>JAEIGA010002192.1_pt1 | contig 31225 bp, 23 predicted proteins | sample 9270691 | NCBI WGS metagenome assembly JAEIGA01 (sample SAMN17057246, study PRJNA624740) | gut metagenome | biome: biome; isolation source: fecal sample | host: Bos grunniens | place: China: Xizang | collected 2019
CACAGAGCTTGATATATACGCAAGGCTGAATGAACCTCAGCTTCTCAGATATTATGAGCCTGACGCAGGCATTTTCATTGCAGAAAGTCCGAAAGTTATCGAAAGAGCGCTGAATGCTGGATATGAGCCGATTTCCATTCTTGCTCAGCGCAATCAGCTTGACGGGGAAGCGAAAATAATCACAAAGCGTATAGATGTTCCTGTATATACCGCTGATGATTCGGTGCTTCTGAAAATTACAGGCTTTAAGCTGACAAGAGGCATACTATGCGCTATGAGAAGAAAAACATTGAAATCTGTTGAAGCTGTATGCGAAAATGCCGAAAGAATTGCTGTGCTTGAAAATGTGGTAAATCCGACAAATATCGGTGCGATATTCCGCAGTGCCGCCGCCCTCGGATTTGACGCAGTATTGCTCACAAAGGCTTGCAGTGACCCGCTTTACAGACGTTCGGCAAGAGTGAGTATGGGTACTGTATTTCAGATAGACTGGACTTACTTTGACGGAGAAATAAGCACCCTCAGAAAGCTTGGCTTTAAAACAGCCGCAATGGCTCTTGATGATAATTCAATCGGCATTGACGATTCAAGGCTTACAGCCGAAAAGAAGCTTGCTGTTGTTCTCGGCACAGAGGGCGACGGACTCTCAGCAAAAACTATATCAGACTGTGATTATACCGTAAAAATTCCTATGGCGCATGGAGTAGATTCGCTTAATGTTGCGGCTGCAAGTGCTGTTGCTTTCTGGGAGCTTAGAAAAAGATAAAAAGAAGCAGTACCGCACATTTTTGTGCGATACTGCTTTATTATTGTATATTTCGCACAAGCTCTGTTCGGTATTGCCTTAAGACAAATGGATAAATATTCCTGATTTTAACAATTGAAAATCACACTTATTTATGGTATAATCAGGATATATCCAACAGAAATGAATGGAGGCTGAAAAATGAAACAAAAAAGAGTAATTATTCCGTTATTTATCATATTATTTATGATTATTCTGAATGTAATCGCATGGAATTCAACTGCTTTTTCCGATTTTTATGTTGCAAAAATATTTCCGCTTATAATGACTCCTTTTTCATTTCTTACAGGACTTTTCCCTTTTTCCGTCGGAGAATTCCTGATAAAGCTTGGTATAATCGTGCTGATTGCAGGAATTCTGCTTTTTATCATTCTTATGCTCGCAAAAAAGAATTCACGAAGAAAAATCCTCTCATTTTACGGAGTTGCGGTGCTTTGGATTGCTACATACATATTTTCAACGCTTACTACGAATTTCTTTATCCTTTACCATTGCACAAGATTTTCAGATAAATATTTTCAAGAATCAGAACACAACGATGAACAGCTTATTGAGCTTTATAATCTGCTTGTAAAAAATGCAAATGAGCTTTCATATGATGTTGAACGTGATGAAAACGGTTTTTTCGTTCTGAGTGATAAACTCAGCCCAAACGCAAAGGCTTCTCTTAAAAATATTTCCGACGAATATCCTCTGCTCAGCGGATATTATCCCGACGCAAAGGCTATAAGCTCTGATTATTTTATGAGTCAGAATTCATTGCTTGGAATATATTTCCCATTCTCACTTGAAGCAAATTATAATCCTGCGATTTATGATATAAATCTTCCGTATACGGTCAGCCATGAATTTGCGCACTTAAAGGGATTTATACAGGAAGATGAAGCGGGATTCATTGCATACATCGCCTGCATAAACAGCGACAGCAAGGATTTCAGATACAGCGCCTGTATAAATGCTCTTGAATACGTCTACAACGAGATGTGCAGATCGGGAATTGATATTTACGGCGAAGATATCAATAGGATTTCCGAAAGCGTTGACAGAGATTTATTCAAGTATATTCCCGAAGAATACTGGGAAAAAAATGAGGAAAAGGAAATAATATCTACCGAAACTGTCGAGGTTATTTCCGATTTCACGATTGATACAAGTCTTAAACTCAACGGAGTTGATGACGGCGCAAAAAGCTATGACCGCATGGTTAATCTGCTCCTTGATTATTATTTCCCCGCAGAATAAAATAACAGCAGTATCGCAGGAAGCTATCTTTCCGTGATACTGCTGTTTTAATCATTTTTCAAAAAATCATTGACATTTATTTCTTACTGTGATATAATTATTTACGTTGTACGAGGTGTGGCTCAGTTTGGTAGAGCGCTGCGTTCGGGACGCAGAGGCCGTGGGTTCAAGTCCCGTCACCTCGACCAATATAAATCCGCAATTTCGATGTCATATCGGAATTGCGGTATTTTTATATCTGCATATTATAAGCCGCACTTGATTTATAAGTGCGGCTTTATACATTTATATTTTCTTTATTGGATGTCTGATAACTGTTTTCCATTTTTCAGGCGGAACTTTACGAGCGTCGGATAAATATATCTCATGATGTAGGCGTTTATCTGTAATATCATTTTCATATCCGTTCTGTTTCAGATATTCATCCATTATCGCTACTGTTACAGGCTCATAATCAAAATGTCCAAGATGCATTATCTGAACGCATAATCCCTCATCTATAGTTATAAACTCAGCTGAGGAACAATCAAGCTTTTTCTTTTTTGAAGCAGTTTCTACAGCCCATTCGAAATCTTTTTTTGAAATAAAATCAGGCAATCGGATAACAGAAATCCAATTAAATGAAGATTTATCCGAATAGTCTACGCCGTCAACCCCATCCTGCCACCAGAAACCTTCAAGCGGTGGAACGACATATTCAAAAAATCCTTCAATTTTATAATCAGTTTTATAGCTCATTTTCAAAGTATATGCAACAGCATATAAAACTCCTATTGCCTTTTGATACGCTCCTCCTTCTTCATTCGGATTGCCTTTGCCTTTTACAGCAATATAGTTTACTCTTGGAACAGTTATAATTTCCGGCTTGTTTTTCGGCATATAAAATTCCTTGTATTCTTTCTTAAAATCAAATGCCATATTTACCTCCAAAATACAAATACATATCTTAAATTCATTATATCATCATTACAAAGAACAATCAATAAAAAACACAAAAAATCTTGACAAAAAAGATAATATGATATAAAATTTATATAAAAGGTATTGGAAAGGAGAATTATAATGAAAGTAAAATTTCATCTTCCCGATTTCGCAAGACTCGGAAAATTCAACTTAATGTTTAAAATAATGCTCGAAAGAAGCCCTGAATTCTTTCGTGAGGGCGTAGAAATAGCCTCAGTATACGGCACATTCCCTCCGTCAGCATGGAACGGCGGACGACTCCAGCCTGGGAACTGCAATTTAGATTTCGTCAAAAATGTAGTGAGAATCTACGAGAATAACAATATCCCTCTCAGATTTACATTTACAAATCCTATGGTTGAGGAAGAACATCTCAGCGATGAATTCTGCAACTATGTACTTGAAACAGCACATAATGAGAATAACGGCTGTATTGTTTTCTCACCTGTTCTTGAAGAATACATAAGAAAGAATTTCCCGAAATATAAAATCACAAGCTCTACCTGCAAGCGTATTCTTGATGCAGATACTCTTTATAACGAGCTTGAAAAGGATTATCATCTTGTTGTTCTTGATTACGACCTTAATCACAGATATGATATTCTTGAAAAAATCCCGAACAAAGATAAAATCGAAATCCTCGTAAACCCTTGCTGTACTCCTGCTTGTCCTAACCGTTCACTGCACTATAAAATGCTTGGTATGGAGCAGCTTATTATTGCAAATCATGTAAAAAAATATCCGCAGATTCCATATAATGCAAAAAAATTCGAAACAGATCATCCTGAGGGCAAACCTGTATTCGAATGTCAGTGCGAAAACAGGACTGTATTTGATATTCAGGGACTTTCAACTCATATTACTCCTGACGAAATATGGGATAAATATGTTCCTATGGGATTTAATAACTTCAAAATCGAGGGGCGTACATTTGACCTGTTTAACCTTATCGAGCATTATATGTATTATATGGTTAAACCTGAATGCCGTGATAAAGCAAGGCTCATTCTGCTCAGAAATCTTATGAGAAATGATGTTATTTCCTGCGATTGCTGATAGATTATCAGGAGAATTAAAATGAAAGAAACTTTATCCATAAACTTTTCAATAGACGACATCAATAAATTCAAGGAACGGAATGAAGCTTTTTCAGCCCTTTCAGCAACTGAAAAATATGAGTTTATAAAAGATACTATACTCAAATCAGATACCGTAGTTTTCTATATTATGACAGGTTGTTTTTTGGATGATATTCTTGAATTTCCATGTATGGAAACATTGAAAAAAGAATCAGAAAAATACAAGGATATCATCGTCAATTATCCTGAACTCGGTTATACTGAACCCGATGAACCATTTAGCGAAACTTTCTGTTACCGTCTTGATATCTCAACAAATGATAAAAAGAAGCTGTTTTTTGATAATTATTGTTTTTATGACAATGATGAGTTTACAATCAGTTTACCTGAGCTGGATACAGCTTTCAAAGTGGCTGATAACAGATTCTATGCACCGTATATGTTTTATTTCTTGTCTGATACAGAAATAAAGCTTTATATTGAACATCATACAAGAGAAATGATTATAGCATAATAAAATCATTCTATACTAAAAATGAGGCAAGTAAAACCTGCCTCATTTTTTTGTTTATTATAGATTACATTCTGAGTTCTGCCCCGATAGCTGAAAGTGCTTTAAGTACCTTCTTCATTGCTCCGTCAGCCTGCTCGTCTGTAAGAGTTCCCTCGTGTGAACGCATTGTAATAGAGTAAGAAACACTCTTCTTGCCTTCTTCAATCTGCTGTCCCTTATAAACGTCAAAGAGAGTAACCTTTTCAAGAATCTTTCCTACTGCACCCTTGATAGCCTTTTCAAGCTCTGCAACAGGGATAGAATCATCACAGATAACACTTAAATCTCTTGTGCTTGCAGGGAATTTTGGAAGCGGCTGATATGTAATTTCTGTGTCAGCACACTTTCTCATTTCAGGAATATTGAATTTACCGATATATGTCTTTGTACCGATACCGTAATTTTCCTGAACAGTCGGATGAACCTCACCGAAAATACCGAGAGCTATGCCGTCTTTCATAACAACAGCACTTCTTCCCGGGTGGAATGAAACAGCTTCATCGAAAGCGTCACATTCGCATGCTCTTACATATTCAACATCCTTGATTCCCATTTTTGCAAGGAGAGTTTCTGTAATACCCTTGATATCATAGAAATCTGTATCATCGCCATACATACCTATTGCAAGGCGGTCAGGCTCGTCAGGAAGCTTATTTTCTGGATTTGGAATATACTCCTTGCCGATTTCGTAAAGCTTTGCAGATTCGTTTCTGTTGTTATAGTTTGTTGAGAGTATTTCAAGCATTGACGGGAGTATTGATGTTCTCATAATACTTGTATCCTCGCCAAGCGGATTTATAATTGTTATCGGATTTCTGAGCTTGCTGTCAGCAGGAAGATTAAGCTTATCGAAATGCTTTGGTGAAATGAATGAGAATGTTGCAATTCCATATCCGCCGAGGGCAACCATATTATTTTCAAGTGATCTGAGGAATTTCTGCTCCTGTGTGAGTTCAGCCTCAGCAACTCCTCTGAATTCTGTTGAAGGAATTTTATCATAGCCGTAAATTCTTGCAACTTCTTCAGCTATATCAGCCTTGCACTCAATATCAATTCTGAATGACGGTGCATAAGCCATATTATTTTCAACCTTAAAGCCGAGCATTTCAAGATAATTAATCATATCTTCTTCAGGGATATATGTTCCGAGGAAATCATTTATCCATTCTGCGTCAAATTCAACGCTTGCAGGTGTCTTATCTGTGTAATCCTTATCAATAACTGTTCTTACAACCTCGCCTGCACCAAGCTGTTCAACAAGCTGGAATGCTCTTTCAAGACATGTCATGCTGATAAGACGGTCTACACCCTTTTCATAACGCATTGAAGCGTCTGATTTAAGCTTTAACGCCTTTGATGTACGACGTACCTGTGTAGGCTCAAAATAAGCAGATTCAAATACAACTGTTGTTGTATCTTCCATAATACCGCTGTATTCTCCGCCCATTACACCTGCAACAGCAACTGGCTTAACGCTGTCTGCAATAACGAGCATGTCTTCTGTAAGCTCACGTTCAACGCCGTCAAGAGTAACGATTTTTTCGCCGTTTACAGCATTTCTTACATTGATGTGAGCACCCTCAACATATCTGAGGTCAAATGCGTGCATAGGCTGACCGTATTCAAGCATTACATAGTTTGTGATATCTACAAAATTATTGATAGGACGTACACCGCTTGCACGGAGTCTTTCTCTCATCCAGCGTGGTGACGGCTCAATCTTAACGTTTTTAACGATACCTGCACAGTAACGCTGACATTTTTCTGTGTTGTGAATGTCAACCTTGAGCATTTCGTTTATATCTCCGTCTACACCATTGAATGATGGCGCAGGGATATTTACAGGAAGTCTGAATGTTGCGCCTGTTTCTCTTGCAAGACCTGTAACGCTTAAACAATCAGGACGATTTGATGTGATTTCAAATTCAACAGATGTATCATCAAGACCGAGTGCTGAATGAATATCCTCACCGATTTTGCAGTCTTCTTCGATTACGAGAACTCCGTCAGGGTCAGCGTAAGGGAAGTCGTTTGGTGTAAGTCCGAGAGTTTCAAGTCCGCAGAACATACCAAAGCTTTCAACGCCTCTGAGCTTGCCCTTTTTGATTTTTCCTTCAGGAAGAACTGCTCCGTCAAGAGCAACAGGAACGAGATCGCCCTCTTTGACATTCTTAGCGTTTGTAACAATCTGTATAGGAGCGTCAAGACCGGCATCAACCTTGCATACAAAAAGTGCGTCTGCATTTTCATGCTGTCCTTTTTCGAGAATTTTTCCGACAACAACATTTGAGATATTGCTGCCCTCGATTTCGTATCCCTCTACCTTAGAGCCACTCATTGTAAGAGCATGGCAGTAATCCTTTATAGACATATCAGCTTTAACGTAATCGTTAAGCCATTTCATTGATAAATTCATATATGTAAATTCCTTTCGTAATAATTCTCAGTTTTCGGCTCAGAACTGCTTTAAAAATCTCATATCGTTCTCATAGAGAAGACGCATATCGCTGATATCATAGCGAGCTGTAACCATTCTTTCAAGACCGAGACCGAAAGCAAAGCCGGAATAAACATTGCTATCAATTCCGCAGTTTTCGAGTACCTTTGGATGTACCATTCCTGCACCGAGAAGCTCAATAAAGCCCTCGCCTTTACATACAGGGCAGCCCTTGCCGCCGCACATATAACAGCTTATATCAACCTCACAGCTTGGCTCTGTGAACGGGAAGTGGTGAGGACGGAAGCGAAGCTTACAGTCATTACCGTAAATCTTCTTCATAAGAGTTTCAAGAGTTCCCTTAAGGTCTGACATAGTAATGCCCTTATCAACTACAAGTCCTTCAATCTGATGGAAAATAGGTGAATGAGTTGCGTCAACAGCGTCACTTCTGTAAACTCTTCCTGGTGAGATAATTCTTATCGGAGGCTTCTGGTTTTCCATAACATGAACCTGTACCGAAGAAGTCTGTGTACGGAGAAGAATATTATCAGTTATATAGAAAGTATCCTGTGTATCTCTTGCAGGGTGGTCTGGCGGTAAGTTGAGCGCCTCGAAAACGTGATAATCATCATCTATTTCAGGACCGTCTGCAATGTTGAAGCCCATGCCCATAAATATATCCTTGATTTCATTTTCAACGATAGTAAGCGGATGAAGATTACCGATAGTCTGCTTTTTGCCTGGAAGTGTAATATCGATTGATTCCTTTGCAATCTGCTCAGCCTGTGCGCTTGCTTTAAGTGAAGTGAGCTTATTGCTGAGTGCTTCTTCGATATCTGCACGCACCTTATTTGCAAGCTGTCCGATTACAGGACGTTCTTCGGCTGAAAGCTTACCCATCTGCTTTAAAATAGCTGTAAGCTCACCTTTTTTTCCGAGATACTTGATTCTGAGGTCGTCGAGAGCCTTAATTTCAGTACAGCTGCTCAGCTCGCTAACAGCAAGCTCCTCAATTTTCTTTAACTGTTCTTTCAAAAAAATCACCTCAATAAAATAATTACGATACGGAAAACCGCATAAAAAAAATCCTGCCCAACAGGACAAGACGTAAAACCTTGCTTATAAACCACCTATCAGTCAGGAGAGCTGACACTCTCTTGTCTTTAACGCAGACCTACGTCACTATCTACTCAGTCTGCCGATATTATCCGCAAACAGTTCAACAGTGCCACTCGTGAGTGAACTTCAGCGAGAACAAAAAGCAATCCGTTTTCAGCCGATGACGGAATTCTCTGTTATGCCTTTTAAAACTGCCTACTCTCTCAGTCTTAGTGTTACTTTTAAAATTATACAACATATCCCGAAAAAAATCAAGAGTTTTCTTGAAATTATTTTATATTTGTGATATTATAGATAAAGTGAATAAAAAGGCTCTTTATATGCCTATTGAAAAAGGAGAAAATTATGGATAATTTCGCTGAACAGCTTGTAAAAAGAGAAAATCTTCCCTCTGACAACACAAGAAAAACTACACTTACCATTGGTTCGGTTCTGGGTGTGATTCTGCTTGCGCTTATAATGTTTCTTACTCTTGGAAGCTTTATCGCAATTTTTGCACTCATTCTTATTATTGTAACGATTATCGGTACAATAAAGCTTCTTGACGGCTTCAAGGTAGAATATGAATATACAATAACAAACGGAGAACTTGATATCGATAAGATTATTGCACAGAAAAAACGTAAATCACTTATTACTATTAATGCGAAAAAAATCACAGAAATAGGACTATATGACGAAAATACTCCTGATAAAGATAATCAGACAATCGTTCTTGCTTCAGATAATATCGATAAGCATGAATATTATGCTGACTGCACTCACGATGAATATGGGAATGTGCGTCTTATTTTCTCTCCGAATGAAAGAATGCTTGAAGCAATAAAAATATATCTTCCTCTTAAAGTAAGAAATGAACTTGAAAAGGATAATAACGAATCATGAGAGTAATTACGGCAAAAGAAATGCGAATGCTTGAACAGGAATCCGTAAACTGCGGAGTTTCACTAGATAAGCTTATGGATAATGCAGGAAACGCACTTTCTTCATTTATTATAAATCTGAATAAAGGCAGAAAAATCGTTTTTCTTGCAGGCAGAGGAAACAACGGCGGTGACTGTTACGTTGCTGCAAATGAGCTTGTTTACAATGGTTTTGACGTTACTGTAATCAATATATGCGGCGAGCCTGATACTCCCCTTGCAATAAATGCATTTTCAAAGCTTCCGACAGAGCGAATCAGTATTATTTCGGGTTATAAAAACGAAAAAGTCAAAAAAGCACTTGAAATGGCTGAAATTGACTTTATGAGCCATGAAAAAAGCAATGAGCTTGAAAAGCTTAAACAGCTTGAAGCTGAAAGAATTAAAACTGTTTCAGATGCAATAAAAAATGCAGATATAGTTGTTGATGGAGTTTTCGGCACAGGATTTCACGGAGAGCTTGATGGTGAGCTTGCTTATTTCTTCTCTCTTGCCGAAGATAAAACAACAATAGCTGTTGATACTCCAAGTGGCGGAAACTGCACAAGCGGAGCTGTTTCAGACGGCACTTTCAAAGCAGATTATACGCTCACATTCGGATTTGTTAAAACAGGTATGATGCAGTATCCTCTGAAAAAACACTGCGGAGATATAATCTGCTGTGATATCGGTATTCCCGAAGAAGCACTCAGAGTTATCGACTGCAATCTTAAAATCAATACAACAGAAAAATCATATATCTCCTCACTTCTTAAAAAACGTGAGCCTGATACGCATAAGGGCGATTTCGGAAAGCTTCTCGTTATCGCAGGAAGTGAAAAAATGAGAGGTGCGTGCGTTATGGCTGTAAACGCCGCTTTAAGATGCGGAACAGGACTTGTATGTGCGGCTTCAACAGAAAGCACAATAAACAGTATTTCAATCAGAAATCCTGAAGCTCTGCTTCTTCCTATGGAATACGATTATGACGGCTTTATGCTGTACGACAGCAATATTTCCGAGCTTGAAAAAGAACTTGAAACAGCTTCTGCCGTACTTATCGGATGTGGACTCGGAGTTACAAACGATACTTATGCAATAGTTTCGAAAATCGTCGAAAAAGCAAAATGTCCCGTAATTATTGACGCTGATGGCATAAACTGCATAGCAAGGGACATAAATATATTACAAATGAAAAAGACAGACATTATCCTTACTCCTCATCCGAAGGAAATGTCACGTTTAATCGGTGCAGATGTTTCATCTGTTCAGTCTGACCGCATAAAAACAGCTCTTGACTTTGCTAAAAGATATGATGTTACTGTTGTACTCAAAGGTGCAGGAACTGTTGTTGCCGATTCGGGAAGCTGTCTGATAAACACAACAGGCAATAGTGGCATGAGCAAGGGCGGAAGCGGAGATGTTCTTGCAGGAATGATAGCTTCATTTGCGGCTCAGGGCTACTGTGTATCAGATGCGGCGGCTATGGGAGTTTATCTTCACGGACTTGCGGGAGATATCACCGCCGAAAAATACGGATATGAAGCTATGCTGCCGACTGATATGATAAACGAGCTGTCCTCTTCATTCAGATGTTTAAATGAAGCATAACAATCATGTTATGCCTGGAACCTGTAAAAATATAATTACAGGTTCTTATTTTTTGAAACGGAGAGAGTTATATGAAAAAAATCATCAGACTTGCATTTGCATTTTTCGCAGTAATTTCAATCACATCATGCTCAGCTGTAGGCGGTAAAGAAGGCTCTTCGCCAAACGGTCTGGGTAAGCCTTTTACCGCTTCGGTAAATATCGTTCTGGATGAAATGAATGCAGAGGGCAAAATCACACGCTTTGGCAAGGAAATGTGGGACATTGAATTTTCCTCACCAAATACAATAAGCGGAGTTTTATTATCCTTTGCCGACGGAAATGTTGAAGCTTCATACAAGGGGCTTGCATTTTCAGTTCCTCAGTCTGCACTTCCGATTAAATCAATGATGTCAAATCTTATTTCAGCCTCCGAAAAGCTTGCGTCAGCCGATACGCTTTCAGGCAATGAAAAAGACGGAAATCTCGAAATTGAAGGCAAGCTTGACGGCGGCGAATACATACTTACTGTTGATAAAAACGGAAATATCCTCGGATTTAAAATGCCGAACAATAAGCTTACAATGAGTTTTTCAGATGTGACTTCTGTTGACAGCACAAATCAGACCACCCAGACAACAGCTGAAACAGCTGCGGCAACCACCACTTCAACAACGACAGCAGCATAAAATTTTATCGGTAAATTATTGACTTTTACTGATTATATGTTATAATAAAAAGGTAAAAATTACGGAGGTATAAAGCTTATGAAAATTGAAACAAAATGTCTGCATTCGGGATATACTCCTAAAAATACCGAACCAAGAGTAGTGCCGATTGTTCAGAGCACAACTTATGTTTACGATTCAACAAATGATATCGCTGATGTTTTTGACGATCCTACAAAAAGCCTTATCTATTCAAGATTTGAAAATCCAACAGTTATGGCTGTTGAAGAAAAAATTAATGCCCTTGAGGGCGGCGTTGGAGCAATGTGTACTTCAAGCGGTCAGGCTGCTGTTTTATGTACAATTCTCAATATCTGTCAGGCTGGCGACAGCTTCATCTCAACTTCTTCAATCTATGGCGGAACTGTAAACCTTTTCGCTGTTACATTCAAGAAAATGGGAATTGAATGTATCTTCGTTGACGCTGATGCTTCAGAGGATGAAATAAGAGCCGCTTTCAAGCCTAATACAAAGGCTGTTTTCGGTGAAACAATTGCAAATCCTGCACTTACTGTTTTTGACATTGAAAAGTTTGCTAAAATCGCTCACGAAAACAATGTTCCTCTTATCGTTGACAATACATTCCCTACTCCTATACTCTGCCGTCCTTTTGAATATGGTGCTGATATTGTTGTTCACTCAACATCAAAGTATATGGACGGTCACGCTGTTCAGGTAGGCGGTGTAATCGTTGACTCAGGTAATTTCGACTGGACAAACGGAAAATTCCCTGAATTCACAGAACCAGATGAAAGCTATCACGGAATTGTTTATACAAAAACTTACGGCAAGGCTGCTTTTATAGTTAAGGCAAGAATGCAGCTTATGAGAGATTTCGGCTGCTATCCTTCAGCACAGTCAGGATTCTATCTCAATCTCGGACTTGAAACACTTGCTATCCGTATGCAGCGTTACTGCGAAAACGCACTCAAGGTTGCAAAGTATCTCGCTTCAAACGATAAGGTTGAATCTGTCAGCTATCCCGGCCTTGAAGGCGATAAGTTCTATGACCTCGCTAAGAAGTATCTCCCTGACGGTGCAAGCGGTGTAATTTCATTTGTTATCAAGGGCGGAAGAGATACTGCTGTTAAGTTTATGGACAGCTTACAGCTTGCTTCAAACGAAGTTCACGTTGCTGATATCCGCACCTGTGTTCTTCACCCTGCAAGTGCAACTCACAGACAGCTTACAGATGAACAGCTTGTTGCTTGCGGAATCAATGGCGGTATGATAAGATTTTCAGTTGGTCTTGAAAATGTTGACGACATTATCAGCGACCTTGAACTTGCATTCTCTAAAATCTGATTTACAACATCTCTATACACCTGCAATGTATAATATGCAATACACCCGTTTACAAAAGGCAATAAATGTAGTATAATTATAAAAATATCTGAATTATCGATTGGGGGTGTACTTATGTTCAAAAGAATTATATTTGCTGTTTTATCTGTGACAATTGCATTTTCATGCCAAAGCGTACTTTTCGCATGCGCTGAAAATGATGATTTATATACAACAGGGGGTATATGGCAATCTGCAGAGGAAACCCCGAAAGACTGTGGTATTACTGTGATTGAATGCGAAAACGAAACAACTATATTCTCAGAAATTCCGAAAAGCTTTGATATTTCAACAAATCCTGATACCGAATATTACTTTCCGCCTATCGGAAATCAGGGGCAGATGAACTCTTGTGCCGGCTGGGCAACAACTTATTATCAGTTCACATACGAAGTAAATAAATACAGGAATACACCTACAAATGATTCTAATATTATGTCACCTGCATGGACATATAATTACATAAACGGCGGTCAGAATGTTAGTGCTACGATAACCGACGCATATTCCGTACTTATGAATCAAGGTGCATTGGCTCTTGCTGACTATCCTCACAGCACTACGGCATCAAACTACTCATATTCATGGTCGACTGATGTAAATAGGATGATTGACGCACTCAGATACAGGGCTGTTTCTTTTCTATATACTGTTGATACGTCATCAAATAATTCGACATCTAAATTATCTACAATTAAATCCCTGATTTCTGAGGGGCATGTAGGCGTTGTATGGACAAACGCTTCAGGCTGGAGCATAGAAACAAACAGCTCAGGTGAAAAATTCATTGTAAGAGGCAGCAGTCGAAGCAAATACGGACACTTTATGACAGTTGTAGGTTATGATGACGATATTGAGATAACTGTAAACGGAGTTACTTTAAAAGGAGCGTTTAAAGTCGCTAATTCTAGGGGTGCAGACTGGGCAAACGACGGATATATCTGGGTTTCTTATGATGCACTTAATTACACCAGCACATACGGTACAACATGGCAAAGCAAATATAAAGGCACACGCACATCTGTTTTCGGCAATGATAAAAAGAATAATTTTTATTTCATTGATGTAAAAGAATGCAATGTCTGCTTCGTGGGATATATACGGTATATATCAAATGACCCGTGGAATCTGACTTTAGAAGCTGAAGCTTTACCCTCCACTCCGACAAAAAGGTGGAGCTCTGATACTGTTGCACCCGTATCCAATCCGAATTATCGCTGTCTTGTATTTGATTTTTTCAATCCGATAGCTATTAAAAATCTGAATAATTATTTATCGCGTGAATGGATTGTACAACTAAAAGGCACTTCTGATTATGGCACATATCGGATTTCATCACAGATTCTTGACAATCTTGGAAATCCAATTGCTCCGATTGATACAGTATATGGAGCATTGACAAACGGCATTTATTCAAGAACAACAAAAATAAATCTTGCTAAAGGACGTGTAACCTCATACGACGACAAAGAAATAACATCCGCTGATTCTGAATTGATTCTGAATTATATCGTAAAAAATGCAGAATTCTCAAATTTACAGAAATTTCTCGCAGATTACAATAATGACGGTAATGTAAATATTGCTGATGTTGTTCTAATGAATAAATATATAACATCAAATAATATATAAAACAACACCGCACAAAACACGTTTAAGTGTTTTGTGCGGTGTTTCCTTGTGTTTTTGTAAAATTATTCAATACCTGCCTGCTGTTTTGCCGCAGTAAGTGTATTTCTCATAAGAGTTGCAATTGTCATAGGTCCGACGCCGCCCGGAACAGGAGTAATATATCCTGCTTTCTTTTCTGCTGATTCAAAATCAACATCTCCGCAAAGCTTGCCGTTTTCAAGACGATTCATACCTACGTCGATTACGACAGCACCCTCTTTAATCATATCGCCTGTTACAAAGTTTGCTCTGCCGATTGCAACAACAAGTATATCAGCCTGACGGCAGATTTCAGCAAGATTCTGAGTCTTTGAATGGCAGATTGTAACTGTTCCGCTCTTATGTAAAAGAAGCATTGCCATCGGCTTGCCTACGATATTGCTTCTGCCGATTACTACGCAGTTTTTACCGCTTATTTCAACGCCTGTGCTTGCGATAAGATCCATAACGCCTGCTGGAGTACATGGAAGGAATGAATAATCACCAATCATAATCTTTCCTACATTTTCAGGATGGAATGCGTCTACATCCTTTTCAGCGCTTATAGCATTGATAATTGCTGTTTCATCAATATGCTTAGGAAGCGGAAGCTGTACTAAAATACCGTTTATTTTGCTATCTCTATTGAGTACATCAACGAGGTCAAGAAGCTGTTCCTGAGTTGTATTTTCATCGAGTGCATATTCGTATGACTGGAAACCTACTTCCTCGCAAGCCTTTTTCTTTGAATTTACATAAACTCTTGATGCAGGATTGTTTCCTACGATTACTACTGCAAGACCTACTTTAAGTCCCTTTTCTTCTGCAAGCTGTGCTGTTTCCTTAGCAACCTGAGCCTTTACTGATGCTGATACTTCCTTACCGTTAATTAACTGTGCCATTTTCTTTTTCCTCCGTTATTTCACTTTCAGTATTATTTTCATTGTTTTCATCGTTTGCATTTTCATCTGAAACGATGCTTGTGTAATCTTTATCGTCGTCTTCGCCGTTTCTTGCTTTTTCAGCCTCAGCAAGAAGCTGTTTTGATTCTTCTGTATTTACATACAGCACAAAGCCCTCGCCGCCTGATTTCTTGTATTTAATTTCCATTAATACAAGGATTACTATTGCTGTTATTGCGCAAAGTCCTGCAAAAACCTGTGAAGCTTTAAGCTCTCCGACCATAAGGCTGTCTGTGCGAAGTCCCTCAATGAAGAATCTTCCTATACCATACCAGCCTACATACATAAGAGCTATCTGTCCGTCATATTTTCTTCTTTTTATAAATAATGAAAGAAGTATAAATCCGAGCAGACACCAGAATGATTCATAAAGGAAGCAAGGATGAACTGCATATTCCTCCGACATATTAAGTCCGTTCATATACATATCGCCGTCCATATATGCTGTTTCATTTATGATTGTACGCTGAATCTGTCCGCCTGTCATAGCAAACAGGCTGTCTGTATTTGTGCCGAAGGCTTCCTGATTTATGAAGTTGCCCCATCTGCCTATTCCCTGACCGATTAAGAATCCGATAACCGCAATGTCAAACATCGGCAGGAATTTAACCTTTCTCAACTTGCAGACTATTCCGCCTACAAGCACAGCACCTATCAGACCTCCATATATTGCAAGTCCGCCGTTTCGGATATTGAAAATCGAAATGATATCGTCCTTGTAATCCTCCCATTGAAAGATTACATAATACGCTCTTGCACCTACTATACTGCCGAATATTCCTCCGAGAACAGCGTCTGTTGCTCTGTCAGAGTCAAGTCCGAATTTTTTCATTTTCGGATAGCAATATAAAATCGCAATAAGAACACCGAGTGTAATCAGAATTCCGTACCATTTGATTTCTACTCCGAAAACTGTAAATGCCACAGGGTCAATGAAAAAATCAAAGCCAAGATTAGGGAACGAAATCTGATTAAGGTCATTTATGCGTTCAACCTTTTCCATTTCAAGCCTCTCCTTTCACTATTGAAATAGCAAGCTTTTCAGGTGAGAGTTCGTTTTTCATATAATTCATAACATCATCGTATGTCATTTCGGAAAGAACCTTTATTGTATCGTAAGGCTCAACACCCTCCATGCTTGAATTAATCATAAGATTTGCAACTGCCTCAACATTATTAAGTTCACGAACAAGAGAACCGTAATTTGCCTTTTTAAGACGTTCAAAATGCTCTCTGTCACAGCCGTTTATCTTAGCTTCTTCTATTTTCTGTGAAATAGCGTCACGAACTTTATATGCGTCGCTTGATTCACCGCTGAAAATAAGAGTAAAGTATCCGTCGCCGTTGAATACTTCATAGCCGAAGCCTGAATTTATAAGTCCCTCTGAGAGAAGCTGCTGATAAAGCTCTGTTGACGGGTCAGCAATAAGACCTGCCGCAACATAAGCTTCCATTGAAGCCTTAAGATTATCATAGCCTTTTCTTGCACTGCACTTATAACCGATATTGAAAAGCGGAGTTCCGACTGGCTGAATTTCAACACATTCGCTTTTCACGATAGAATCAGGCTCTTCGGGGAATACCGTTTCAAGCCCCTTATCCTCACATGGTTTAAGGCATTTATCGCATATTTCAAGTATTTCGTCTGCCTTTACATTTCCTGCAACTGCAAGCACCATATTATTGAGATTATAGAATGTATCATAGCACTTATAAAGAAGCGGTGCATCAATTTTTGCAATACTTTCGACAGTTCCCGCAATATCAATCTTAACGGGGTGCTTTTCGTAAAGACAGCTGAGAAGATTGAAGAAAACACGCCATTCTGGGTTATCGTCACACATTTTTATTTCCTGTCCGATAATTCCCTGTTCCTTGTCAACGCTTTCCTGCGTGAAATAAGGCTCCTGAACAAATGTAAGGAGGATTTCAAGTGATTCCTTGTAATTCTTTGAACAGCTGAACAGATAACAGGTTTTATCGAATGAAGTAAATGCATTTGCGCTTGCACCTGTCTTTGCATAAAGCTCAAATACATCGCAGTCCTCATTTTCAAAAAGCTTATGCTCAAGAAAATGCGCTATTCCCTCAGGTACTGTTGTATATTCGGTATCGGCATTTGTTTTGAACATTGTATTTATAGAACCGTATTTTGTACCGAAAAGAGCCTCGGTAGTGCTGAAGCCCTCCATTTCGCATATATATATGTCAAGACCGCTCGGATGCTTGACATATATACAGCTGTCGCCTGTCTGCTGTGATTTTATAATTCTCTTTTCCATTATTTATCCTCCTTTGGAGACATAACATAAACAGTATCAAGTACAAGAGATTTTGCAGCTTCAATAATTCTTTCCTTTGTGACAGCTCTGTATTTTTCTGCAATTTCTTCGGGAGAAGCGCTGTCACCCTCGCAGAAACGTCCGAAATACCAGCCGATATATGATGACGGAACATCACCCACAGCAGTAAGAGCATTATCAAGGCTCATAAGTGAATTGTCAATATCCGACTGTTCAAAATTGCCTTTTTTGATTTCTTCAAGCTGATTGAGAATTTCTTCCTTTGCTTTTTCGATATTTACTGTTTCAACTCCGCTGTCAACCGATAATGCATTTTTTGAATTAATATATCCGCTTGCACAATAATAGCAAAGGCTCAGTTTCTCACGAACATTTGAAAAAAGCTTTGAGAATGGTGTTTCACCGTAGATTGTACTCATAAGCTTGAGTGCTTCCTTATCCTCGTTATCAGATTTGAATACAAGTACCATCTTTGACTGATTAACGTCAAGCTTTTCTTCGGCATATTCAGCAGCTGCTTTTGCTTTGCTGTTGCTTGTAAAGCGGTATGTCTTAGGCGCACTGCGTTCAATTGCCGCAAATTCAGCCGCAAGCTTTTCCTTTACGCTGTTATTTTCCTGAGGAGAAACAAAGAAAATCTCAATCTGAGCGTTTTTAAGAAGCTCAAGATACGCTTTATATGCCGAAGCTGATGTCGAAGCCTCTGCCTGTGCTCTTTTTCCGTAGCATGAATACTCGGCAGGCTCGCCTCTGAATGCAGTTTCAAACGCCTGAGAAACCGCATAGCCTCTTTTATTGTTGATTTCAGCGTCGATTTTATCAAGCAAATCATTCTTTCTGATGTTGAATGAAGCTTCATCAAAGCTTTCGCCGTCAGCGTTAGGACGGAAAATACAGTCTGATACAATTTCAAGCATTTCAGAAGTAATATCTTCATTTTCAAGTGCATAGGCATTATCAAGCCATGAAGCACCAACGCTTAAAACCTGAATATCGCCCCTCTTTTTTCCATCTGCATAAACTGATGAGCCGTAAAGTGATGCAAGCTTTGAAGTAAGCTCTGCAAGAGTCTTATACTTCATATTTGATGTTGCAAGTGTACCAACTGCAATTGAATTTTCTGCGTTGGTTTCAGGGCATAAATCAGTTATGAATTTAACCGAAAGGACATCTGTTTTGAACTTTTTGTCAACAATGGCAGTATAGCCGATATTATCGGCAAGCTGCTCTCTTTTATATATCATAAATGTCAAAGCTCCTCTTTCATATAATTATACATATATCATTATATCACATTATTTATGAAATTACTATATTTTTTTAAAATTTCGCAAAATTTTATTGCCGGTAAAAAAACTGACCGCATTTCCTGCATTCCGACAGGAATGTGCGGTCAGTTTACAGATTATCCACCGAAAAAATAATAAATCAGTCCGTAAATAACTGAAGCTGTACAGCCATACAATATAACAGGGCCTGCAAGAGTAAATATTTTTGCTCCCACTCCGAGAACAAAGCCCTCGGATTTTGCTTCAATTGCTGATGAAGTTATTGCATTTGAAAAGCCTGTTATAGGTACAAGAGTTCCTGCACCTGCATGCTTGGCGATCTTTTCATATTTTCCAAAACCTGTAAGCACCGAACTGATACCTACAAGTATTACAGATGTCCACGCAGAAGCTGTTGTTTCTGCCATTCCGCCTGATTTGAAAATATGAAGCAAAATCGCCCCGATACTGCATATAAGTCCGCCTGTCAGAAAAGCAACAGGTACATTTACTTTTGTATTTGATTTCGGAGAAGCTTTTTTGCTCATTTCGCTGTAAATCTCAGGTGTTATATTTTTCATCGTTCCACCTCCGAAATCTATTGTTTCAGATTTTGCGTATTTTATGCATTTTTCAATAAAACAGGAGAAGCATTTTCGCCTCTCCTGCATAAAATTATTTTCAGTTCTTTTTTACCGGTTCTCTTGCAGTAATTCTGTTTTTTCTTTTTCTTTTGCTTTCAGCAAGATAAGCAGTAAGCTTTGTATAAACATAATCTGTACCAACAGCAGAAAATCCGCACAAAAGTACAAAATAAGGAAGAATATACTGTGACTTCGCCTCAAAAATAAGATGATACATAAATCCGCCGAGAACTATCAGAAGTATACCCGAACAAAGAATATCCTTCTTCTTGAAGCAGAGCAGAACTGCCACAAAAGCCGCAAAGAATATATACTGCTGATATATATTCATATATTCTGTAAGATTTCCCGCATTCTTTTCAATTATTATTTTGTAAAGGTCGTTTTCACCATAATTGTATTTAGGTCTTACCCAGTTTATCCATAAGCTTGCGTAAGTAGGCTCATTCCACTGAGATGTGATTTTTTCATAGAAAAAGTCGTTTGCATAAGTGAAATCGTTTGCAAATATTTCAAGACGTTCCTTTACAACTTTCATTGTTTCTTCAGCAGTTCTTTCAGAGCTGAAACCTGTCAGCTCGTGCTGTATAGAGGTATGCACACCGCTGTACCAGCCGGGAGCTGTACATCCTGCCGCATTATAAGGCTCGTCAAGTCCCATTGCAAGCCACGCAATCATCGGAACACTTTCTTGAAGCTCGATATCTGCTCTTTTTTCATAGCTGCTTACAATTATCGGCATAATGCTTACACTCATAATAACAGTAACAATTATATAAGCCAAATCTGCCAATCTGCGTCTGTTGAGGAACTTAACAAAAGCAAGTCCTGCAATCGCAATCAGAACAATATAATTATTCGTCTTTACCACAACAGCAAGCATCATAAATATTGCTGAAAGTGCCGCCCATACATAGCGCGTTTTCTTCTCACTCTGGAAATACATTATTTCAAAAAGAAGTGTATAAACCGAGAAGCAGAATCCAGGGATAATTCCGTATACGAAAACGGAAAATAAAAGTGGCTGTATGCAGAAAAGCAATGTAAAGCATGCAATTGACTGTATTCTCTTGCTGTTGAAAAGCTTTCCGAGAATTATTATAATTCCGATATAGCTTGCTATGAAATATATAAGATTAGGAAGCTGCATATAAAGGACTGTTGAATGTCCTTCACCGAAAAGTCTTACAAGAACTTCAAAATATGCTATACTTCCGTATAGGTATGTATAATTGTGGTAATAATTATCTTTGAGGAATGAAAAATCATTTTCAGCCGCTTTCTGTGCCGCATCTACAATCAGATATGAATCTGAGGCTGGCTTACATTGTGAAGTCATAATCCAGAAAAGTCCGAGTGCAAATGTAACAACCGAAAGCACAGTTATCTGTATTTTAAGGGGGATTTTTTCAAGATATGGCACAATAAACAGCAATGCCACAAATATAAAGAAGAAATAACACGCATTTACAAAAATATTATCATGATGCATGAAAATTCCTTCAAAGGTTTTCTCATCGCATACAAGATGCATGGTATGCAGAATACTTTCAACAAAAAGAAATCCCAGAATTACGGTCATAAGTCCGCATATAAGATTTTTTGCATAGTTTTCCGACTTGTCAAAAAACTGTATTATTTTATTCATTTTGCAGTCCTCCGTTTTATTTTATCACACAATAAATAATTTTATCATAATAATGGAAAAAAATCAACCATATTAATTTGTATCAAGTGATACCGTGACATGCAAATTCAATTTATACCTAAAGTATAAACAAAGAGCAATAAAACACCCTTTTTAAGCTGATTTCAAGTGATTTCACAATATAGTTTAATAATATTTGTATAAAAAAGCAATTGCAAAAAATCAACAAAAGTTGTATAATTTATATATTGGATTATGTACAAATATAAGATTTTTGCGTCTCCCTGACAATGCGCAAATTTATCAGTATTGCCGCTTCAATCCGAAAAATCATTTTTTTCGCGGCAATAATTACCTAAAGTATACCGTACAACACGAAATGACGGAGCATTTCGTTATCGGAGAATGGAGATTTTTTAATGGCAGCTACTAACAAAAAGGCTAACAACACAGAAAACGAATTAATGCAGAGAATAAGAACTGATTTCGTCGAAAAACTTCAGGGAATTTATAACGTTTCCCCTGATGAAGCTTCGGATAAACAGGTTTATCAGATGCTTTCCGATGTTATTGTAGGAATACTCAAAAAGAAAAGACAGACTTTTATCAACCGTACACATTCAGCAGGCGGCAAACAGATTTACTATCTTTCAATGGAATTCCTTATGGGACGTTCACTGAAAACAAGCATCTATAATCTCGGCGTTGCGGATGAAGTTCGTGATATGCTTGATGAATTCGGTATAAATCTCGATAAAATCTATGACTATGAACCTGATGCAGGTCTTGGAAACGGCGGTCTCGGACGTCTTGCGGCTTGCTATCTTGACGCACTTGCAACTCAGGGACTCCCTGCTATGGGGCACTCAATCTGCTATGAATACGGTATTTTCCAGCAGAAGCTTGAAGATGGCTGGCAGACTGAATTCCCTGACAACTGGCTCCCGGGCGGCTCAGTATGGCTTACAGCAAAGCCTGACCTTGCAATCGATGTTCACTTCGAGGGTGAACTCAGAGAATACTGGGACAGTCAGTATCACCACGTTTCACACATCAACTATAATACAGTTGTTGCTATTCCTTATGATATGTATGTTTCAGGCTATGGCAGCGAGGGCGTATCTGTACTTCGTCTTTGGAAGGCACAGGCTCCGAGCTTTGATATGGCTAAGTTCAACAGCGGCGACTACGCAAGCGCTCTTGCTCAGAACTCAGCTGCAAACGCTATTTCAAAAGTTCTCTATCCTAACGATAATCACCTTGAGGGTAAGCGTTTAAGACTTCGTCAGCAGTATTTTATGTGTGCGGCAGCTATCGGCGACATCGTAAACACTCATATGTCAGTTTACGGAACTCTCGATAACCTTCACGAAAAGGTTGCTATCCACATCAATGACACTCATCCTACACTTGCTATTCCTGAGCTTATGCGTATTCTTCTTGACGACTGCGGTTATACATGGGAAAAGGCATGGAATATCGTTATTCATACATTCGCTTATACTAATCATACAGTTATGGCTGAGGCTCTCGAAAAATGGGATGTCAACCTTGTTAAGCACATTGTTCCGAGAATTTTCTCAATTATTGTTGAAATCAATAATCGTTACTGTGCAGAGCTTATGGAAAGAAACGGTGGTGACAGTGCTCTTACAACAAGAATGTCTATCATCAAGGACAATCAGATTCACATGGCTACACTCTGCGTTGTTGCTTCACACAGCGTAAACGGCGTTTCAAAGCTTCATTCTGAAATTATCAAGGATTCTGTTTTCGGTGATGAATACAGAAATACTCCTGAAAAATTCAAGAATGTTACAAACGGTATCGCTTACAGAAGATGGCTCTATCAGTCAAATGAAGGACTTACAAATCTTCTTCGTGAAAAAATCGGTGATAAATTCCTTAAAGACGGCTCTGAGCTTGTAAAGCTCCGTCAGTTTGCAGATGATAAGGATGTTCTTGAACAGCTTATCAAAATCAAAAAGGAAAATAAGGAAGTATTCGCTAAGTTTGTAAAGAACAAGAGTTCATTCAATATCGATACAAACAGCATTTTCGACGTTCAGGTAAAGCGTCTGCACGAATATAAGCGTCAGCACCTTAATGTTATGAACATTCTTGCTGATTATAACTATCTCCTTGAAAATCCTGATGCTGATTTTGAGCCTAAGACATATATCTTTGCTGCTAAGGCTGCTCCGGGCTACTATCTTGCAAAGCAGATTATCAAGCTTATCTGGGCAATCTCAGAAGAAATCAAGAAGAATCCTAAGATTTCAAAGAAGCTTTCTGTATACTTCCTTGAAAACTACTGCGTAACGCTTTCAGAGCTTCTTATGCCTGCAAGTGATATTTCAGAGCAGATTTCTCTCGCAGGAACAGAGGCTTCAGGTACAGGCTGTATGAAGCTTATGCTCAACGGCGCTATAACTCTCGGAACTCTTGACGGTGCAAATATCGAAATCAGAGAAGCTGTCGGAGATGACAACATCATTATCTTCGGTATGAAGAATGAAGAAGTAAACGCACTCAAGGCAAGAGGATATAATCCTGAAGATATCTATGCAAACAACGAAACTATCAGAAAATGCATCAACAGAATGTATCAGGGTATCAACGGATGTGTATTCAGCGAGGTTGCAAACTCACTCAAATCTCAGGACCCATATATGGTTCTTGCTGATTTTGAATCATACAGACAGGCTCAGAAGTTCAGCTCTGAAACTTACAGAGATAAGATGAAGTGGGCTAAGATGTCACTCAATAATATTGCAGGTGCAGGTATTTTCTCTGCTGACCGTGCAGTAAATGAATATGCTAAGAATATCTGGCATTTAAAGTAATAAGCTAAACTAAGGGCGGATTTATATTCGCCCTTATACCATATAAACAAGGGGGTATCTATACCGATATGGCTATATATGACAGCTGGAATACAGTATACAAATCTAAATTCGGCGCGCTAAGGCGTGACGAAGCCTGTAGATTTTCAATAAAAATCCCGAAGAATATTCCGCTTGATTTTGCACCTGTTATGGTTGTATTCCGTACAGGCTTCAAGGAAAGATTCCTTAATATGACAAAAATTGACGAAGACGGAGATTACAGCGTTTATTCGGTTATTTTCTCTGCAAAATATTCAGGTGTTCACTATTATTATTTCTCATATACCACAAACGGAACACGAAATTATATCAAGAAAAAAGACTGCCATTTCGGTAATCTCAACGATGGTGATTTATTTCAGCTTACTGTTTATTCAAAGCACTATGAGGGCGTTGAATTCTTAAAGGGCGGAATAATGTATCAGATTTTCCCTGACAGATTCTGCAAAAGCGGAAAAACTCACGAAAATATCCCCGATGGCCGTATTCTGCGTGATGACTGGAACGGCACTCCGTACTATAAGCCCGATGAAAACGGTCATGTATGGAATAACGATTATTTCGGCGGTGACCTTGAGGGTATACGCTCTAAGCTTGAATATTTAAGTAATCTCGGAGTAACCTGTATTTATCTCAACCCGATTTTCGAATCGCACGAAAATCACCGCTACAATACCGCAAACTATATGAAAATAGACCCTCTTCTCGGTACTGAGGAGGATTTCAAACTTCTTTGTGCTGACGCTAAAAAACACGGTATTTCCGTTATCTTAGACGGTGTATTTTCACATACGGGTGCTGACAGTATTTATTTCAACAAATTCAACCGATATGACAGTGTTGGTGCTTATAATTCTACGGAAAGTCCGTACCATGACTGGTATACATTCTATAATTATCCGAATGAATATGAAGCATGGTGGGGCATAGACACACTCCCGAATGTTGTTGAAACAAACGAAAAATACACAAAATATATCTGCGGAGAGGGCGGAGTTCTTGACCACTGGATTGAGCTTGGTGCGGCAGGTTATCGTCTTGACGTTGCAGATGAGCTTCCCGATGCTTTTCTTGAAAACCTCAATAAATGCGTTAAAAAACATGGCTCGGATAAAATCGTTATCGGCGAGGTATGGGAGGATGCTTCAAACAAGGAAAGTTATGGTGTAAAACGTCGTTATCTGCTTGGTCATCAGCTTGACTCTGTAATGAATTATCCGTTCAAACAGGCAATTATTGACTATATAAAGGGCGGAGAACCGCATAACTTCATAAATTCGGTAATGACAATTCTCGAAAACTACCCTAAGCCTATGGCTGACGTTCTTATGAACTTTGTTTCAACGCATGATATTGAACGTGCAATCAATAATTTCGGCGGTGAATACTGCGGAGATAAGAGCAAGGACTGGATGGCAGAAAGATACCTCACAGCTGAAGAATACGGCAAGGGCAAAAATATGCTGAAAGCGGCTATGGCTCTTATGTATTTTATTGTCGGCGTTCCGAGTATTTACTACGGTGATGAGGCAGGAATGCAGGGGTATAAGGACCCATTCAACAGACGTTGTTATCCTTGGGGAAATGAAGATTCTGAGCTTATAGATTATGTTAAGACTCTCGGACAGATACGCAAAAGCAGTCCTGCATTTGCTGACGGAACAATGAAATTTATCTATAATGATAATGAAATCATGGGCTTCAAAAGATGCTCTGAAGAAGAGGATATGCTCATTTTCGTAAACAGAAGCGCAAATCAATGTAACGTTGAGCCTTTCTTCAAGCTTATTAAGAAATATTCGATTTCCGAAGCTGTTCACGGAGAAATAACTGATTCAGGTCTGACAGTAAATCCTTATGATTTTGCGGCAATTCGATGCATTAAATAACATTTTTACGGACAGTTTTTTCAGACTGTCCGTATTTTTTCGAAAAAAGTATTGGAAAAAATAAAAAAATGTTTGTATTTTCTTCTAATATATGATATAATAAAAAAAGCTTGTAATTTTTATAAGCGAAATTTGTAAAAAGGAATTGATAAAATGGAAAATAAAAAGGGTATATCAATACTTAAACCCGTAATCATCGTGCTTCTTGTATTGCTTATCGCAAGCACTCTTACTGTAAATATACTGTTTTCACGTTCAAATACACCTAAAATCTTCGGAAAGTTCGTTCATATCGTTACTCAGCAGGAGGGAATCGATATGGGCAACGAGGTTACAGCAGGTGCCGCAATTATTGCAGACGATATTTCAAAACGCACTCTCGATATTAACACAGACGTTGTTCTCTGTAAGCTTAACGGCTCAGACGAGGTTACAGTCAGAATGTTCTATAAGGTAGAAGCTGATGCCGAAACAGGTGAACTTCGCTATTATCCCGAAACCGACAAGGCTCAGGGAACTGAACTTTCAATCGGCAAGGAAAATATAATCGGTGTATGTACAAAGGAAAATATGACTCTTGGCAAATACATCTCATTTGTAAAAAATGTAAAGGGTATAATTGCTCTTCTGGTTGTTCCTTGTGTTTTACTCGTTATTATGATTATTGCGGCGATTTTTAGAAAACGTGATGAAGATGATGACGAATTCAACTTCTACAACTATGAAAACAACGAAGAAGAAAATGCTCCGAAGCCTGTGGCTATGTCAAATCCGCTTTTCAATCCTGAAGAAAGCACTTTCGGAAGCAATGAGCACGAGCTTAAAAAGATGTCAATTGCCGAAAACTTCAGTCAGAAGGAAGTAAATACAGATTCTCCTTATCAGAAGGAAAAGGAAAGAACAATGCAGTTCAAGGCACAAAGCTCTGCCGAAACAGCATTTGCTGCAAAAAATGTTATCGGACAGTCAACAACTGCTCCTGTTGCAGAAGCTCTCAGAGGCGAAATGTTAAGACGTACAGCCGAAGCTGAAAAGTATTCAAGCGAACTTCACAAAACTCCTGTTGCAGATGAAAACGATAACACGCTTATTATGTCAACAGCAGATCTTCCTAAATCTGAGCCTATCAAAACACATTCTGCAACAACAGCACCATCATACACTCCAAAAAGACAGACTTCACCTGATATTGATGATATTATCAAGAACGCTTCACCTGTTTCTGCAAAGAAAAAGGATATAAATGCAATGTCAATTGATGATCTGCTCAATGTTATCGAAAACGAAAAGAAAAAGCTTTAATCGTAAATCAAATCGCAAATCTAACAGCCTGTATTCCGGAATACAGGCTGTTTCAATATCGGAGGAATATTAAAATGAACGGAAAAATTATTGTCATTGAAGGCCTTGACGGTACAGGTAAATCCACACAATTTGAGCTACTTAAAGAAAAACTTGAAAATTTCAGATTTATCACCTTTCCTAATTATGAATCACCAAGCGGAGAAATAATCACGCAATACCTCAGCGGCGAATTTGATGAAAAGGATGAAAATATCAGTGCTTATTCAGCAAGCTCGTTTTACGCTGTTGACAGATACGCAAGCTTTAAAAAGGACTGGGAAAAGGATTACCGCTCAGGTGTAAATATCATTTCGGCAAGATATACAACTTCAAATGCTGTTTACCAGACAACAAAGCTACCTGAAAATATGTGGTATGAATACTGTGGCTGGCTTTATGATTATGAATACAAAAAGCTTGGTATCCCCCGCCCTGATGCTGTGATTTTTCTTGATATGCCTGTTGAAGTATCACAGAAGCTCCTTTCCGAGCGTTATAATAATGACGAGCATAAGAAGGACATTCACGAAGCAAATGTTGATTACCTCAGAAAATGCCGTGAAGCCGCACTTTATGTAAGCAGATATGATGAAAATGAAAGCTGGACTGTAATTGAATGCTGTAAAGACGGAACGCTTCGTTCCATTGAAGATATAAACAATGAAATCATTTCTATTATCAGCAAAATAGTATAACTTGCAAGGGCGGATTAATTCCGCCTTTTTATGTTGTTTTTCCACAATTTTATCCCGAAAATGCGTCAAAGGTTATATGTCGTAAATTGTAAAAATTTGTTGACAAAAAAAGAAATATATATTATAATAATGTTTAATATCGTAAGATAGTATATTTTGAAGAAATGGGGTTATTAGTTATGAATAAGAAGAGAATTCTTGCTGCATTATGTGCATTAGGCTGTACATTTACTCTTACAGCTTGCGGAAATAAGGCAGAAAAAATACTCGGCTATGTTGACAAGATGGACTTCGACGGCGCTCTCGATTATTACGATGAGAAGGTTGACGGTTCTTCTAAGGAAAGAGAAATCCGTAAGGAAGTAAAGTCTGAAATGGAAGACAAATACGAAGCTATCCTCGATAAATACAACGAGGGCGAACTTGATGATGACGCACTTGAAGATTTATACGAATTTGTTGAAGAACTTAAGCTCGATAATGATGATTATGAGGATTTCAGCGATAAGCTTGTTGAACTCAAAACATCAAAGCAGAACTATGAATGGGCTCTTAATTCACTTGAAGAAGAAGATTACCAAATGGCTATCTATTATCTCCAGCAGGTAGTAAAGAGCGACAAGAATTACAAGGAAGCTCAGGCTAAGCTTGAAGAAACAGAAAATGCTCAGGTTGAAGAAAAGCTTTCAGGCGTTGAAGATTACCTTGCTGACCAGGATTACGAGGAAGCTATAAATCTTCTCAACTCATATAAGTATGATTTTGAGGACAACGAAAAGTTCAAGGAACTCTACGAAAAGGTTAACAAAGAAGTTGTTGACTATTCAAAGGCTGAAATCAACAAGTATTTTGAAGAAGACGATTATTCAGAAGCTTCAAACTTCATTCGTAACCTTGCGCTTTACTACTTCAGCGACAATGAAGAAATGAACGAACTTTACAATAATATTGACGATAATTACGCTGCTTTTGTTATCGCAAAGGCTGATAAGGAATTTGCTGCTAAAAATTATGCAGACGCTGCCGTTCTTATTCAGGATGCTATCAACGCTATCGGCGATGATAATGATAAGCTCAATGCCGCAAATGAAAAATACAGCAAATATCTCCCTGTATACCTCAACGATATGGATTACAGCGATCTCTCAGGTACACGTTACATAAACTACTTTGGCTCAACATCTGACTACTTCGGAAACAAATACAAGAATTCATACTATATCTATGGACTTCTCAAGAAGCCCGGATATGCTGTATATGATATCAAGGGCGAATACAACACATTCAAGGGTGTTGCTTCAATAATTGAGTCATATTCTGAAATAGATGGCGTAAAGGCATTCGAAATCTATGGTGATGACAAGCTTCTCTACACTTCACCTGCTATGACAACAGATTCAACAGCTGAAAACTTCGAAATCGACATTACAGGCGTACAGAAAATCAAAATCAACTACCCTGTAACAGACAATGCAAATGCATTTACAGGTCTTTTTGACGCTTGCTTCGTAAAGACAGGCGATACTCCTGCACAGGCTCCTACAGAAGCTACTACTGAAACCGCAACAGGCGAAACAACAGAAGCTGCTACAGAAGCTGAATAAACAAAAAACACGGTTATCCGAATTAAATCGGATAACCGTATTTTTATTATAAGAGAGGTAAGGTATTTATTTTTTTATTCGCTTGCGAGGATATTCTTGATACCCTTAGAGATTATTTCATAATCCTTTTTCATTTCTTCAAGAGCCTTTTTGCCTTCTTCTTCGATTGTGTAGTAAACTCTTGTACGCTTCTTGCCTACAAGCTCTGTTGAGCCTGAAATATACTTCTTTTCAATCATTCTGTAAAGTGATGGATAGAGAGTTCCTTCCTTGATTATGAACAAGCCTTCACTGCTCTTTTCAAGCTCCTGAACAAGCTCATATCCATACATATTACGTCTGCATAGTAAATGAAGAACGACCATTTCTACTGCGCCTTTTTTAAAGTTTTCCTGTGATTTCATAATAATTACTCCATTTCTTAAGTCTTATTGCAATTCAGCAACGACTTACATTGTAGTTTAATTCTGATGTGTTAATTTAATAGTTATTTCATAAGATTTTTTCTTATAAGAATCAAATCAAAGATATCGACATAGCCGTCATTATCATAGTCGCAATCACAATCACTGCGCTTGCCTAATACTGATAGATTACAGAGGACTGCGTCTGAAATATCCAGGCAGCCATCGCCATTGAAGTCACCTGCTACCATAACAGGAGGCTGTGTAGTTGTTACAACTGTTGTGGTTGTTGTGGTGGTGTTGTTAGTAGTTGTTGTAGTTACAGGCTTGGTTGTTGTAGTGGTTGTGGTTGTTGTAATCGGTTTTGATGTAGTAGTTGTTGTTGTCGTAACAGGTGTGGATGTCGTTGTTGTAGTGGTGGTAGTTGTAGTTGTAGTAGTTGTTGTAGCTGATGTAGTTGTTGTAATCGGTGTTGTGGTAGTTACTGTATCTGTATAAACGTAATTTGATTTATTAAGTTCGGGGTAAGTAAATATTGTGCCGAGAAAATCTGAAAATTCAGTATGATTTGTAAAGAAGCTGTCTGAGCCTTTGAGGAAATAGCTTCTCAGAACTTCTTTATTGGAAGGATCATCGGTATCATCCCATGTGAGATCAAGAGCATACCACTTATTATCTTCCATAAGAACATAATTCCACATATGAGCTGTCATATCGCTTGTATCGAGGTTTCCGAAAACAAGCACACATGGTATCTGCTCTTTGTTGCATATAAGCTTTACCGCCTTTGAATAGCCCTCACACACAGCACCCGGTTCTACAAGAGCACCAACTGCTGAATGTGCAAAACCTGATTTAAGGTCATAATAAGTATACTCACCTATCTGCTGATAGATATCAGCAAGCTTTTCATAATTATTATTGCCATTTACTTCAAAATTATAAATAGCAGCATCGAGCTCTTGTCTGTATTCCATAACCTCGTTTATATCCGAAAAGGCTTCAAGCATTTTCGGAGTAAGAGTTATTCCGCCTATTTTGAGAGTGTAACTCTGTGTGAACTGGTTATAAGAATAAGTTGTGTTAATAAGATTTACGGTAACAAGATTAGGATCAACCCAGAATATTTCGGGATAGTCGAAAAGTACGGAATCTCTTGCA
>JAEIGA010002193.1_pt1 | contig 31225 bp, 32 predicted proteins | sample 9270691 | NCBI WGS metagenome assembly JAEIGA01 (sample SAMN17057246, study PRJNA624740) | gut metagenome | biome: biome; isolation source: fecal sample | host: Bos grunniens | place: China: Xizang | collected 2019
ACTGTTACTAACATTACTATTAACATAGTAATTGGAAATTTAGAAATAATATCTTTAAAATTATCTAATATTTTTTCCCATAATAATTTTAATTTTTTCATATATACCTCCTTTTAATTTTTTCCTGCTGTATATCCTGTTGAATATGCTATTTGAAGATTAAATCCTCCTGTATAAGCATCTACATCTATAATCTCTCCTGCAAAGTATAAACCTTTTATTATTTTAGATTCCATTGTCTTTGGATTTATTTGTTTTATATCTATTCCACCAGCTGTTACTATTGCCTCTTCTACTGGTCTAAATCCATTTATATCAACTTCAAATTTCTTCAATAAATTAACTAATTTTTGTCTTTCTATTTTTGTTATTTCATTTACTTTTTTATTTTCATTAATTTCAGTAAGATCTATAACTATAGGTATTAATTTTTGAGGTAATAATTTATCAAGTGAATTTTTAAACTCTTTGTTTTTAATTTCCTCAAAATCTCTTAATATTCTTTTATCTAATTCTTCTGGTGCTAATGCCGGTTTTAAATCTATATATAAACTAATTTTTCCTGATTTTAATTTAGCTTCAACATCTTTATATCTTAAAAGATGACTTGAGCTTGAAAGAATTGTTGGTCCACTTACTCCAAAATGAGTAAATAACATTTCTCCAAAATCATCATAGATTTTCTTTTGAGTTTCCTCATCTTTAAGTGTCATTTTTACATTTCTTAAAGAAAGACCTTGCATTCTTTGGCATAGTTTTTCAGCTGTAAGTGGTACTAAAGAACCTCTAATATTTTCTATAGTATGACCTAAACTTTTAGCCATTTCATAACCTTCACCATTTGATCCAGTTAATGGATAGCTTTTTCCTCCAGTAGCTAAAATAACTTTACCGCCTAGAATTTTTTCACCATTTTCTAAACTAACGCCTTCTACAAATCCAGCATCATCTATTAAAATTTTCTTTACTTTAATATTTGTTCTTATCTCAATATTTTTATATTTTTTCAATTCTTTGATAAATGCATCTAATACACTTTGTGCACTATCTGACACTGGGAAAATTCTATTCCCTCTTTCCTCTTTAACTTTTACACCGTTATTTTCCATAAGATTAATAATATCTTCGTTAGTGTAATTTTGAAATGCACTATATAAGAATCTTCCATTTCCTGGAATATTTTTTATAAAATCTGAAATATCAATTGAGCTTGTTATATTACATCTACCTTTACCTGTAATTAATAACTTTTTACCTAATGAACTATTCTTTTCTAGCAATACAACATTTGCTCCATTTGAAGCTGCAGAAATCGCTGCCATTATACCAGCAGGACCTCCTCCAACAACTACTACTTTCATCTATTTTTCGTCCTTTTTAATATTTTTTCACAACAATATAATTATACCATATTTTCGCTCAAAATTCAATATTATGTCTACAATCTCACGCTATAATTCTTTTATTTTTTTACCCTTTAAACAACAAAAAAGTGGTTAATAAAAATTAACCACTTTCTTTTTTATTCTTCTACAAAATCTTGCTCGTTAGTTACTTCAATACAATATTTTGTTTCTAATTCTTCTAGTAAATATTTTCCAACAAATGTAGGTGAATAGTATGTTACTAATTCATACTCTGGTACAACTACTACTTTACCATTTTCATCAATTACACCCCATTTATTTTCTTGGAATACACCAGCAAAACCATATTCATTTAACTCAGTAACAACATCATATTTACAATCTACAACAACGTTACCATCTTTATCTACGAATCCCCATTTTCCGTCATCCGCTTGATAACTATATAGTTTTAAATCTTTATAAACTTCTGTATTTGAAACTAATTCACCAACATTATTAATATATTTTAATTCTGTTCCTGAATAAATTGATACATATTCTTTACCTACTGCTTCTACAACTGCATCATGCATTGTTAAAACCTTTTCAATTTTCTTAGAATAAATATCTACTGTTTGACCTTTTCTTGCTTCTAATGCATTTACATTTTCTAGTGCAATAATTACATCATATTCTGGTGCTATTTCTAAACCAGCATAAACATCTATTACACCATATAAATTATCTTCTGTTGTGAATATAAAGAAATTATCAAATGCATATGTTATACTTGTATATTTGTTTCCGATTTGGAAATCTTTACTAATTACACTATAATAACCTTGCTCATCTTGTGCTATAAAATAAGATGGGTTATCTGTTTCAATTATACTTTTATAAGTATTTGTATTTACAACATTACCATGAATGTCATATAACATCATATCCCCTTTTTCATCTTTAACAGAAATATAGTTTCCTGCTACAGAATAACTAGGATAATCTGGTTTTAATATTTCATCTCCATCATTATTGTAGAATCCATATTTTTTGTTTTTATTTACTATAAAGATGTTTGATACATCATAATATACTACTGATTGATATCTTGGTTTAATTATAATTTTAGAATCTTTAATTACACCTTTTTTACCATTTTGCATAAATACAAGATAAATTTCTTCATCTTCATTTTCTAAGCATCTTGTAATAGATTCATATTCTGGTTCTATTAACATCTTACCTTCATAATTAATATAACCATATATAATTCCTGTATTTGTTTTTTCTGATATTATATATCCAGTTTTTAAATATCCATCTTTTTCAGTTGAATATTCATCACCTTTTACTGAATTGTATTTTGGTTCAATTATTGTTTTACCTTTTGAATCAAGTACACCATAAAGTCCATCTTTTTTTACTTGTATACATCCTGGTTTATTTTTTAGACTAGCAACTTCATCATATACTGGATTTGTCAATTTTTTTCCTTCGTAATCTATAAGTCCATATTTTCCATTTTCTTCATAACTTAAAACTTGTTTTTCCATTTCAAGTGTTGTATCAGAAATGATTATAGGATAGACAGATGAATAATTTGCAAATAAATCTTTTCCATTTTTGTCAAGTACCGCATAAGTATTTTCATCAGTAAAACAAATAAAAACATCTTTGGCATGATTAGGAATGTAAATGCTCATATATTCAGGTTTAATTATTGTGTTACCTTTTCTATCAATAACTCCAACTTGTTCACCTAAATTCAAAGTAAAATATTCATAAGGTTCTTCAACTATTGTTTCTACTACTTTTTTAGTATTTGCTTTAACTATAAAAACAACACTAATAATTAAAACTAATACTAGTATTGTCGTCGCAATTATCCACTTCATGTTTTCGCGCATTAATTACCATCTCCTAATCCGTTTTTATTATAGCAACATTCTATATCAAACGCCTTCATTTTTCAATAAGAATTTACGTTTTATACAAACTTTTTTAAAGCAAAAAATAGATGTAATTTTCAATCAAAATTACATCTATTTTATATAATTTTAATATTAATTATGCATTTTCAGTCATTATTGGAACAACTTGTTTTTTACGAGATACTACACCTTTTAATAGTGCTGTATTATTTTCTAATTTAACTCCATATGCTTTTTCAACTAAAGCTGCATTTTTTCCAAGTGCAATTACTTGTGAATTGCTATTTACTATATCTGTAATTAATAACATAAATAAATCTAAGTTTTCTTCAGCAATTATTTCGTTCATTCTTGCTTCTAAATCAGCTTGCATTTTCATAACTTCTTCGATTGAAGCTGTATTAACTTGATCTACCATTGCTCTAACTTCTTTAAAGTCAATTTGTTTAGCATCTAAGTGTAATATTTCATCAATTGTAAATGATGATAAATCTGTTCCTGCTTTTAACATATCTAAACCATAAACTTCTGGATCTAATCCTGAAATTTTAGCTAATTCTTCAACAGCTTTTCTATCTTCATCTGTTGTTGTTGGTGATTTTAATAAAAGTGTATCAGAAATGATTGCTGATAACATTAATCCAGCTATTTTTTCATCAATTTCAATTCCGTTTTCTTTATATAATTTATACATAACTGTTTCTGTACATCCAACAGCTTCTGCTCTATAGAATAATGGGTATGATGTATTTAATGCTATTTTATGATGATCAACAACTTTTAAAATATTAGCATTTTCTAAATTCTCTACTGATTCAGCAGGGCTATTGTGATCTACTAAAATTACATTTGCACCATCTTCAACTTTTTCGATTAATTCAGGAGCTTCAATTCCTAAATAATTTAAAACATATTCTGTTTCTTTGTTAATATTTCCAAGTCTACAAGCAACAGCTTCACTATTTCCCATTTTTCTTTCAAAGTTAGCCATTACTAAACTTGATGTGATTGTGTCTGTATCTGGATTTTTATGTCCAAAAATATAAGTTTTTCCCATTTTAATTTCTCCGTTTCTTTTTTAAAATTTGTAGTTATATTATAACAAAATCTCACAAAAATCAATATTTTTCACATAGAAGGCACAATTGATTTTCAATTTCTATAAGCAATTCTTAATATTTTCTAATTCTGTATTCAATTCTTCCCATTCTAGCATTATATTTTCAATTTCTTCATCTATTTGCGAAATTTGCGCATTAATATCCCCAACTTTTACATAATCTGTGTATATTTCTTCTCTTAAAAGTTCTTTTTGAAGATTTTCTTTCTCTTCTTCTTTAATCATTATTTTATCTTCTAATTTTGCAATCTTCTTTTCCACTTTTTCTTTTTCTTTAAGTGGATTAATATATGTTTTCTTTTGTTTTACTTCTTTTTCTTCTATAACTTTTTCAGCTTCAACATCTCTTTTTTCTAAATAATATTCATAACCATAATCATAATATTTTGCTTCATGACCATCAAAGCAAAGAATCGAATCAGCTATTTTATTCACAAAAAATCTATCATGTGAAACAAATATTATAGTTCCAGTATATTCTTTAAGCATATTTTCTAAAGATTCTTTTCCAACAATATCCATATGGTTTGTCGGCTCGTCAAGTATTAATAAATTTGGGCCTTTCTTTAATATCTTACTTAAAGTTAATCTTACCTTTTCCCCTCCAGATAACATACTTATTGTTTTAAAGACCTCTTCTCCATAAAACATAAATGCTGCAAGTGAATTTCTTACTTCAGTTACTGTAAGATGAGGGAACTCATCATAAAATTCATCAAATATAGTTTTTTCTGAATTTAAAAGTGCCATCTGTTGATCAAAATAACCAATCTCTACATTATGTCCAAAATCTATATTTCCACCTAGCGAATTTATCTCACCAACTATCGTTTTTAAAAGTGTAGATTTTCCAGTACCGTTACTTCCAATTATTCCAAGTTTTCTACCCTTGTATAGTTTAAACGATACTTCTTTTATCTCTTTATCATATCCTAGCTTTAATTTTTCTACTGCTAAAACATTATTACCGCTTTCTTTATTTAATTCAAAATTAGTTTTAAATGTTTTTAAATCATATTTATTAGGCTCTTCAAGCTTAGTCATTCTTTCTATTTGTTTTAACTTAGCTTGTGCCATTCTAGCTTTTGTAGCTTTATATCTAAATCTATCTACAAGTTTTGTTAATCTTGCAATTTCTTTTTGTTGAAATTCAAAATCTTTTAATTGTCTCTCATAATTAATTCGTTTTTGTTTTTCAAAAAACTCATAATTTCCCGAATATTCTGTGATTGTTCCATATTCTATTTCATATACTTTATCAACAATCTTATTAATAAACATTCTATCATGTGATACTATTACCACCGCTTTTGAATAATTTTTTAAATAACTCTCTAGCCATTCTATTGTTGTTATATCTAAATGGTTAGTAGGCTCATCCAAAAGAAGTATATCTGGTTTGCTTAATAAAAGTTTGATGAATGCAATTTTTGTTTTTTGACCACCTGAAAATTCTGATATCTTTTTATACTTATCTTCCGGTTTAAAGCCAAATTTATTAATTGCAGTTTCATATTCTTTTTTATATGTATAACCATCTAAAAGTTCATATCTATCTCTTGTTTTAGAATACTCTTTAGCCAATTCTTCGCTTGACGCTTCATTCATTTTTATTACTAAAGACTCAAGCTTTTTCTCTATATCAATTAACTCTTGATATACTTTTAAAATTTCATCAATCATAGTAACCGAATCATCTTCAAAATCAATTTGCTTTAGATATCCAATCTTCGGATTTCCCTCTTTATAAATATTAAATTTATTCTCTCCTATTCCTTCTGTAAGCATCTCATTATTAATTATTGCATTTAAAAGTGTAGATTTACCAGCACCATTTCTTCCAACAATAGCTACTTTCTCTTTACCTTTTACTTCAAAATTAATCTCTTCTAAAATTGTTTCTGCTCCAAAAGAAATAGAACCATTAGTTATTCTAAAATTCATATTATCTTTCCTTAAAATTTAATAAATCTTAGTTATTATACTACATTTTTCTTTAAAACAAAAGAGCATTTTCCTTAGTAATTGCAAGAACTTTAAAAATTTGATATACTTATTTTGTTATGGAAAAAGAAAGATATAATCACTTAAATAAATATTTGAAAGAGAAATTCGGTGAAAGGACACTTAAAATCTGTATCGATGCAGGTTTTACATGTCCTAATCGTGATGGAAAAATTTCTACAGGCGGATGTATCTTCTGTTCTGAACAAGGTTCCGGTGAACACATAAAATCAAAATGCATCCAAGAACAGATTAAAAACCATTTAAACAGCTATCGTGGTGAACGTGCAAATAAATTTATTGCATATTTTCAAAATTTCACTAATACATATGACACTCTAGAAAACCTTAAACAAAAATATGATGCTTGTCTAATAGATAATCGTATTGTTGCTTTAGCTGTAGCTACAAGACCAGACTGTATTGATGAATCAATCGTAAAATTACTTGCTAGCTATAAGGAAAAATTAGATGTATTTGTTGAACTTGGCCTTCAAACTTCAAACGATAACACAGCCTTAACAATTAATCGTGGTTATGAATCAAAAGTATTTACAGAAGCTGTAAAACTATTAAATAAATATAATATTGAAGTTATTACACATATTATGGTAGGACTTCCTGGAGAAACTATTGACAATATAAAAGAAACTGTTGAGTTTTTAAATAATCATAATATTCAAGGATTAAAAATTCATTCATGCTATGTTATAAAAAATACAAAACTAGCCAAATTATATGAAAATGGTAAATACCTACCAATCTCATTAGATGAATATTTAGAATCAGCAGCATATATTTTAACTCACATTAATCCAAATATTATTATTCATAAAATTTCAGGCGACGCACCTAAAGATTTACTTCTAGCACCAGAATGGAATAGCCACAAAAAATGGATTATGAATGGCTTAGATAAATTACTAAAAGAAAAAGATTTATATCAAGGTATGTATTATAAACAAAATTAAAAGCAGAACTTATTTATATAATAAATTCTGCTTCTTTTTTATTTTAATTTTCTAATTTTTGCTACATAAAAACCTTCATAATATTCATTAGGTTTAACACATAAAGTTCCTTCAACTTCAACTGGTAATAATGGTAATTTATCCATTCCGTCAAATTCAATTTTTACTATTTCACACTTTGCACTTTGTATAGCTTTCTTAACAATTTCTTCATTCTCTTCTTTCAAAATTGAACAAGTAGAATATACCATTTCCATTCCTGGTTTTAAAATTCTTAAAGCTTTCTTTAAAAGAGCAAATTGTGCTTTAGTTGATTTATCTATTAAAACATTTGTAAAATATTTATTTATATTTGGATCTTCTGAATATAATGTTCCACTTCCACTACAAGGACTATCTAATAATATTTGATCAAATGAGAAAAAGTCATCTATTTGTCTTGAATCTTTTTGCATTACATATACACAAGTAGCCCCTTGCTTTTCTACATTATATTTTAATTTTTCAATTCTAATATTATTCATCTCACAAGCTGTTATATGAGCTTTATTATTTGAAAGTGCTGCCATTTGAGTTGTTTTTCCACCTGGTGCTGCAGCCATATCTAAAATGTCTTTTCCTTCTTGTGGTTCTAATATAATTGGTGGTAACATTGAAGATAAACTTTGAAGATATATTTTTCCATCTTTATAAATATCTAACGCTTCTATATCACTTTCTTTATTATCTTTTAATACATAAGCATCTTGAGTCCATTCTACTTTTTCAAAATTAATGCCATTTTTATTTATAACTTCTTCAACTTCTTCATTACTTGCTTTAATAGAATTAACTCTAAAAGTTGTATATCTTTTCTTTGATAGACCTTCTATTATCTCTTTAGATATCTCTTCACCATATTGTTTATTTAGTTTTTCTACAAAAAAATCTGGTAACATCTTTACTCCTTATATTTCATTTTCTAATCTTACAATTGATACTTCATTTTTGCTTAATTCATTTATTGTTTTATTATATACATATAGGGCTCTTATTCCCATTACTAATGTAAGCAATACCGGAACTCCTACTAATAAAAATATCACTAATCCTATAATTGATCTATTTTTCATTATCTGCTTTTTCATTTCTGGAGTTTGTTCAATCTTTTCTTTTTTCATACAAATCACCTACTTTTAATAATTCCTAAAAGCCTTTCATTTTTAATCATAAATAAAGAAATAGCGGGGGTTATCCCTCCCGCTTTCTCAGTGTTACTTTTGGTTCATCACTTGTGCGTAAAGAGCCGGATTGATAGGCTTGATATCTTCGATTGCCTGGACAACATCTGCCACAGTTACATCCTCGCTAATAGCGATATCCTCGAAACTCATACCCTGCATAGCCTTCTTAGCGTATCTCGCCATTACTTCGTGCCGTGCATCCACTTCTTCACTAAACTTGCGATTCAAACACATACTGTAGCCCTCCTCAATTATTGAAAACTATTGTTTATAAGTAACCACTTATATTATACCACATTTTTCCTAATAAATAAAGAGGTTGAGGGTTTTTATAGTTTTGTTCCGCCCCATTCTACTACTGTATATCCTTTTCTTTCAACTTTTTCTAATTTTTGTTCAACTACATTAATAGGTAATAATAATGGTTTGAATTCCATATTTATTCTAATTAATGTATCTGGTTCTGGAGTAATAATTAAATCCATATTTTCTTTTATTTCTTCTCCAGTTTCAAATCTTACAAAGTTATATCTATTCTTTTCCATTAATGGAAGCCAATAAATAATAAACTCTTCTTTTTCTCTATCGTTTAATCCTAAGATTTCTAATTTCTCTTCTAAGAAACTTGTAATATCTTCACCTTTTACAATAAATCCTTCTTTATAGTTAGGTTTTGTTGTATTTAAACCTTCCCAATATAAAGAATATAATTTTTTACCTGTTTCTAAATCTACTAAATCACCTGTTGGTTTTGCTAAAACTTTCCATGAATCTTTATATTTTGGATATGTACAAGTAAATTTTTCTGGATTAGATACTTTTACTTCTACTTCAATTTCTTCTTCTGGATATATATATATAATTGGTTTATGTGCAAAGTTTTTAATAATATTTAACACAAATGAAGCTCCAAAAGACATAAACGCAAATATAGAAAGTAATACTTTATGAGAATTCTTTTTAAATATTGCTGTAGCTATTAAAACAACTCCTATAATTACTAATATACCTTGTACAATAGTTATTCCCAATCCTATCATTCTACCAACACTCCATGCAGCTCCAGTGCTATCAGATCCGAATTGAGTAACATCGATTTCATAATCCTCACTACAATCATGAAGAGCAATAGGGGTTCTACTTGTTGAACTTTCAACCTCATCATCAAGATCAACCTTAGTTACAGCTTCATTACGCAAATCCATTCCAACAGTATTATAAACATCAACAGCTGTAGAACCTTCTAATTCCATTGCCATAGATGACACGTTAATAGTTACTGTTATGAATATAATTGCAACTAATATTTTAAAAATACTCTTAATATCCATATAATTAATCCCCTTTTAAAAAATTATCTGGCATAGCCTTCACTCTACCAGATTTATTTATATATTATTTAATTAATGTTTCAATTTGAGCTTTAGTTGGTGATCCTGTATGTCTTCTAACCTCTACACCTCTTTTAAAGAATACTAAAGCTGGTAATGAATACGCATCATATTGTAAAGTTAAATCTTCATTTTTATCTGTATTTATTTTAACAACTTGTATTTCTGGATTCTCACGCGCTACAGTTTCAATAACTGGCTCTAAGTTTTTCCATGGTCCACACCAATTAGCATAAAAACATACTAAAACTTCTTTACCTTTTACTCCTTCGATTTCTTTTTTAAATTGAGCTGTTGTATATTCAGGTATTCCCTCATATTCATCTTCTGGAATAACTTTGTCAGCCCATGCCGCATACGCAGCTGATTCATTGTCTTTTTGAATTTTAAAATATAGAGCTACCGCTGCAACAGCAATGATAATACCTACTATTATTAAAATTAGTTTTACATTTACTTGTCTTCCCATTTAACCTTACTCCTTTAATTTTTAATTAACTGTTTTAACGCTTCTTCATCAACTAAGCCCGTATGTGAATTAACTACTTCACCATTTTCAATTACAACAATATAAGGTATTGAATAAGCCATATATTTATTTGCAAGTTCTGGTTCTTCGTCAACATTCACTCTAACAAATTTAACATCCTCTAATTCTTGAGAAACTTTTTCAAATATTGGTGAAAACACTTTGCATGGTCCACACCAATCTGCATAAAAATCAATTACAACTTTTTGATTTGAATCTAATACTTCATTTTCAAAAGTTTCATTAGTTACTGCAATTACTTTTGATTCAACATTATCTGTCACAACTTCTTCATCTTGATTAATAACAGTATTTGAAGAACCAAATCTCTTTTCAGTTTCTTTATTTAAAAAATAACTAATTCCAATTATACATAGAATTAATATTAAAAACAAAACTATAACTTCTACTTTTTCTTTCATACTTTAATCCCCCTTTAAAAAGCAATCATATAAATGCCCATTCCGATTAAAATTAATCCAGAAATCACTTTTACTTTTCCAAAATTCTTTTTTATAAAATCAAACATTTTCTTAAATTTTTCTATAAATACCGCTGATATAATAAACGGAATTCCAAGACCTACAGAATAAATTAGCATCAAAATAATTCCTTTTACTAAGTCTTGTCTTGATGCTACAAGCATAAGTGCTGAGCTCAAGAATGCACCAATACATGGTGTCCAACTTATAGAAAACATTATTCCAAAAGCAAATGCTTTAAAGAAATTTAAATTTTCTGTATTTATCTTAAATCTTTTTGTTTTATTTAAAAAACCAAGTTTTAAAACTTGCATATAATTTAAACCTAAAACAATTATTAAGATTCCAAATATTATTTTAAATATTTTAAGATTGCTTGATATAAAACTTCCAAATGTACTTGCAAAAATTGCTAAAATTAAAAATACAATTGTAAACCCTAAAACAAAACCTATAGAATTTATCAATGTCTTTTTTATAGATTTATTATCTTGTCCTGCAAAATACGAAACATATATCGGAAGCATTGGTAAAAGGCATGGCGAAATAAATGATGCCACTCCTTCTAAAAATGTTAATACATAATCCATATATTACCTTTTATTCTAAAATAAACTCTTCAATTACTTTTCCAAATACATCTTTTAATATTAATTTATTTTCATCCCATACTAAATAACTATTAGTACTCATTCCTTTTGGTAAAGATAAAGAACCTGGATTTGCAAAAACAAAGCCTTCTTTTTTCTCAATAAATCCTTGATGTATATGTCCATAAATTAATACTTCAAAATCATCATATGGTATATTTTCAATATTATATTTATGACCATGAGTAAAATATACTCTTTTACCATTTATAGTATCAAAAATATGATCTTCAAATTTAAATTCAGAAATCATTTCATCTACTTCTGCATCACAATTACCACGTACAACCATTAATTTATCTTTAAGTTCATTTAGAACTTTAGCAACTTCCATTGGTGCATATTCTTGAGATAAATTATTTCTTGGTCCATGATAATATAAGTCTCCTAATAAAACTATTTTATCTGGATTTTCATTAGAAACAATCTCTTTTAATTTATTTGCATAATATGATGAGCCATGTATATCAGAAAATATTAAAAGTTTCATTAATCCACCTTATATAATTAAATTTAATTCAAAGCCATTATATCATTAAGCCAAAAAAAATACTACAAAATTTTAAAATAATTATTCTTATTAAAAATATTAAAAACTAGTATTTTTTCAATAAAAATTCACATACCATTTATTGACACTTTATATAAAAACAAATATACTTTTTCTAGATTATTTTATTAATTTTTAAGGAGATATTATGAAAGTAGCAATTGGACAAGATAGTCATAGATTTGATTTTGAAAATAAAAACAAACCATTAGTTTTAGGTGGAGTTACATTTGAAAACGAAACTGGACTTTTAGGTAACAGTGATGCAGACGTAGTTCTTCATTCTATAACAAACGCTATATCTGGTATAACAACAGTAAATATTCTAGGAAAAATTGCAGATGACATGTGCAAAAACGGAATTACAGATAGTGAAGAATATCTAAAAGAAGCACTAAAATACTTAAACGAAAAAATCATTCACCTTTCTATTTCAATTGAATGTAAATCACCAAAAATAACTCCAAAAATTGAAGCTATGAGAGAAAATATATCAAGAATTTTAAACATCTCTCCTATGCAAGTTGGAATAACTGCAACTACTGGAGAAGGATTAACAGAATTTGGTAAAGGAAATGGAATTAGTACATTTTCTATAATTACTGTTGAATAGGAGAATTTATGGATACAATAATAACAAAACGAGCTTACGCTAAAATAAATCTAAATTTAGAAATCATAAAGAAACGCCCTGATAATTATCACGAGATTGAATCAATCTTCCAAAGAGTTTCTCTTTATGATGAACTAAGTATTTCAAAAATTGAAGAAAATAAATTAGATTTAACTTGTAATATTAAAGAATTAGAAAATGAATCAAATATTTTATATAAAGCTTATCAAAAACTTAAAGAAAGGTTTCACTTATCTACTGGTATTCATGTTGATTTAATTAAACACATTCCTACTCAAGCTGGTCTTGGTGGTGGAAGTGCTGATTGTGCTGCATTCCTTTTAGGTGTTAAAGAATTATTTAATCTTGACATAAGTCAAGCAGAACTTGAAGAAATTGGTGCAACTCTTGGTAGTGACGTTGTACCTTGTATGTATAATTTAGCATTGTTAACAGGTGTTGGCGATCATGTTACACCTCTTAAATCAAATTTAAATTTTCCAGTATTAATTGTAAAACCACATTTTTCTTGTAGTACAAAGGATATGTATGAAAGATATGATACTTTATTTAAAAATTTTCCTAGAAATTATTCAACAGATAAAATTTTAAAAGTATTAGAAAACAATGGTCCAGTAACAGCTCTTCACAATTTACTTTACAATTGTTTTGAAGAAGTTTTAGAAGATGATTATGAAATAAAACTTATAAAAAATGCAGTATTTAAACTACAAGGTATATGCCCTACTCTTTGTGGATCTGGTTCATGTGTTTTTGCAATCTTTCCTAATGAAGACGATTTAGATAAAGCTTATAATTATTTCAAAAAAACTTATCATTATGAAGTATTTAAAGCTCATACAATGAATAAATAACAAGGAGACTTATATGAAAGACAAAAAAGTAACAGCTATTATCTTAGTTGCAGGCAACAGTACTAGATATGGACAAAACAAAAATAAAAACTTAGAACTTCTTAACAATAAAACAATATTAGAATATAGTTTAAATGAATTTAATAAAAACAAAAACATTTCTGATATTATCATTACATGTAAAGAATCTGAAGTTGATAGTATTAATGAAATCGTTTATAAATCAAGAGGATTAAAACCAATAAAAACAGTTATTGGTGGAGCAACTCGTCAAGAGTCTGTTTTCAATTCAATCAATTCTACTGATAGTGATATTGTTATAATTCACGATGGCGCTCGTCCAATGATAAAACAAAATTATATAGATTCATCTCTAGATGAAATGAATAATTTTAAAGGTGTAACTATTGGAGTAAAATCAAAAGATACAATAAAAATTGCTGACTCATCAGGAGTAATAAAATCCACAACTCAAAGAGCAAACACATGGGTTATACAAACACCACAAACATTTGATAGACTTACTCTTTTAAAAGCTCACGAATCTTTTAAAAATGATGATTCTATCACTGACGATTGTATGGTTTTAGAAAAATACGGCGAACCAGTAAAAATTATCCCTGGTGATTATACAAATATAAAATTAACAACTTATGAAGACTTAAGAGTTGTTAATGAATTTCTAAAGAATAATTTTTAACAAATTGCACAAAAAAAACCTATATGATATAATTTAAAAAAACTAATTACGAGAGGTTTTTTATGGAAATAAACACAAAATTTAGCTTAATTATTGATAAGTTAAACAAAAAAATCACAGAATTAAATATAATATTATCAAAAGATGCTAATGATATTGAAGCTCAAAACGCTTTAGACATTCTTCTTGCCGACAGAGATATGTTTTTCAAAGGTAATAGTGAAGAATTAGAAACATTAATCACAAAATATGGAGATTTAATTAATGAATAAAGAAGAATTAAAAGCATTAACTTCAAGAATTGAAGCTTTAATTGAACATGAAAAAAGCATTAATCCAGATATCGCAAGTTTAAAACCAGAACATGCTCCCCTATTTGCTCAAATTATTTCAAACTATAATTTGAAAAAAAGTGACGAGCCTTATCCATCAGCAGAGATGATTTATCTTGGTGCTCCTACTGGTGCAGGTAAAGATACTCTAGTTAGAAAAATCATGCATGATAATCCTGGTAAAAACTATGTTGTTTTAAACATGGATATGTTTAGACATTATCACGATGAAATAGTTGGTCAAAACGAAGAAATATCTGATAGAGAATTTGCTCACAAAACAAATCAAACATCATATGCTATTTATTATATGATTCAAGAAATCATATTAAATGAATATCCTGGTACAAATGTAATCGTAACAGGAACTATGAAAGATTTAGATTGGGTTAAAGAAATTGTTGCTAGATATAAAAACGCAGCAAAAACAAATTACTCTATTTCTTTGGCAACTCTTGCAGTACCAATAAACGAAAGTGCCTTCTCTATTTTTGAAAGATACCTTCACATGGTTAACACAAGAGATCAATCAGGAGATCCTTTAAGATATACTGATCTTTCATATCATAATGCAACAACAAAAGAATTTATATCAAATGTTCAATTTTTTGAAGATGATTTACACAAAAATGGACATTCTAGTTTCTTCGATTCAATAAAAGTATATCGTAGAAATACAAATATTTTTGATTTAACAGAAAAAACTTTAATATATGATAGCAAAAATCCAGATCCAGCAAAATGTGCTTCTGCACACTTACATGATGTTATGTATTCTACACATGATATCAATCCAATAAGAATCTCTGGATTATTAGATATCGTAAAAGATAATTCTGAATATTTAAGATCACAAGGATTATATAGAGATGTATTAGTAGGTCTTGAACAAACTTTACCAATTCTTGGAAAAGAAGATCAAGATGTTTCAAAATAATAAAAACAAAACGCGGCAGACAATCGTCTGCCGCATTTTATTGTTCTTGAAAAGATATCCTACTTAGATAGCCATTCGACGTTCTCTTTCTTCAGTATCTTCGAAAAGCACAATGGATACATCTTTGCCATCATGTTCGACAACATAGATTTCGCCTTCCTGCGGAAAGAATCCAGCTTCTTCGAAAAGATCTCGTCTCACGTCCATCATCTCGGTGGGTTTAGTCTCAAAATCTTCAGGCTTACTTTCCTCATACGGGATGAGTTCAACTTCAGCTCTGACATAATTGCGACTTACACCTCCTACACTCAAATAACTAACCATCATTTGCCCTCCTCTTTAGCCATTTCAATACCGTCACGGTAATCTCCAGGCTCACAACTAAACTCAACATCGGTTGCCGTTACAGTAAGGGTTACAGTACCAGACTGATCGGTTCTGTAAATCTCGATACCTCGCTTCTCATACTTATCCATGATTTCTCCAATAGGATGATCATGTTTGTTTCCAATTGCTGTCGAGAGAAGACCGTACTCTGGGCTGACTGCATCCAAAAATGCATCACTGCTAGATGTGTCACTACCATGGTGTCCGATCTTTAAAATCTCTGCGTCCAAATTTACTCCAGAATTGATCAAATCTTTTTCAAGACTAGTCTCAGCGTCTCCAGTGAAGAGAATATCCATCTCTCCAAATGATACCATAAGAATTGTGGAATAATTGTTAATGTTGCTAGGTGTTGTGTCAATAGGTCCAAGCACTGTCATGGTTGCATCACCCAATTTGTAGACATCGCCTACTTTAGGCCGTACAACATCAAAATTGACATATGCTTTTTCAAGTGATTTGTACCAGTTAGATGTTACTTTCCCTTTTTCTACGTCTGGAACAATAAGCTTACCTACTTCAATTCCCTGAATAACCTCCTGCATACCACCCATGTGGTCATCATGCGGATGAGTACCAAATACGTAATCGAGTTTGGTAATATTCATAGAATTGAGGAATGCAAGAATCTCATCTCCATCGTAACGAGTACCACAATCAATGAGTGCCGTCTTACCGTCTTGGATAAGCAAAAAGCTATCCGCCTGTCCAACGTCAATCATAATAACTGTAAGTGCTCCGTCCACCAACACTTCGGGCTTTGTAGCCTGTTCCGTATTTGGTGAACCATTCTCCGTTGTCGGAGTTGTTGTGTCAGAAGGCAAAAAGTCTCCCAGTTCCCATACCCCAAAGGCTGAGCCAATGAGGATCACGATCACTGCGAGAATCGTCACTATAGGGTTCTTTTTCTTCCGACCGCTTTTGTCATTTGCCATATGCGATACCTCCTTCTATTTTTTAAAAGAACCTTCTTATTATACCAAGTTTTCCACAAACTTTCAATTCTTTTTGACAATTAAGCTTGTAGTTATTAACATTTATAGCACTTTATGTTAAAATTATTTTGTAATTATATAAATCAAGGAGATATTTATGACAAATTCTAAAGATTTTTTAGGTAAAGAAGTTACCGTTAAAATAGATAGATCCATTGGTGATAAACATTCTGAAAAATATCCGAATCACATCTACCCTATTAATTATGGTTATATAGAAAATACAATTAGCGGAGATGGTGAAGAATTAGATGCATATATTTTAGGTGTTTTTGAACCATTAAAAGAGTTTACTGGTATATGCAAAGCAATCATACACAGAACAGAATCAAATGACGATAAATTAATCGTTATGCCTAAAGAAAAAAACTATACTGACGCAGAAATTAGAGTTCTTACAGAATTTCAAGAAAGATTCTTTAAAAGTATTATAATTAGAGAAAATGATTATTTAGAATTTTCAAAACTTATACCAGAATTATCAGTAAAAAATATATCTGACTCAATTAAATTTTTTGAAGCTGCAGGATTTAAAATAGAATACCAAAGACCAGAAAATAAATTTGCCTTTTTATCTCTTGATAGTATACAAATCATGATTCAAGAAGAAACTACTAATGATAAATGGGAAATTGCACCTCTTACATATCCATATGGCAATGGAATAAACTTTCAACTTGAAGTAAAAGATGTAGAAAAAATTTACAACAATCTAAAAAACAATAGTTATGAAATAAAATTCGATATCGAAGAAAATTGGTATCGCCAAGGAAATATCTTACTTGGAAACAAAGAATTTTTAGTTCTTACTCCCGAAGGATATCTTTTAAGATTTTCTGAAGATCTAGGTTCGAAGCACATATAAATATACCTTTTAAACGGGCTAGAATGGCCCGTTTTTTGATTTTTTATGTAAATTATGGTATAATTATAGTATCAATTATATCAGGAGGTTTTACACCATGGCAATCAAGCATTTCGACGAAACTTTCTCCGGTTGGGGAACTGAAACTCGTGGTGGCGGCGTAGCTGGTTTTGAAGGATATAGTAAGGATCGTGCTGAAGATGTCGCAAATGAAGTTCGCGCTAATATGAAGCGTACTCGCGGCATTCTGGACATTCAGGTTAAGGTCGAACCTATTGGTAACGGCAAATTCCGTGTTCGCAACACCAGTACTTACGAATCCCTTTACTAAGCCCGTCATCCAGACCTCACACATGAACAAACTTGTTCTAGTTTAATCAGGACTCTTAGATTCCATCTAAGGGTCCTTTTCCTTTCTGCTTCAGCGTTTGTTTGATTTTTTTGACTTTTTGTGGTATAATATATATTAGTAACTTTTAAACCCTATTTGCAGGAAGGAGCAAAGACCTTATGAAAAACTTAGAACAGTATCTTGCAACGGCAAAAAATTACCTGTTTTCAGAATCACCTGAATACTTCTCTCGGGAACGCGAGTTAATCCTCGCATTTGTGAAAACTCACAATCTCGAAGAAAGCTTTATTAAGCAGGTAAAAGAAAACCATGGATGGCGAAACTTAAGCGAATCCCGCCAGGTCTTCTACTACATCGAAAGTGCGTCTAATCGCAAGCGCAACACAACTTGTTTGGACGAAGAATCTACCATTTCCCCCAGCATTAATCTTATGATTTGGTCTGGCGGAGTAGATCCCGTTATCAAGGTTGTAATGCCTTAAAAGCTTTTGAAAGAAAGAAGACCGGAGGTCTGCTAATGAGAACAAGGATGTTCGTCACACATGATTTTGGCGGACTCCATTTAAGAGCCCGCCTTTTTCTTTTTTATTTAATTTTCGCTGTTAATTTGTTTTAACATTTCATCAAAATCATTAAAATAATAATTAGACAATTTCATTATTTCATCACGTTCAGAATCTGAATATTTATCATAAATTACAGCACATTCAATATCTGCATTTTTAGCAGCTTCAACTCCAATCAAAGAGTCTTCTATTATTAGAGTCTCTTCTTTTTTTATGTCTAAAGCCTCTAATATCTTTAAATGTACTTCTGGATCAGGTTTTCTTTTTTCAACATCTTCTTTAGCAAGAATAATATCAAACCAATCATTTAAAATACATTTTTCCATCATCTTTTTATTGTCATTATTATATCTTTCTAAATTCCATCTTCTAGTTGTTGTTCCAATTGCTAATAGATATCCAAGTTCTTTTAATCTTTTAATTACTTTTTCTGCATTTGGTTTAAAATCAACAACATTCACCATATAATCAGCTGCAATTTCTTTACGTTTAGCAAATACTTCTTCTGCAGATAACTTAGATGAATACTTCTTGCTTAAAAATCTACAATATTCTAAATAAATATCTCCATCTTTAAATCTTTTTAAAGTTTGATCTCTTTGAACTTGTATATTTTCATCTCCTACAGTTCCTCCAATTTCTTCAATCAATCTTCTATCAACTTCATTCCAAATACCAACAGAGTCTATAAGAGTTCCATCCATATCAAAAATTATTAATTTTTTATTTTCTAACATAATTACCTTCTTATTTTGTACCGAATATTCTATCTCCAGCATCACCTAAACCTGGAACAATATATCCTACCTCATTTAATTTTTCATCAACTGCTGCACAATAAATTTTTACATCAGGATGAGCTTCTTGAATCTTTTTAATTCCTTCTGGAGCTGCAATAATACATAAGAATTTTAATTTTTTTGCACCACTCTCTTTTAATGATTCTATAGCATCAATTCCTGATCCACCTGTTGCAAGCATTGGATCTAAAATAATAACTTCTCTTTTATCTAAATCTTTTGGTGTTTTATAATAATATCTTACAGGCTTTAATGTTTCTTCATTTCTATACATTCCTATATGCCCTATTTTAGCATTTGGCATTACTTTAATTAATCCATCAAGCATTCCAGTTCCAGCTCTTAATATTGGAACAAATGCATATTTATCTTCATTAAGAGTTTTTCCTTTCATTTTGCAAATAGGTGTCTCTATTTCTTTTTCATCAAGTTCAGCATCTTTCATTGCTTCATAACAAAGCATCATTGAAAGCTCTCCGATTATCTCTCTAAATTCTTTTGTACCAGTTTTTTTGTCTCTTAAAATTGTTAGTTTGTGTGAAACAAGTGGATGATTTAATTCTACAACTTCCATTTTTAAGCCTCCTTTATTTTAAAATTTATTATTTAATGTTTCTGCAACACCATTTTCATTATTTGTTTTTGTTATCTCTTTAGCATTTTGTTTAACAGCATCACATGCATTTCCCATTGCAACTCCCATTCCAACAGCTTGCATCATTGATACATCGTTAAGATCGTCTCCCATAGCAATAACATCATTAACATCAATCTTTAGGAATTTACAAAGACCATTAATAGCATTACCTTTTGAAGCATTACTATTAATTACATTCATTCCCCAAAATTCTCTACCTTCTTTTGTAGCAGATTTATATTTATTATATATCTTAATGTCACTTCTATTTAATCCTGTCAAGTATCTAATAACTTCATCTACTTCTGCTTCTGTGTCAGTAGCAATAGTAATTTGAAGAACTTTATTCTCTGATAAAAATTTCTCATGATCTTCTTCAATTAACATTTCAGTTGGAAAATAAAATTTATCTGAATTTATAAATTTACCATATTTAGTATCTAACTTTATTACATAACCTCTTGCTTTTGCAATTTCATATAAGTCTGATGTTAATTCTTCTTCAACTGTCATAGCAAAAATTTCTTCACCAGATTCACAATCAAAAATTTGTGTACCATTTGAACAAATTATATATCTACTTGCTCCAGCTTGCTCTTTTAAATCTTTTACAAAATCTTGTTGTCTTCCAGAACATATACATACAATTGCACCTTTATCTTTAGCATTTTTTATTGCCATTTTATTCTCAATTGATATGTTTTTATCATCATCTAAAAGTGTTCCATCTAAATCTAAAAATACTGCTTTGTACATTATATTTTTATCCTCCGTATATTTTTTTATATAATATCATAAACCATATATTTCTTCTACTTTTTTCACAAAAAATCATATAAATTTCATATATCTTTTCAAAAAAAAGAAAGGCTATTTCTAGCCTCTCTTCTATTATTTTTAAAATCCTATTCTCTTTCTTGATTCTTCTGCTTTTACCTCTGGTATATCCTCTTCAACAAAAGTAATTAGTCTATCGTAATCATTAACTTCTCTTGTTCTCTTAGCATGTTCAATAATAATTTTTTGAACAGTATTTTCAACGAATCTACCATTACCAAAGTTTTCAACATCTTTTGCTTTTCTAAGAATTCTTTCAACTTTATATCTAGCAGCTTCATCGGATCTAAATCCTTTATCAGAAACTTTCTTATCATAAATTTGCATTAACTCTTCAACTGAGTAATCTTCAAAGTCTATTTCATAACCAATTCTTGATTTTAATCCTGGATTTAAATCTCTAAACTTTTTCATCTCTTCTGTATATCCAGCAAATATTATAATTAATCTTCCTTGATAATCTTCCATTGCTTTAAGAAGTGTAGCAACACATTCTGCAGAATAACTTGCATTTGTTCCACTATGTTCCATAATAGAATACGCTTCATCTATAAATAGTACACCATCTAAAGCTGATTCAATAACAGCTTGTGTCTTTGGTCCTGTTTGTCCTAAAAACTCACCTATTAAATCTTGAGATTGTACTTCTACTAGTTTATTTCTTTTTACATATCCTAGATTATAATAAATTTCAGCAAGTAATCTTGCAACAGTTGTTTTACCTGTACCAGCATTACCTTTAAATATCATATGCATATTAAAGTCTGGCATTCTTCCTAATTTTCTATTTAATTCTATAACTGAAACAAATCCATTAATTGTATCTTTTACTTTAGCAAGACCGATAAGTGAATTTAGATCTCCTAAAATATCATCAATACCTCTTTCTCTGTCTTTCTTAGTAGCTTCAAAAATTTCAATATCATGATTTGTTATTACTTTTAAAAGATTATCATCCGTGCAATTAGCAGCATGAGTCATTACTAAACGATCAAATAAATTTTTAACAAATCTTGCATTACCAAAATTTCTTCCAATCTTATTTTTCATTACTATTTTTTCAATTTTAGCATTTACACCATCTTCTAATGTAAATTGATTTCCATTTACTTCATCATAGAATATTTGCATTAATTCTGCTTTTGAGAAATCTGGGAATTCTATTTCATATCCAATTCTTGACATTAAACCTTGGTTTGCATTAATGAAATCATTCATCTCTTTTGTATATCCTGCAAAAATAACAACTAATCTGTCTTTATACATTTCCATAGCTTTACAAATTGTTGCCATACATTCTGCTGGATAATTAGATGTTCCTCCACCTTTACTAGCCATAATTGTATATGCTTCATCTATAAATAGAACACCATCTAATGCTGTATCAATAACAGCTTGTGTTTTTGGTGCTGTTTCACCTAAGTGAGTACCAATTAAATCTTTGCTTGTTACTTCTGTTATTTTATTTTTAGCAATAAATCCAAGTTTATAATACAATTCTGCTAAAAGTCTTGCAACTGTTGTTTTACCTGTACCTGAATTACCTTTAAATATCATATTTAGATTTGCAAAACCTTCAGTATCTATCTTCTTAGAGTATTCAAGATATTTTAATAACTCATTCACATTATCTTTTACATCAGCAAGACCAACTAGTCCATTTATATCTGCTAATATTTCATTTACTTCTCTTGTATTTTCTTCTCTTGGTGCATCCTCACCTATAAATGCATTTGTTACGCTTAAGTTTTTAAATTTATTAAATATAATTTTATTATATAAATTATCTATATAAACTGTTTCTGACATAACGTTTGGATGATATGTAGCTTTAATGTATTTATCTAATTCATAGTTAAAACTATCATCTAATTTCATTACATTATCTAATCTTTTAACTATTTTTTCTTTAATCTTTTCAGCATCAAATCCATCAATATTAATCTTTCTATTTACTATTATTGATTCAATATTTGGATGTTTTGAAGTAATTTCTTTAAATGCTGATTCACTTTCAATAAATATTGTCATTGATCTTTTATTTCTAGAATGGAATTTCTCTATAGCTGTTAATAAAGCATCAACTCTAAATTCATTTAATGTTTTAATTTTTTCAATATTCTCAAATATTACTGTATCATTTTCACTATAAATTTTATCTACTTGCATAATCATATCTGTTGAATCTTTAGTTCTCTTTACAAGCATCTCACTATCAACCCATAGTGTCCCTTTATTAGTAATATAATTAAATGTTCTTACATATCTATTTAAAAGATTTACTACCTTATCTGCTATAATATTATTCTTTGTGTATAAAGCAATATTGAAATGAATATAAGGTAAATCTTCATTGTAATAATAATTTCTTACATAAGTTAGTATTGAAATAATTTCATCTTTCTCTTTTTGTGAACATTCAAGTTCTTCAATTAAGTGAACATATTGATTATAATATGCAATTCTTAATTCTGTTTCTCTAAATTTTCTTTTATCTAATAGAGCTTTAATTACTGTTCTTTCATTTAAATTATTTCTTGAACATTGATATTTAATAAATGCTGCTATTTCAAATGGTGATTGATTGAATATGTATGAATAATTTTCTGAGAAGTTTAATTCACCTAAAGAAATCATTCCTTCTATACCTTTGTTTTCAATATAGAATTCATTTAAACTGTTAAATAATGAATTATTTTTAACATTAAAGTCAGCATGTCTATAGTATAAATTTCCATATTCTTCTCTATCAATTTTTACTACTCCAGAATTTAAAAGCATTTCTGCTCCAATAATATCTATCGTATTTTTAACTTTTTCATCTATACTTCTAACAACCATATCAATTGTTATTTCATCAATTGAATATTCTGGTATTTCATGAGATGTAAGCATTGCAAAAATTGTTTTTGCATCAAACTTATTATCAGCTATACATTTTTTAATATAAGTTACAAGTTTAAATGGACATACTTTAATATTAGCATTACAGTATGAACATCTTTGTCTTAAATCTGCATCTAAATTATTTAAATTTAATCTCCATGTATTCTTATAATCTCTTAATGGATAACCAGCATAAGATAAAAAGATTTTTTCAAGCATATCATTAGAATCATCAAATTTTTTAGCACAAAGTTTTAGATATGACATTTCAAGTACATTTGTTGGTTTATCAACAAGTTTATCATTCTCTTTTACTTTCTCATTTATCATGTTATATGCTAACAAATCTGTTTCGTAGATAAATCTTGCTAGAAAAAGTTCATTTCCATTAAATTTCTCTTTCATAAATCTTACAAAATTTTCTGTTTCGTCCATGTGTTTCCCTCACCATTTCTTATCTTTTGATTAATTATTTTAATAATTATTTCTAATTGCTTCTGCAATCGCTTCTACATATTGTTCTTTCTCATTTTGTAATACTTCTAAGTCTGTTTTTATATATCCAAGTTCTAATTGATAACATTCAATTCCTTGGTTTGAATTATAATATTCATTTCTACTATATGATGGATTTCTTCCATCAACATATGCCTCTGTAGCAATTCCACCAACTTCTCTTATTGTATATAAATAAGGTGTTAATGTTGTCATTGGATATGGTTCATATCCTTTGTTTTTAGCACTGACTGCTGAATCAGCAATTTCTCTTTTTGTGTATCCTCTAACATATACCCCCTCTTCTTTTTTAAATTTTGAATTATTTGAATATGTTATTGATACTTTTTCATTTATTTGATTTGCCATTTTTTTTGCAAAATCTAAATTAGACTTCGTTGGAGAATGCACTTCAAAACCTGTATTCTCTTGACTTCCTTGATTTACATGAAGTGAAATCATTAATTTAGCTTTTGATTCACACGCAATAGTTATTCTTCCATTTGCATCATACATGTTTGTATATGTATACATACCAGTATTATTATCATCACGTGTTAATTGTACTTTATATCCTTTTTCTTCTAGCTTACTTTTTAATATCTTAGCATAATCTAAAGTTAAATCACTTTCTGTTACGCCATTTAATTTTTCACCAGAATCTGTTCCACCATGACCTGCATCTATTACAATATCATAAACATTCTCTGGTAATGTAACTTCTGTAACTACTAATTTTAAAATATCGAAGTTATTTTCTTTATAAGCTTTTTCTTCATAGCTTATTTCTATTTTCTTATTCTTGCCATCTTTAGTCATAGAATAATATTCAATATTTTTAAAATTACTATGTTTTCTTAATGAATAATATCTTGGATCAATACTATTGTTTAACTTTAATCGTAAAAACATATAATATTCACCACAATCTAAATCATCTAAAATTATGCCACTATTAATATTTTCTTCTGCATAGAAAAACATTTTATTATCTTCAAATGATTGATTTAATTTAAATGTTTTTTCGTATTCTTGACCATCTGTTATATATAGTTTTACACTTTCTAAATTGTCTTTACTAACATTAGCTATATTTCCATTTATATTAATTGCTTTACCATATGTATATATTTCATCCGCAGTTGCCATTTTAACTTGTAATGTTGATAGCAACTTTTCTTCAATTTTCTCTAATTGCTTTCCTGGATTACTTTTTTCAATTGTTAGCATAATTCCATAAAAAACACCAACTAGCACTAATATTAATACAACAAATTTTAACAATTTCTTTAGCATAGGCATTTACACATCCTTTGACTTTATATTAATTCTCCTATTAAGTCATAATTCCTAACTGCTGTTATTTTACAATTTATAAACTCTCCTGGCTTTACTTTACCATTATTTTTTATAAATATTGTTCCATCTTCGTTTGGTATATCCATATAGCTTCTAGCACAAATAAATTTTCCATCTTCTGAAAAACCATCTACCAAAGCTTCATATGTATTTCCAATTTTTTCTTCTAATTTAATTTTTGATATTTGTTGCTCTAGACTCATTATTTTATCTAGTCTTGATTGTTTTGTTTTTGGATGAACTTGTTCTGGAAGTCTTGCTGCAGGAGTTCCTTCTTCTTTTGAATATTTAAATACTCCTAATTTTTCAAATTTTGCTTCATTTACAAATTCATATAGTTCGAAAAAGTCTTCTTCTGTCTCACCTGGGAAACCAACTATTAATGTTGTTCTTAATATTACTCCAGGGATTTCTTTTCTGATTTTTTCAATAGTTGTTCTTATTGATTTACTATCGCTTTTTCTATTCATTCTTTTTAATACTTTATCAGCAAAATGTTGAAGTGGAATGTCAAAATATTTACATATTTTATCATTTTCTTTAACAACTTTAATTAACTCATCTGTAATAGATTCTGGATATGCATATAAAAATCTTATCCATTTAAATCCATCTATTTTGCAAAGTTTTTCAAGAAGTTCTGGAAGCATTGATTTACCATATAAATCAATACCATATTTAGTTGTATCTTGTGCTATAACAATAAGTTCTTTATATCCTTTTTTAGCTAGACTTTCTGCTTCTTCTAAAATCTCTTCCATTTTTCTACTTACAAATGGTCCTCTAATATAAGGAATTGCACAATATGTACATCTATTACTACAACCTTCAGCTATTTTTAAATAAGCTGTTGTATCTCCTGTTGAAATAACTCTATCTAAATAATCTAATGTATTTACTGATTTTGTATCTTTTTTAATTAAACCAGCAATCTTATCCCAAAAATTATCATATTCATCAATACTAATAAATAAATCAACTTCAGGTATAGCTTTAACTAATTCTTCTTTATATCTTTGAACTAAACATCCCATTGCAACTAAATATTTGCAATTACCCGTCTTTTTATATTCAGCCATTTCAAACATACAATTAATAGCTTCTTCTTTAGCTGATTCAATAAAACCACATGTATTAATTACTATAATATCTGCGTATTTTGGGTTATTTACTATTTCAAATTTTTCTTTTCTAAATACTCCGATACACATTTCTGTGTCTACTAAATTTTTACTGCATCCTAGTGATACAAATCCTACTTTCATTTTATCTCCTTAAAATTATACTCTTATTATTTTTTTAGCATTTGTATTACTTAAATAAACATTGTTATTAATATTCCTATAAACACTCCTGGAATACCAAATAATCCAGTTAATAGTACTGTCCACCATTCAACTGTTACTATTATTCCAAAGAATGCAAATATTCCTAAAACTATTCCACCTACTACTGAGTTAATAACAAATTTAATAACAACTTTAAGTGGAAATGTAAGAATTTTTAGTACTATTATTAATAGCACTAATCCTATTAAAAATGATCCTATTGTCATATTTTTTCACGCTCCTTTTTATAGTTTTAGTCATTATATATTATATCTTAACCCTAGTTTTTTTACAACAAAAAATTACGCTTAAAACCTGATTTTTTTCGCATAAATAAAAAAGCGATGGCATCCATTTTCAGGTTGCCACCTTCCTTTTTCGCAAAGCAGTTCTTTGCCGTCTGTTTCAGTGATTAACGTATCTGGATTTAGGTTCGTTCTTTATTAGAAAAATAGCTTACTGCAGTCAATATGGAAAGAATTAATCCCATAACTCCAAAGGAGATTAAGAGTGCAGTACCTCTATTATTTACAATACCTATTACGCCGAAAAAATCGAACATACTCAGCACCCAAATCAATAGTGCTGCTCCAACAAATAAAAGTGCCACAGGTATCTGCACCTTACGTTCTCCCTTCTTGGAAATCGCAGTTGCAAAACACAATGATGCTCCATACAGAAAAAATATTGCAAGGAACAACGGCATTAAACTTTTAATCGCTTCAAACATTTTATCCCGCCTTTACCAATGCTATAGTCAAGATAAACGTTAATCACTGAAAATATGTGCTCTTTTTTAGAGTCAACCAAATCATTATAGCACGGCTTAGAGAAATCGTCAAATACTTAAAAAGAGTAGAATTTCTTCTACTCTTTCACTTTAAAATGTTTTTTTACTATTTATATGTTTTCTTGTTATTTCCATTAAATTAAGTTTTGTAAATTCTTCAACTTGAATTTTAGATCTATCTTTTTTAGATTCTCTAATTATCTCATTAATAACAGCTTGCTTTGATTTTTCTTGCTTCATATCAATAAAATCAATAATGATTATACCACTAATATCTCTTAATCTAATTTGTTTTGATATTTCTTTTGCAGCTTCAATATTTACTGCAGTAATAGTTTCTTCTACATCTTTTTTACCAATAAATTTTCCTGAGTTAACATCTATTGCGACTAAAGCTTCTGTTTTTTCAATAGTAATAAAAGCTCCGCTTTTAAGCCAAATTTTAACATTTTTTGAATCTTCTATTTGTTTAATTAATTTATATTTTGCAACTATTTCTGAATCTATTTCTACTTTAACATCAGAATTAATTTCATCTAAAATTTCTTGAATACTTTCTTTATCAGATTCATTTTCTAAAACAATTCTATCTAAATTACTATCAACTAAATCTACTATTGTTTTCTTTAAAACTCCACCTTTATCATATATTTTTTGAGGAATCTTATCTATTTGTTTTCCTTGAATATTTTTCCATTTGTCAATAGTCTTTAACAAGTCTTCTTTTAAATCTTCTTCTGAATGATTTTCAGCAACTGTTCTAATAATAGCACCAGTATTTTCTGGTAAATATTTTTCAACAATTTTCTTTAATCTATCTCTTTCATTCTCATCTTCTATTTTTTGAGATACAGTAACAAATGTCGCATTAGGCATAAACACTACAAAACGACTAGTTAAAGTAATGTGTGTTGAAAGTCTTGGACCTTTCTTGTCAATAGCTTCTTTTTTTACTTCAACAATTAATGGTTCACCTGGTTTAACAAGTTCATTAATTGGTTTTATTTCTAAAGCATTCTCTTTTGTTATATCAACTTTTGGAAGAATATCTTTAACATGAATAAAGGCATTTTTCTTTTCTCCAATATTAACAAAAGCAGATTGAAGTCCTGTTAAAATATTTTGTACTTTTCCTACATAAATATTTCCTTCTATTGATTTATCATTCTCATCTTCTTCATATCTTTCAACTAATTCTTCATCTTCAAGAAGAGCTATTAATTTTTTATCATTATATTTACAAATAACTAATTCTTTTTTCATTTATTTTTCTTTCTTTTTATTAAATTTATTCATAGCTGAATCTACGCTATTTTTAATCATTTCTAGTACTGCTTTTGTTGCTTCTTCAACACCTTTGTCAAGTACTTCTTTTTCTTCTTCTGGAATATGACCAATAACATGATTTATCATATCAATATGTTCTGATGGCTTTCCAATTCCCACTCTAACTCTTACAAAGTTTTGTGTTCCAATTAAACTTGTAATAGATTTCATTCCATTGTGAGTTCCTGGAGAACCATTTTTTCTAATTCTAATAAATCCTGGATCAATATCTATATCATCATATATAACAATTAATTCTTCAGGTGTAATTTTATAGAAATTCATCACTTCTACTAACGCTTCACCACTTAAATTCATAAATGTTTGTGGTTTTAATAATATTATTTTTTCACCATTAACAATTCCACTACCATATAATGATTTAAATTTAGATTTATTAACTTCAATATTTAATTCTTTTGATAAATTATTAATTACGTTAAATCCCATGTTATGTCTTGTCTTTGCATAATCTGATTCTGGATTACCAAGTCCTACAATTAAAAACATAAATCTATTTCTCCTTTATTTGATAACATATCTATTATACTAAAAAATGAATTAAAATACAATATTAACAGGCTAAAACGTTGAATTACTAAGGAAAAACTGCTATAATATCCCTTAGAGCTTTGTGCTCTATAACAACTTGTTTCATTAATATGAACAGTCAAAAGGAGGACAACAATGCCCAAAAGTCACTCAAAACGGCGACATCCTTATTACAGGGATATTTACCGTTATCGGGCTCGCAATCGGGTATGCAGAACCGGTTCTTTGGGTTTTTTGGGAACATATCCCGAGTACCAAAACCGAACTGGTTGTCTCAAAGGAATCTTGTCCTTTTTCCTTACCAATGCAATACTGTTAGTCGTTATCTCAGCAGTAGTATTACTTCTAACATGATGCAAGACCATTTCCGCCCTGGAAGTGGTTTTTTTATATCAAAAAAGCTAGCATAATTTGCTAGCTTCTTTTAATTAATTATATCTTTCATCTTCAATCATTTTGATTTTTAATTCATCCCAAACTTCAGTAGCTCTTAAAAATTCTTTGTAATGTTTTTTTACATTTTTATCATAATCTTCAAGCTCTGTTAAAAGACATCCAAAATCGCATGTTTCAAATGCTGTATTAATTTTTGGAATACTATCTTCTAAGTTTTGTTTTGTATCAGCAATGATTTTCTTATAATCTTTATTTTCTGTTATATAGTATAACAATGGTTTATATTTTGTCCATCCTATAGTTGTCTTTAAAAATCTTTGTTCAATTCCTGTATCATCTAAAGCAATTCTTCTTAATACTTTAGGAAATTTATCTTTCATAAGTCCAGTAAATTTTAAGAAACAATCATGGAAATGATATGTTGGAACTCTTAAAACTTTTGCATCTTTCATCGCTAAAGCACATGAGAAAAATGTATCTTCACCCCTTGCTCCAGGAGGATTATAAAATGCTGGTATCTTTTCTAAATGTCTCATATTTAAGCAAATTCCTGATCCTAAAACAAATGATTTCTTTCCTATTTCTGGTAAGTACTCTGGTTTTCTTGTATGTTCTGCAATATCTCTTTCTGCATAAGCCATACTTGATGTATCTTTTCTTGCAGCTTGAGCTTTTTCCCAGTTAATAACTTCATTCTCTAAACCATCAATGAATTTTTTATAATCTTCTTCTTGAATATTTTCATCATATTCAATATATGGGATTGGATTCATAAATCCACATCTATATCCCATTGTTACTTCTGCTTTTTCAATGTGTTTAATATGTTCTAATATATTTGTTTGTTTTATCCATTCTAAGTCTTTACCTTCTTTAACACTAGCTAAAGGATATTCATCATCATCCCAGAATAAAAGATAATCAATTTTTCTTTTTAATGCATAATACATAATTGTATTTCTAGCTTTTGCATATCCTTTACCTAGTAAAAGATCAG
>JAEIGA010002194.1_pt1 | contig 31220 bp, 26 predicted proteins | sample 9270691 | NCBI WGS metagenome assembly JAEIGA01 (sample SAMN17057246, study PRJNA624740) | gut metagenome | biome: biome; isolation source: fecal sample | host: Bos grunniens | place: China: Xizang | collected 2019
CCGATAAAATGTGTACTTTTACCCATGGTTAAACTTGTTTGTGGTAAAACAAAAGTAACCAAAAAGGACTGATTCATGCAAATGGAACCAGTCCTAATTTTTTATTCACTCAAAAAAAGTTTTATCGGACAGCAATAAAATCAGATGTATAAATGCAACAATTATAGGCTCCTATTTATTGGCAAACCAATCGAAAACCGAGATAACTATCTCTATTCTCTGGAATACAGCTGTAGCGATACGACACTCGGCAATTTTGTGCATGATTATACCAACAACCACCTTTACGCACACGATTCGAGCCAGTAGTAGGCCCGGTAGGATTGGCTGATGGAGTTGATGAATAATAGCTACTGCTAAACCAATCACTACACCATTCCCACACATTGCCACTCATATCATATATCCCTAATTCATTAGGTAATTTGGAACCTACTTGGTGGGTGCCATAATCTGGGGTCCCATATCCAAGAGAATATGCATTATCATTATACCACGCCACATCGCCAATGGTATTACTTCCTGAGTATTTATATCCTTTGCTTTTATTTCCTCCGCGTGCGGCATATTCCCATTCGGCTTCTGTAGGCAAACGGAACGTCTTGCCGGTAATTCTATTCAAACGTGGGATAAAGATATTAACGACATCTTCCCAACTCACATAATATGCAGGATAATAAATCCCCACTCCATAACTTGAAGAGGGGTTTGTGCCTAACCATACATCTGAGGCGTATGCACTCATCAAAGAACCATCGGCTGTCGTACCACTATATTTCATTACATATTCCCACAATTGTTGTGTTACTTCATATTTGCCGATATAAAAATCACTTAAGGTTACTTGATGCACCGGCGATTCATCAGAGTATGCGTCGGAATCATAATTTGATGAAGAGCTACTACTTGATTGTGCTCCCATTGTGAAGGTGCCTCCCTCGACATAGACCATATCATCATAAACCAATGTGGTGAAAATGTCGGTTTTATCCAAAGCAGAAGGGCTACTATTCGGTTCTTCTGTCGGATCTTCTTCTCCACACGACATTATTCCAAATGAAAGCATCATTGTCATTAACACACTCCATACATTAATCCCTTTCATGTTTCCTTTTATTATTTATGAAGTTATCTTCTTCTAATCGGAATTTATTTCAATGAGGCAATAACTTTTGGATCGCCCACGAGCCACAAAATATCATGAGGTTGGAATACTACCTCTCCATTGGGTTTTAGATATTCTTCGCCGCGCTGAATGGCTACAACCAACGACGCATATTTATTACGAAGGCTCGCCGATGCAGAAGTGTGTCCCAACAATGGCGATTCATTTCCAAGTTGCACATTTGTGAGTTTGAAATTATTAGGGTTAAATGCAGTATCGGCAACTTCATTTTCGGCTTCTACGATTGGCAGCAACGCTTGAATTTGTTCGTCATTACCAATTACGCCCAACACATCGCCGGGGAAAATTCGTGTATCTCCTTTGGGAATTGGGATAGCCTTTTGTCCTCGCTGTATGCTCACGATGTTCACCCCGTAGCGTTTGCGGAGATTTGAATCTATTAATCGTTCACCCACAAACTCACATGCCGAGCCTACTACCATATATGCCAAGTGAAGATCGCTCACAAGATTGTTATTTTTACCACTGCGACGTAATTCCCGCTCATTGAGATTGTCAAGGAATTTTGTTTCAATATTTGTCAATCTTTTGCCTATTCGTTTTGAGAATACAATAACAAGCATTACAAAGAATGCTATACCAAAACACAACCCTATTCCAATGTTATAGATTGATGTAAGTGTATATACCACAAAGGCGGCAGCCAAAACAATACGGAACAACGACATCACTATCAATGGCACGTCAAAATGAGCATTTGCCTCTTTCAATCGTTGACGTTCAATCTTTTTCGACACAGGTACCGACAATGCCAATAGGAAAGGTGCCATAACCCCAAGAGTAACCACACTTCCTACTAATTTATAGCACGATGGCATTATTGATTCTATCCATAGCATCACAAACTGGTTTGACACTACAACAATAGCTATCAACACTATCGAATAAAGCACAACTCGCCACAAATAACGACGCAATAATGACGACCACAATGATGTGTTTTCGCTTACACTCGACGCTTCAATGGTGTAACGATCAATGAGGAAATGCAATTTTTTTGGCAATATACGTTCAACGATATTATAAGCAGGCTCTGCCATTTTAATGAAATAGGGAGTTGTGAATGTGGTTATTACCGACACTGCAACTACGATAGGATAGATTGTTACATCTAACACACCAAGCGACATACCAAGCGATGCGATAATAAAGGCAAATTCCCCAATTTGCGTAAGAGAGAAGCCCGATTGCATTGCAACCTTTAGAGTTTGACCTGTTACGAGCATGCCAAATGTGCCAAAAACAATCATTCCCACAATTACCACACATGATAATATCAATATAGGAGACCAATAATCAAAAATGATTTGAGGCTGCACCATCATACCAACTGATATAAAGAATACTGCTCCAAAAAGATCTTTTACAGGAGCTACTACATGTTCTATTCGTTCGGCATAACTTGTCCCGGCAAGAATCGACCCCATCACAAATGCACCAAGTGCCAACGAAAATCCACAATAAACCGAGAATACAGCCATTCCCAAGCATAGCCCCATCGACACCACAAGCAATGTTTCACTATTGAGAAAACGACGTGCTGCATTAAATGCCGATGGTAATACAAATACTCCCACCAAAAACCATATTATCAAAAAGAATGCAAGTTTGCCCACACTATAAAGCATCTCTCCCCCTTCAACACTATTATTTACCGCAATTGAAGATAGGATTACCATCATCAGCACTGCAAAAAGGTCTTCGACAATCAACACAGCAAATACCATTGATGCAAACTTCTTTTGTCGAAGGTTCATATCGGTAAACGCCTTAATAATAATCGTAGTCGATGACATTGACAACATTCCCCCAAGGAAAAGACTGTTGATATTTGAGAATCCTAATAAATGTCCTATAGCGAATCCACCTGTCATCATTCCCATCACGATAATCAGTGCCGTAACCACAGCCGAACCTCCTACATTGACAAGTTTCTTGAAACTGAACTCCAACCCTAATGAGAACAACAATACCACAATACCGATTTGTGCCCAGAACTCAATATTCTCCTCAGTGTTGACCGATGGAAGATATTCAAAGTGAGGACTTGCCAAAAAACCGGCAACAATATAACCAAGTACAACCGGCTGTTTAATCCACTTAAACACGATTGTTACCACAGCTCCGAGAATGAGAATAAACGCAAGGTCGGTAATTAAAGATGTTATCATTATTTATTCTGTTTTTATAGATTTACTTGATTTGCCAATGATATGGAATGTGTCGCATATAGTTGTCGCAATTGAGCAAACAATTTCACATTGTCGGTATTTTCTTTCATTAATACCACAAAATTTATATGTGTTATTTCCTTGTCATAATCATATTCTACATATACATTACTCAAATGCACTTTATGTTGCTCGAACAACTTTCGATAACTTTCGATATTCTCCACCACACACCCCACTTTAATGCGAATGATACGTGATTCAGAACCCATACCTATGCGATGTTCAAATCGCTCTAACGGCATAAGTATTATCAAAATCAACGCTGTAGCTACTATCGATAATAGGTACAAGCCCACACCTACCGCCAAACCAATTGCCGCCACCATCCAAATACCGGCTGCTGTTGTTAATCCCCTAACCGAGCCTTTCATTTGAATAATAGCACCGGCTCCAAGAAATCCGATGCCCGATACTACTTGTGCAGCAATTCGACCGGGATCGCCATTTTTAAGTCCAAAATATACTTGTGGCACATAAATCGAAATGAGCATTGCAAGTGTAGCTCCCATTGAAATGAGAGCAAACGTGCGGATTCCTGCAGTTTGTCCTTTTCGTTTACGTTCAAGACCTACAACACTACCAAGCAACAAACTCAAGCACAACTTAAATATGGCCGATACCGTATTAACCTCAACATTGTTTATTGAAGTTAATATATCGTTCCATATTTGAGCAATCATAGTCATCTATGAATATTTCTACTATTTATTCATTGTATATCGGCGTGAAGCCAAACGATAGCCATCGGTAAAGAGCTCAACAAGATACTCTCCGGTGTTGAGTGCTGTATTTACGTCCCAATATATTGTAACATCGGGGATTTCTTCACCTCCATATTCAATCTGCTTACGAGCAGTGCATTGTAGGTTTGTTCCTTCAAAAGCAAATGTGCCGGCCCCTCCAAGCAATGACCCCTCGGGCGAAGTTATTCTCAAATATATATTCTTAACACCCACCGGTGTTGAATTGTTTTGAGGAATAGTAAACGACACTTTCAACTGCTTTGCCTTTGTAATTCGCTTTTCATTTTTACCATTTTTCTTTAGTGCAGAAAAAGTTACACCGGTAACATTCAGCTTTTCGGCAAGTTCCATTCGTTCTTCCAACACTTTCTTTTGCTGCGACACTTCGCCCATTTGAGTTGTTAATTGAGTATTTTTGCTTCTCATTTCAGCATTTTCGGCCTTCAATCCGGCATTCTCACGACTCAATGAATCTATTTGTTCCACATAGTGACGAAGTATTCCTTTAAGTGTTTCTATCTCAGATTGTAATTCTTTTATGCGTTTTGAGTTTTTATTCTTCTCATTTTTAAGTTCCTTACGCAACTCTTCTATGCGTTGTTTGGCTTTATCATATTCTTTTGATATTGAGTCATTGACAGCAACTTTCAACGATTGGTTTTCAATCGCCTGAAATTGATCGTCGAGAGCTTGAAATTCGTTATTCAACTGAATTTGTTCATTTTCAAGTTTCAACTGTTCGTTGACATTTTGCAATTCTGTATTCAAAGCCTCAGCTTCTTTAATCCTTGCATTTTGAGAGAAAAACATCCACATCATAAACACAAATAAAATTGCAAAAACAATAGCAATAATGCGAATCACCAACGCTGCTTTAGGATCATCGATTAACTTTTTAATTTCCATATCTGTTTGATTTATTTTTTCTTAAAATTCATATTTGACTACAAAATTAATCACACTTTTTGTTTCCTACAATTTGAATGCCTACTAAAAACACCAATACACACCAAAAACACCTCTTATTTGTGTTAATTTTCCATAATATCTACATTCCACTCTACAAATAATTTAACTTTGCATTTCATTATTTTTTATTTAATAAACTTTCATACTTACATTGTGATTCATGGATAAAACACTTTTACGAACGATTGCTATCGCATCGTTATGCTTTACATTAAATGTATCAGCTACTAATAACTATGGACTCCCCGAAAATTGCCAAGACGGAACAATATTACATTGCTTTGATTGGTCATTTAATCAAATTAAAGAAGAACTGCCTAATATTGCAAAAGCAGGATTCACTTCGGTGCAAACATCTCCCTCTCAAGGCAATGCCGGGGATAATGCCACATGGTATTTTGCTTACCAACCTTACGATTTTACATTTGCCACAGGTGGGCTTGGCTCAAAATCAGATTTAATAGCTCTTTGTAGTGAAGCCGACAAATATGGAATTAAGGTTATTGTTGATGTTGTCTCAAATCACCTCAACGGCTCTATGAGTTATGTAGCCTCGCGTTGGCACAAAGACGAATATTGGCACACTCATGGTAGTAACATCGACTACAATAATCGTTGGCAAGTTACTCATGGAGATATAGGTATGCGTGATCTCAATTCAGAGCATGCAACAGTGTATAATGCTGTGCGAGCCTATGTTGATGAATTAAAGTCATACGGAGTTGATGGCATTCGCTGGGACGCGGCAAAACATATCGGACTTCCATCTGAAGGTTGTGATTTTTGGAGTGCAGTTACAAAAAACTCTGGACTTTGGCACTATGGAGAAATTCTTATCGGTCCAACCGATGGTGTAGGGAATGACCTCCTCATGAAAGAATATTCCGATTATATTTCTGTTACCGACAACGTTTATGGCAGAGATATTCGCTACTCAATTCAAGCAGGAAACACCTACAGTGGCTATGGAAATTGGTCTAATCGAGGAATAGCTAACGACAAAATCGTATATTGGGCAGAAAGCCACGACACTTATGCCAATGACGGAAAATACGGCGAGGATTCCCGTTCGGCAAGTGTCAATCAAATTAATCGTACATACGCCCTACTTGCCTCTCGCAGTGGTGCCACAGCATTATATTTCTCTCGTCCCACTTCCACAAGTGCTAATTCTATACGTCTTGGACAAAAAGGTGGTGTTGATTTCAAAAACAAAGAAGTTGTAGCAGTGAACCATTTTCACAATGCTATGTTAGGACAAAAAGATTATTATGTGTGTGAAAATGGCGTTATGGCTGTTTGTCGCGAAAAAGGCGTGGTTGTTGTAAAAGCATCGGGCAGTGGTAATGTTTCTATCTCAAACGGAGGTAGTACTGTTGCTCCCGGAACTTATAAAGATGAAATCACAGGTAATACATGGACTGTTACTTCATCAAAAATAACAGGTACGGTAGGTTCAACCGGTATTGCAGTTGTGTATAACTATGATGATTCAACACCCGATATTCCAGGCGACACCCCCGGTGATAATACCGAAACTCAATTAACTGCATATTTTAATAATGCCAACAGTAATTGGACAAACGTATATGCCTACGCATGGGACAATAGCAATAATAGCGAATTTCTTGGTTCTTGGCCCGGAACTCAAATTAGCATCGATAGTGAATCGGGCTATTATAAGGCAACAGCAAGCGTTCAAGCAACAACTCCAATGATTATCTTTAATAATGGCAGTGGCACACAAACAGCCGACCTCACCTGGATAAACAATGGTATATATAACACATCGGGCTATATCGGCACATATAAAGAAAATCAAGGTGGGAATAATGAGGAATCTACCGAAAACAAATGGATTTTCTATTATAAAGACACCAATTGGGGCAACTCAACAGTATATGCCTATGTGTGGGACGCCGGAAACAGTAACAAAACCTATCTTGGCAGTTGGCCCGGAACAGCGATGTCAATGAACAGTGAAGGCATGTGGGAAATGTCGTTTATCACTATCGACAACCTCTCTACTCCAATGGTGATTTTCAATAATGGTCAAGGAGGAGGTTCAAATCAAACAGCCGATTTATCATTGAAAAATAATGGAATCTACAAATTCAATGGTTGGGAATCAACAGGGATAGAAGATGTTTCAAAAAATAATGCCTTAACTATTTATAGCTCAAATGGGGCTTTGATTATTGAATCACACATTGCAACACATATAACAATCACTCGTGCCGGTGGTGCATCAAGAATCATTTCTATAAATGCAGGTGTTAACTATATAAATAATCTCACTCATGGATTCTATATAATAAATGGAGAAAATAACTATGTGCAAAAAGTTATATTGTAGTAACATTCACAAATATAGAATAATACGTTTATTTCACGATTAAAAATCATTTTTTTATCAAAAAATAATTGACGAAAAATTACTGAAATATATAAAAAAACACTACTTTTGCATTGGTAAAACATTTTAATTTGTATAATAACTAAATTAATTTATTATGGCTTACGTAATTACTGACAACTGTGTTGCTTGTGGTACTTGCCTTCCTGCATGTCCAGTAGAAGCAATTTCTGAAGGTGATATCTATGTTATCGATGCTGATACTTGTATCGACTGTGGCACTTGTGCTGACAACTGCCCAAGCGAAGCTATCGTTCCCGGCGAATAATTTCAACACAGTAAAAACGTTATAACGAAGATGCAACTCTCATGAGTCGGCATCTTCGTTGTTTTTATATCCCAAACACTAAATTTGCCTATTTCAACAAATTAGCATAACTTTGCATTTTGAAATTTGTATATATTAATAAGTTATGCAAAAAATACAACTAATTATTATACTTGTCATAATTGGCTTGTTAACATTTTCTTGTGGTTCAAGCCATAAAACTTCAGAATCAAAAGACACCCTTAACACAGATAGCACAATTGCCAATGATACAATAAATATAACACTCCCTCACCCCGACACATCATTTGCATCGGTAAAAAAATTGAAAGTCATAAAAATTGACACTTTCTTAAATAACATATCAGGACAACTTGAAAATTTCGACAATCAATATAACGAGAGCAACAACATTCTCACATTTCGTGGCGACCCATCAAGAGAAACTTCATTCTCAGGCAAAGTAAAAGGAACTCCCTCTATCGTAAAAGTTGATTGGGAATTTAACACAGGCAGTGGCATGTCGGCTCGTTGGGGAGGAGGTTCAGGCTGGACAGGTCAACCCCTTTATGTAGAGTGGAGCGACAAACAAATGAAACGCATCAAAACTGAAGCGGCTAAATATATTAAACCCGATTTCTCTAATAAAGAAATAATCATCAGTTCGCTCGCAGGCAAGGTATTTTTCATAGATTTTGAAACAGGAAAAGCTTCACGCGAACCTTATTCAGTGGGAAATCCAATCAAAGGGACATCGTCAATACACCCCTCTATGAATGGAAATATGTTTGTGGGGCAAGGAATTCCCGACACCATACCTTTTGGAGCATTAGTATTTAACCTATATAACCACAAAGAAGTATCTTTTTTCAAAAAAGACGCCAACGCCTGGCGTGGTTGGGGGGCATACGATTCATCGCCTATTGCTGTGGGACAATTCATATTTCGTCCCGGCGAAAATGGCTCATTATACAAACTATATTGCAATGGAAATGATGTAACACTCCATTCAACCCTTCGCTATCGAAATGGCAAAGGAGGTGGAGGTATTGAATCATCGATGGCTGTTCATCGCAACTATGGATATTTTGCCGACAATGAAGGCTTTATCATTTGCATCAATCTCAATAACCTAAAACCGGTGTGGGTGCATTATAACCATGATGACACCGATGCTACAGTTGTGGTTGTAGAAGAAAACGGAATTCCATACGTTTACACAGGTTGCGAAATAGACTCTCAAGGCGACAATGGCTACTCTTGGTTTACCAAATTAAACGGATTGACTGGGGAAGTGGTATGGAGTACAAAAATAGAAGGTCGTTGCATAAATGGCGAGAAAAAAGTGGAAGGTGGTATGTTTGCAACTCCACTCATAGGACATGGCGATTGTGAAGGTATGATATTCTCAAACTTTTGCCTACACAAGCCCGGTCGCCTTGGTGAATTTATTGCATTCGATTCCAAAACCGGCAAAACAATATATCGCATTCCTCTAAAACAATACTCTTGGACCTCTCCTATTGCAGTATATAATGAAAAAAATGAGCTATTTGTGTTTACCGGAGACACTTCGGGCAATGTGTATTTGTTCCGAGGCAAAACCGGAGAAATGCTATATACCTCCCACGTTGGAAGCAACTTTGAGTCATCACCTATAATAATCGGGAACAAGGTAGTATGTGGATCTCGTGGCACTAAAATCTACAAAATGTCGATTGAATAAAAATTATCATTATGAGAAAGGTTATTTCAATTATATTTCTTATTCTTTTTTGCTCTTCTATAAAAGTTGAAGCAAAACTCACAGCACAGAATCGAGTTGTTGAAGGAGGTTATAACTATTGGTTCTATGAGCCAAATAACACCGATACAACAACATCAACAAGCAATGATAGTATCTTACTCGTTAACCCTACCTCAAACATTGATTCACTAACCTCAGAAGAAAAAATAGCACGTGAATTGATGGGCGATTTTAGCAACGTCCCACATTTTGTTCCCTCTCAACCCAATCTCAAACCTCTTGTAATTTTTCTTCATGGACGCAGTCTTTGCGGCAATAATTTGAACAAGCTACTGCGTTATGGCTCTATTGATGCAATAAAAAAGGGTCGTGAGATTGACGCCTACGTCATTGCACCTCAAAATCCGGGGACATTTTGGAAACCTGAAAATATCATGACAATCGTTGATTGGGTTAGCGAACGCTATCCTATCGACACGAATCGCATTTATGTGCTTGGCATGAGTCTTGGTGGATATGGCACAATCGACCTTGTGGCAACATATCCCAATCGCATTGCGGCAGCAATGGCTCTTTGTGGAGGAGGTTCTCGCAAAGACCTCAGTGGACTTAATGAAGTGCCGTTATGGATTATTCATGGCACTGCCGACCGTGCCGTTTCAGTCAACGAATCTCGAAAAGTAAAAAATCAGATGGAAGAAGCAGGAGAAACTCCATTACTTCGCTATGATGAATGGGCTGGTGTTAATCATGGTGCGTTAGCTCGTCTTTTCTATCTTGAAGATACTTACAAATGGCTCTTTAAGCACACTCTTGATAATCGCACAGTTGACAAAACGATTTCAATAACACAAAGCGATACTAAAAATGCCTATAAAGGTTTCAAGCATCGTTCCTCATCAAAAAACAAATCAAAAGCAAAAAAGAAATAATACAAAGGCTTGATTGTTTATTCAGTCAAGCCTTTATCATTACCATAGTAAGTGTGCGGCCCGAATTAATGCCTAATCGGCGAGCAGAGAAAAATTTCGTAGTGTTACAACGTGAACAATCTACCGACAATACTATATTCTCATCACGCACACCTATTTCAAGCAACGATTGGCGACAAGCTTGAGGCAAATCAATATGACTTCGCTCGCCATAACCATTCAGAATTATTTGAGGGCTATCAAATCCATTATTAACAAATTGAGCCACTACTTCGTCTCCAACCTCAAAGCAATCTCCACAAATACATGGACCCATTGCAACTTTTATGTGTGAAATCTCAGCTCCACATTCGACCATTGTTGCGACCGTTTTACTTGCGATTCGACTTACTGTTCCTTTCCAACCCGAATGAGCCACAGCAATTACATTATTAACATCATCAACAAGCACAATTGGCACACAATCTGCCGTATTTATTGCAATAGCAACACGTGGGAGTGTAGTTACAAGGGCATCTATATTCTCTAACTTTTCAGTATCAAATGGAATTGAGTCAATTACTGCCACATTGAGCGAATGTGTTTGACGTGGCATTATCAAACTATTGCTATTTATACCAAGCATTGTACACAACTGCTCTCGACATTGCGATACATGATTTTCATCATCGCCCGTGTAATGGCACGCATTAAAGCCACTATAATTATCTCCATCAATAACACAACCCCGACATGTGCTAAATGCCAACACGCCGGGGATTGTTAATAAGTCGATATGAGAAATATTATTCTTGGGATTCATCTTCTTCGTATTCAACCCAGTCAAATTCTACATCTTCGTCCCAATCATCGCCTTCGTAGAAAAATTCTTCATCTTCTTCATCTTCTTCCTCTATTGCCATAGGCTCGTTTTCAAAAATAAATTCATCTTCTTCACGCACACGATGATGTCCGTCGAGAGGGCGATGAGTGATTGTTGTCGGCTCAATACGATTATTCTCATCGGTTATCGCATTCCAAAGTAAATCTTTCAATTCTGTAACACCCATTCCCGTAACCGATGAAAGGAACACATGTGGAATATCTTGAGGTAATTCCTTTTCCATTTCAGCCATTAACTCATCATCAAGCATGTCGCTTTTTGAGATTGCAAGCACACGATGTTTATCTTCCAACTCCGGATTAAATTTTATCAATTCATCAAGAAGAATTTCATATTCTCGCTTAATATCATCGGCATCGGCAGGAATCATGAACAGCAACACTGCATTGCGTTCGATATGACGAAGAAAACGCAAACCTAACCCTCTACCCTCGCTTGCACCTTCAATAATTCCCGGAATATCAGCCATTACAAATGAGCGATTATCACGATATGACACAATGCCAAGTTGAGGCTCCATTGTAGTAAATGGATAATCAGCAATTTTTGGGCGTGCTGCTGATAATGATGATAACAATGTTGACTTACCTGCATTAGGGAAACCAACCAAACCAACATCGCCCAACAACTTAAGCTCCATTATTACCGATTTCTCTATTGCAGGTTCTCCGGGTTGAGCATAACGAGGTGTGCGATTTGTTGCACTCTTAAAATGCCAGTTTCCAAGTCCACCACGACCACCGCGAAGCAATTTTATTTCTTCATCATGTTCAACAACTTCACAAAGGTATTCTCCGGTTTCGGCATCAAATACCACTGTCCCACATGGCACTTCGAGAATTACATCATCGCCATCTTTTCCAAAACTGCGTCCACCGGAACCACTTTGCCCATTTCCCGCAAAAACATGACGACGATAACGTAGCGGAAGCAACGTCCACATATTTTTGTTTCCTTTTAGAATGATATGACCTCCTCGGCCTCCATCACCACCATCAGGACCTCCTTTCGGCACATATTTTGCTCGATAAAAGTGTCGTGAACCGGCTCCTCCTTTTCCGGAGCGACATAGTATTTTTACGTAATCAATAAAATTAGAATCTGCCATAAAAATGTTGTTTTTCGTTATTTGATTAAATCATTATGGTGACGCATGAGATCTTGGGCTTGTTTGAAGTCGTTTGGCGAGCCCACATCAATCCATGTGCCATTAATTGGATAATATACCACCTTCATTCCCTTATCAATAGCCTGCTCTATTAAATCAGTTGCATCAGTACGACTATCATTAGGCAACGTATCGAGCAATCGATTGGAGAAGATATAAATGCCGGCATTGGCATAATAAGAGTATGAAGGTTTTTCTTCAATACCTTTCACTTGCGAGGTTTCTGTTGTCAAAATTGCGTATGGCACCGACACAACGTATGGAATAGCTGCAATTGTTACATCGGCATGTTCCTCAACATGACGCATATACATTTCTTCAAATGAAATAGTGGTCAATAAATCAGAGTTCATTACCAATGTGTTGCCCTCTCCATTTCGCGACACTAATGATGCCGCCCCAATAGTCCCCAATGGCTGTGTTTCGGTTACACACTTAACTTGTATCCCTGATACAGGTTTTGCAAAATGCTCATGAATTTGTTCTGCGAGATAACGAGTAGTTACTGTAATATCGGTTACTCCCACCGAAGCCAAAGCTTCAATATTGTAATCAATAATAGCCTTGCCTCCTATTTCAAGCAATGGTTTTGGCGTGTTTAGCGTCAATGGACGAAGGCGTTCCCCCTTGCCACCAGCCATTAGTATTGCACTTATTGGCAACACCGCCTTTGTTATCGTGAGGTCATATATAGTTTTAATGGTTCCATCATCATTTAGATGAGGCAATATTCCTATACCTTTCATGCGACAACTACGCATCATCTTAACATCAACTTCTTCGGTTTTTATAGCCTTAAAATCACGATGCATGGCATCTTTAACTTCGGCAGTTAATGACACGCCGGCAAGCAACGCACGACGCACATCTCCATCAGTCAATGTCCCGGTCATCACGCCATTTTCTTTTGTAACAAGCAACACCATTTGCTGTCCCGACAACGTATTTAGCTGTTGAAGAGCTTCAAGAATCGTAGCTTTTTCGGTTATTATATATTGCTTCATAACCATTATTTGTTTTTTGACAATTCAGATATTACCAATTCAGCGATTGCCCAATCCATAGGTGTATCAAGATCAATACTCCTTTCTCGTGGCATTTCATATGGCACTTTACGAGAAAATCCTCCCATTGCCATTGCTCGAATTGAACGAGGATTTATCACATAAACAGCACCATTATATTCCCACACTCGAGGTGCATCTTGACGACGTGTGATTTTGCCATCTCCTTTACACACATGAAGATAACCTGTCCTTACATCTGTTTCAAAGCAGTTATAATAAGGATTTGCCGATGTTTCAACAACACTAACCACCATATCAATATCATGAGAATACAACTCCAGTGCTCTTTTTACATCATCGGCATTTCTCAATGGCGAAGTAGGCTGCAACAAAACCACATTATCATAATGAATGCCAATGCTATCGGCATAATTCATTGCGTCAAGAATCACTTCACGCGAACCGGCTGTATCAGTTGCCAAATGTGCCGGACGCATATATGATATAGGCAGACCTGTTCGTCGAGCAACTTGTGCAATCTCATCATCATCAGTCGATACAATAATATGAGCATCGTCAACCAACGCTCGTGCCACTGCAATCGAATAATGAATCAATGGAACCCCTGCAAGTTCTTTGATATTCTTGCGAGGTATGCCCTTACTCCCACCTCGTGCAGGAATTATATATAATGATTTATTTTTCATTTAAGTCGTAAAATGATTTATTTTTCATTCTTTCTAACGGAGTGGTTGCGATTGCATCAACAATGAGTTGCAAAGTGTTGTCTTTGCAATATGGATTTATTGATTGACTTGCTAAACATTTTCCTTCTTCACTCAACGCAAACTTTATTGCATTAACAATATCTTCACGTTTGTCGCCACAATTTATGACAGAGCTACTTGCCATACGTCCCTTCTGACGTATGCCTATATTTACCGTTGGGATTCCCATTGATGGCACTTCAATTATGCCACTTGAAGAATTTCCCACCACAGCACTAACATAATGAAGTGCCGATATATAACGATGTAACCCAAGCGAAGGCTTAACTAACACTCGTCCTTTATTATTTTTAGCATAATTCTCAATCATATCAATTATCACTCGTCCTTGAGCATCGTTATTGGGATATGTGATAATTACTTTGTTTTGAGGAAACGCATCAAGTGCCTCAAGCAACGCTTCACAACGGATTGACACATCTTCATCATCAAGCGTTGCAGGGTGATATGTTACTAACAATGTGCCGGGGGTAATCTCAAAATCTAACGACGTGCTTAATTCCTCAAGGCTCATAGGCTCTACATGTGCCACATTATAAACTCCGATTGCACCAGTATTAATAACATTTTGAGATTGTTCTCCCATTTGTATCACTCGATTTCTATACTCGTCAGTTGCCGTAAGGTGCAACGATGATAACTTTGTAATTGCATGACGAATACTATCATCAATAGCTCCTTCAGATATTTCGCCTCCATGCAAATGAATAATTGGGATTCGCATTACTGTTGCGGCACTTGCCACAGCCAGCATTTCATATCTATCGCCTAATATCACTATTACATCTGGGGTCAATCGAGCAAATGCATCTGCCATTCCGTCAAGACATTTTGCCATCGCCTTAGCCGTTGACATTGTTGAATCATCATCAACCATCATAGGCACACACGCATCAACTATAAATCCCTGCGAAATCACATCATCAATCGTATGTCCATAACGAAAATCAAGATGCATATTAGTCGCTATAATTTGCAACATAACATCATCTCTAAATCGAAGTTGTTTAGCTATACCACTCAACAACCCCCATTCAGCACGAGTGCCGGTTACTATACACACCTTCCGCTTCACACAAAATCAAATTTGGCTGATTACCCATACTATAGACAATACAAATATACAAAAATAATCTCAATACACATATTCCTTCAAAAAGTTTTTTCAGGCATCACTCATAAATTTGTCACATCTGCCTTTTCTCAACCTTTCATTTGCTGCAAAAGCTATAATCATCGCAAATTTTATCTATATATGATTCTATATTTTAGTCATATTCACACAACTCTAATCAATTATGGTTAAGTTATTTATGCATATATATTTTTTGAATTATTCTATATTTACATTCAATTTATAATCAAGCATTTTTTTATTGATGTAATTTTGCAATGTAAAATAATTAATAAGCCTATGGGGTGTTTTATTCTCCTCAAAAAGCTAATATAAATATATAGTAAATATTTTTAGGGTTAGTATTTAATGTTAGATTTAGACGTATAACCAAAATTAAAAGTAAAGATATTGATAATCGTGTTTTATGTTAGGTTTGTTTAACTTGGGAAACCAAGAAAGAAAAAAGTCGCCCTGTGAAGGACGGCTTTTTTCTTATCCATATATCGCGTCGCGATATTATACCTATACCTTATCTAAATCCCTACGGGGGAAAGCATCAATAAAACTTCCGGGGGTAGAATTATATATGTTTACCTTTTTATGGATTGCATATCGCTGAATCTCATGATAAGCCTTAAATGCCACATAAAAGCTATAAACAATCTGATGCAAAGGATATTTCAAATAATCCACTTTTATACGTTTTTCCTCCTTTTCATCTTCTTTATAAAAGTGCGGCTGAACCGATACAACTTCATTTTGCTCATTCACTGACAATGTTTTAGTCCAAGAATGATCTGCCCCGGTAACATATATATTGCCATAGCCCATAGTTATTGCAATCATTATCGATGGTATCAGCACATTGCGTGGGCGTGGCATTCCCCGACCCGACGAATAAGCCCAATTTTCAAACCATTCAAAACCCTCAACAGCCAAGAAGTTAAAGTATTCTATATCAATATTTGAATTTTCTATTACAAAACCATACTTCTTTGCATCAAATGGCAAAAACAGAGTCATCTGCCAACTCACTTTGGCAAGATTATCTCGCAATTTCTTCACATTATCATCGTCACTTGAAACAAAAAAATGGGGGTCGGCAAGGACATAATAACGTGGTTGTAAATTCGAAAACTCAGGAGCATTTGCGGCAAAGTTTACCGCCAACGTTGGAATAGACTTCAGTACATCGGCATACTTAGAGATAGTGCCATTCAATGAAGGACCATTTCCCATTATAATTATAGCCTCATCTTTACTTGCACATCGAGAAATCGTCGAACGATGCGAATGCAGCACAAGCTTTACTACACTTTTTAGCGAATTAGAAAAATCGCCAACCCACATAGCTATTTTTTCAGAGACTGTTTTCATCGTAATTATGAGTTCGCAGATATTCTATTACACTATTTGGCTTCCAATCAATCACATTTAAGATTGCATCGGAGTTAAAAGTCAATGTTTGTGTCAAATGTGATAATTTTTGAGTTGTGATAGGAGCTGAATACCCTATAATATCTCCTATTTTTGCCACATATTTCACAAACGACATTGGCACTGTGTAAATCCGCTTGTCCCCCATGCGATAAGCCAAAGCTTCAGCAAAATCATTAACCATAGGGCTAACCCCATCTGTTATATTATACACACCGCCTATCGACGAAATTCCTCTAACAACTCTCGACACATCTGTTGCATGAATTACACTTCGACGAGCCTCGTTCCCTTTTATATGGAAATAATACCCATGATATATCCCGTTGACCATCGAACGCAGCAACCCTTTCATTCGTGTACCCACAATTAATGGAGGACGAAGTATGGTTAATATTACAGCATGTTTATTGCACCATTCTTTCAAAAACTGCTCAGCATTATATTTTGATTTCCCATACTCTGTTTTAGGAACTATAGGTGTTGATTCATCATAATCCTCCCCACTCTCTTTGCCATAGACTTGCACTGAAGAAATAAAAACAAATTCACGTGGGGGATTATTCTCTAATCCCTTACACAAATTGCGGGTTCCTCTATGATTAACAGCTTCAGCCTTATCGGGACGAGGATCTCCGGCCGCATGAATCACAATATCAAATTGACGATTAAACGTGGGCAACGACGTTGACAAATCACAAACGACATCATTGTGAGGATTCAACCCCAACGTCGTAACATCGCAGTCGCTAAACTCATGACATAAATACCTACCCAAGAAACCACATGAGCCGGTAATCAACACTATTTTAGAAGAAGTTGCCGTAATTATTTCGTTTTTCTTAAAAGTTTCAAAGTGTAAAGATACCGTTTTATTAGCATATACACACTAACATAGCATGAATTTTCTTTCAACGCTCGATATTTTTCTCGATTATTTGTAAAAATTTGATGATATAATTGCGTTGATAACCCTCCGGTAGTCATTGTTACCATATCCAATGGCAAATATTGGCCCTCTAATTTATTAACCACAATCAATCTTAAAAACATATCGAAATCGGCTCCAATCAAATAATCTTCTTTGTATATGCCATATTTCTCGAATAATTCACGACGCATATATAATGATGGGTGTGGAGGTGCAATCCCCTGCAACAACAACTCTTTTGAAATCCGCGAAGCCGAATAATATCTCACAACCTTATCTCTATTACCTTTGACATATTTCACATCTCCATAAACAAATGGGACTGTTTTATCTTCAAAGAGTTTTGCCACTTTTGCCACAACATCAATCGAAGAAAAATAATCATTTCCATGCAATAATCCCACTACATTCCCCGACGACATTTTTATCCCCTTATTTATAGCACTATACACACCATTATCAGGCTCGCTTATATATTTAATAATCGATGAATATTTTTGAGCATACTCTTTTATAATCTCCAAAGACCCATCAGTACTTGCTCCATCAACGATTATATATTCAATATTCTCATACGTTTGAGAAATAACACTTTCAATCGTTTTTGCAATCAAGTTACAATTATTGCGAGTTGCTGTTATTATTGATATTTTCACAACAATACTCCTTTCTGCACAATATACCCTAAAGCCAAGCCAATCACAAGAAGCATGCCGTAGCTCCAGCACCACACTTTCAGTCTCAATTTATTAAGCTCTTGCCACTTTGCAACAACAAACACTGCCGCCGGAATAATCAATGACAACAAAGGTAAAGCGTAGCGTGAAACCGTTCCGGCAAACAGAAAAGCAGGCACAAGCCACATCAACATGCCCCATATTATGATACGCTGAAGCCGTATAGAAGCACGACGCATTTCAAATACAATAAAATATAATATCAGCCCGCCAATCAAATACCATGGATATGAAATATGAGCATAAGCAAGTGTATAGCCAAATTGAATATCATCACAAAATCCCCAAGGTAGAGGTATGAGATACTGAACTGCCGCAGTCATCGGCAATAATGCCACTTTTTTCCACCAAGGATACCCCAAATAACCATCTACCATCATGTTATACATTTGATGGTCTTCATTGCCTATAAAGAAGTATCCGTTTAATCCTTTTCCTCCAATTATTTTAGTGGCGACTTGGGGCATTTGTGAATAATCACTATACAAGAACGTAGATTCTCCAAACCAACAACACACACAAATCAGGAGCAATACACCACTCAACACCATATTCCGTTTTTGCCACTTGGTCATCATCACTATCCCAACAACAACCATTATCAAGTAATTAAATCGCAATATCGTCAGCAAAATACCCCCCACAAAAAACAGTGCAAATAATTTAATTAAGCGTGTTTTAGATATGTCCGATTGTGAAATCGACACTATAACATATGCAATCAATGAAAACGAGAATATCAACCCTGCTTCTTTCAACAACAAAGTCCCGGAATTCAAAAAATAACACACCGATGAAGTCATTATCATTGCACATGTTGCAATCCAACTATCACTTCGTGGTGTTTGTCCTTGCAGAATTCTATACGTTATACCTCCACTCAATATAATTCCGATTAACACAAAAAGCATATTTAGCACCATCGGAGCTACTATTGTTTCTCCGGTAATACTCCATATCCACGAAATCAGCATCCCATATCCATGATTTTTCACATCAACCGCCACCCCTGCACTATGACCAACCGTATATAATGCATCGTAATAATACCTAAATGCGTCAGGATTATGTAATATTGGCAATTGCGTTGTGCCACCGCTATAGATTGTAAAATAATGCACATTTGCAACTACCCCAACTGAAAGCACCATCGAAACAATCAGCAAAGTCCACCAACCGGCATTATTTTTCCATTGCGTAGAATTATACACTATCGACACAACAATCCACACGCCCAACATTGCCAATAATGTAGGCATAACCGAAGCTCCCGGCATCAGCAATAATGACATTAATGCCACGAGGATATAGATACATTGTGCAAAAATAAATGCCTTATTAGTTAAAATCATAGCACAAACTTAATTATTTTTAGTCAATTTTACTACAAATAACATATATTTTTGTAAATTTGCAAAATGAATGAATCATCAGTAATGCAAATTAACGTTGATGAGGTGTTGCGTCAAAGGCTGTCGCGACATTATAAATTTATCCCAAAATTCATCATTCGTTGGGTAGAACGCACTATATGCCAAGAAAGAATGAACGAGCTTTTAGTTCGACTTCATGGCAAAAAAGATGCCGACTTTTGCAATGGACTATTGAGAGAACTCAATATTACCGTAAATGTTAATGGAGTAGAAAGACTACCCTCTCGCGAAAATCGCAGAGTTGTTATCGTGTCAAACCACCCACTTGGTGGACTTGATGGCATAGCCTATATTGACCACATAACCAAATTATACGGAGGAAAAATTCATTTTATCGTAAACGACATTCTCATGGTATTAAAACCATTGCATGGCGTGTTTCTCCCAATCAACAAACATGGCAAACAAAGTCGCCAATCATTCAAAGCAATTGAAGAAGCGTTTGCCGGCAATGACCCAATAATAATTTTCCCGGCAGGCTTAGTGTCTCGTCGCAGCAAAGATGGTGGCATTGCCGATCTTCGTTGGCAAAAAATGTTTGTAAACAAATGTATCGAACATCAACGCGATGTCATTCCAATGTTCTTTGGTGGGGAAAATTCTCCATATTTCTATAACTTTGCGAAATTTCGCAAAAATTTAGGAATTAAATTTAATATCGAAATGGTTTATCTCCCTCGCGAAATGGTTCATAGCGAAAATGCTGTTTATTCGATCACTATTGGCGACATGATTCCATGGGAGGTCCTTAAGCCTTCAAATGGGAAGAACACCCAGACCATAGCCGACGAAGTGAGAGAGATTGTATATAAGTTAAAAACTAAATACAGCATCAACTGATGCACATAAAATCAGATGGAACAAGAAATTATAGATGCCATACCCTTATCTCTTATAGAAGCTGAATTAACAGAGGAACGCTTCTTACGCGACACAAATAAGGGCGGAAATAAAATTTACATCGTAGATGCTTTCAATTCTCCAAACATAATGAAAGAGATTGGGCGTTTGCGTGAAATTGCATTTCGTACAGGAGGTGGTGGCACCGGGAAAGATTGCGACATTGACGAGTTTGACACAATGGAAAATCCGTGTCAACAACTAATTGTGTGGGATCCTGATGCGAAGCTTATTTTAGGTGGTTATCGTTTTATTACCGGAAAAAACATCAAAATATCTTCAAGTGGTGTTCCTCATATTGCAACATCTCACTTATTCAACTTCTCTCCCCAATTTCTCAACGACTATCTACCATACACCCTGGAGCTTGGTCGTTCGTTTGTTCGTCTTGAATACCAATCATCAAAGGCCGGAGCGAAAGCTCTATATGCCCTTGACAACCTTTGGGACGGGCTTGGAGCCTTAACGGTGGTACACCCTGAAATAAAATACTATTTTGGCAAAGTTACGATGTACCCAAGCTATCCCGAATGTTGCCGAAATATGATATTATATTTCCTTCACAAATATTTCCCCGACAACGACAACTTAGTTACCCCAATTAATCAATTGGAAACTAATACAAACACTTCCGACATGGAAAATCTTTTCGTTGGAGGCTGCTACAAGGAGGACTACAAGATTCTCAACCAAACTATTCGTGAATGTGGGCACAACATTCCTCCATTGGTAAACGCTTACATGAATTTGTCGCCATCAATGAAAATGTTTGGTACTGCAATCAATGATGAATTTGGAGACGTTGAAGAGAGTGGCATTCTTATCACTATCGATGACATATTTGAAGATAAGAAACAACGCCACATCGACACATTTATCGAGTCTCATTAATTTGGGCATAAAAACAAACAATACTTGTCAACCATTTTAGAGCTATGCGACAAAATGATTGACTTTTTATTTTTTAATCAGTTAAATTTGTATTGAAATGAAAATATTTAATTTTTTATGCAATGGTGCAATATTGGCTCTTGCATTATGTTCAATAACAGCTTGTAGCGATGACTCATGCGACGATTTTTATGATGTCATAAAAATCGACTTTAGCACTATGCCCAACATTCCCTTTAACGAAGAGGGCTACTGGGAAGGTGTTTATGACACTACTACAACAAAATTCACTATAAATGAAATTACATTCAGCCACCAAGCCTCTGCCACAGAATGGGAAGGATACACATATTATTCGTGGTATGGTTTCTGTCCATCTAAAGTTACCGACAATACCGACTATAGTAATAGCGATTGGACTTCTCATCAATGGGGAGCTATAACCGGAAGTGGTCTATCCGGAACTAATGACCCATATATTTTAGGATTCTGGAACTCAAGTGAAAGAACCGATTCTATTCCAGAGACACCAGCATGCCACATAACATACGAAGGAGGTGCATTTACCCCAAAAGAAATATATATAACAAATAGTGCTTGGGGATATTATGCAATGAAGAATGGCTCAGCATTCAATAAGCAGTTTTGTGAAAACGACTGGTGCATTCTTCACATATACGGAGTTAAAAACAAAGAGATAACAGGCAACGTCAATGTTCCTCTTGCCAATGGCTCTGAGATTCTTAATACATGGAAATGCGTTGATTTAACTCCTCTTGGCAACAATATAGAGATGATTTACTTCCAAATCACCTCAAGCGATACCGGCTCGTGGGGCATGAACAACCCGGCATTCTTTTGCCTCGATAATTTTACAATAACAATTAACTGATATATTAGCCAAATTGTCTTTAGAAATTTTAGTGGCGACACCCATAATGGAATGTCGCCATGTTTTTATTTCTGATAATATGATTATTCTCAACCTACAACAAAACAACGAGTAGCATCTCACGAAGCCACTCGTTATTTTTTGACCCATAAGTCAAAATAATACTAACATAAAACAATCTTTTACCTAAATCTAATACCTAAAAATAATTATTTCTAATTAACCCTAATTTTCAATATATATGTTTACACGATTTTTCTTGTTGACATTACAAAATTACAACTCATTTTGCAATGAGATTCTCACATTAAACTACAATATAGACAAATATTATCCCGGTTTTAATGTAATCGTCTATAAATAAACCATTTAACAAAACGCAAATCCTGTAAAAATATAGGTGTTTTATTAGTTGAATTGCCCTATCTTTAGCACATCTGCATCAAATGTTTCTCTATGCTTTGCTTTACTTTTTAGCTTGTTACGATAAGTATAAATAGTATTTAACGACAGCCCCAAAAAACGAGAAATTTGCTCACTATCATCAATCCCCAATCTCAAAAACGCCAATATGCGAAGTTCTGTATTAAGCTTATTTTCGGGAAGCTCAAATCTTTTCTCAGGCAATAACAGTTTATTCACATCATCAACAAATGTGGGATAAATATGAATAAATGCGTTGTCAAATATTTTATAAAACATCTGACTTTGTTCTTCAAGCATAATACCCGATTCTAACAGTTTATACAAATCGGTTGTTTGATTTGTTTTTAGTTTGCGTTTTGCAACTCTATGAAATTCCTCCATCTTTTCAATATAAATTGAACTTAGCGATAGAAATTTGCTGATATATGTGTCTTTTGTAATGTTGGCTTGTGATAATTTCGCTTTCAGTTCATGTAGTTTTCGCATCTCTTTACGCAAAAACAACACACTCCCAACAATAAGCACCAGTGCAACAATCAACGCAATTACAAGCCACATTAGCCAATTTAACTTCGATAAATCTTGTTGTCTATACGTTTGAGCTATGATTGGATACACCTCTGCCGTTTGGAGAGCCCTAATACGAGAACCCGACTCAACGGCATTATCCAACGATAAAACTAAATATTTATAAGCTCGGTCGATATCCCCATTATTATATAATGCCAATCCTAAGTTTTGCAATGCAGTGCCTTCAAGCGTACCTGAATACAAATCAGAAAGAGACGCCAATGCTAAATAATAAAGATACTGTTCCTCCTTACCTTTTTGCGTTTTATAATATTCAGCTAAATGGCTCACAGCTCGAGCATATACAAAATCTTCAAAAGGCACAGAATCGATAATCTCATTAATTTCGGCAACCATCAATGCCGCATTCCCCTTTTTATTGTATGATTGAGCTTGATATAATTTCAGTTCAACGGTTGACTCATCTAATAGTTTTATTAACGAATCAGTAGCTTGTTGAATGCGAGGAGCATAATATGAATTCAGCGTGTTTTCGGGATAAAACGACTCGGCAAAATAAAACAATCTGTTGCCAACTTCAAAAAAATGTGCCTTGTTTTGAGGATATATTTTTGGGGCTATTGAATCATAGGCATCAACAGCTTCTTTTACCACTCCTTTTACCGGTAATATTGCCACATACGACAATTGAAGTCTTTGTTTATATATCGAATCGCCAATCTCTTCCGAAACCAAAATTCCCTTTTTATAATAGTTCAATGCCGAATCAATATTACAACGACGATATTCATCGCCAATCTGCTCAAACAATGATGGCAATTCCTGTTTTGGAGATTTTTCAGCAATAAATCTTATTGAGTCTATTCGATCTAATCTTTTTTGAATATATACTTCTTTTTTCTTTATAGCTTTATCAAGTTCATTCAACGCATCATTTAAGGTTGTTGGCATAATATCATCGGCAAAGACATTAATACCAATTAAAGAACAAAGTAATAATATCAATAATGATTTATTCATAATAACAGATTTTGAGTCCTTTCTTTTTTAGATTTAGCGGTAACACAAAGGTAATGGATTTAATCGAATAAAAAAAGGCAACTATAACTTAGTTACCAAAATAGTAGCCTATTCAATTTTGAGCATTGCTCGTTTTGAATGCAAATTGCGATGGAATCTCACCAGTTGACTGTGTCCATTTCAACACCCCCTCAGGAGAATAACAGTGAATCCTCCCTGACGACACATAATTTCGGGCATCGGTTATATAAATTTCTCGCGTAATCGGGTGGACTGCAATTCCATGTGGCATCTTTATATTTACCTCAGTTCCATCTTTTATGATTTTATCATCTACCACTCTTAACGTATTCAAATTTAGAATTGAATAACTCACTGTAGTTGTGTGCGTAATATCATTACGAGCCGACGAATATATATATGCCGAATCTCCATGTATCCACATATCACTAATAGGAGTGTTTATTTCTGCTACCACTCTATCAATCGTGGGATCAATAACATATAAACACGATGGAATTGATGCATTATCTCCTCGCGACGACACGTAAACCATGCCGTTCCCATCTCGTTTCACTCGGTGAAGGTTTATATCTACATCAATATCCCTAATCACCTCAAACGCTTTCAAATCAACTACCGATACAGTGCGGTCATAATCGGGAGCTCGATACCCTCCCGAATTGGCTATATAAATTTTCCCGTTTGAAACAACCATTTCTTCGGGTTGATAGCCTACATCTACCCTATCAACAACCTTTAATGAAGTGGTATCGACCTTAAATATAGCTCCCAACGGAGCTGTGGGGTCATCTTGCACCGGCGACACATAACTACTCACATATACATAGCCACCATATCCCAACACATATCTGCAGTTTGGAATATCAATTTTTGTTATCGAAGTAGCATCACTGGCATTCATCACTTCTACTTTATGTGAGCAATTAATCACTGCATACAACTTTGTACCATAAATTTCAATATCATTCCCCACATCACCAAGCTCTTTTACCTTTGAGGGGTTTCGCTCGGCATATATATTTTTGTGATACACCCCTGTTTTTTCATCAAAATAGTCGAGAGTCGCTTTATTTGACCCCATATTCCCCTCATTTATAAGATAGAAACCATCTACGCCGGTAATGCGTGGTGTTTCCACCTCTGTTGAAGTTGATTGTTGGACGTAAATATCCCCTCGGCAACCGGTTAAGATTGCAACAAATACAAACAATAATATAACGTGTCGTATTAATCTCATTATTTATATATTATTTGCTCTACTGCAGCGACTTCGGTTGAACACTCTCCAAGTGGACCATTAGCTTGTAATACTCCCGTATAAACCTTTATAAAATCAATCGATGATAGTGTTACTGAATTACCCATTGCATCAATCGCATCATCTATGTCAAGACACGAAGCCATCACATTATTGGGATGAGAATCAGCATATCCATCATAGCATGCAAGATCAAATTTGTTGATTATTGAATTAAACGCACCATTATCAGGCAAACGACGACCTTCAAATGTCATCGTTTCTATGTTATTAATCCACATAGGGAAATAGTCTTGTTGGTGTTCTGCGGTGCGATTCAACCAACCGCTGTCGCCATTGGTTGCTCTCCATGCAATATACTCATTATCAGTCGCCAATGCAGTTGGGATATAATATGTTACCTGATAGTTAGCTACACCGTTTATTGTTTGATTTCCTTGTAATTCATACCATGTATCGTTATCTATTCCATCTCCATTTTCATCACACATAACCATCACTATTCCCGGTTCCGACGAACCTATACGAATGGCATTTGACGCATCATTGGCATAAACCCCATTTCCAACTATGCGAAAATCGGCTTTACCCTCTACATTTTGTAACGATTGGGGCAATTTTATTGTTACACTGCCGCCCCATGCACCAAGCGAAATCAAATCTCCATTGCATAACGATTCTGTCGCTTTTGCATTCATTGTTTCACGAGTATCCCCTACTTCATATTCAGGGATTACGTTCACAAATTGCCCTGGAGCCGGAGAATAATCCAACACTGTTATATCAAGACGAACCCCTTCAGCTACAGATGATGAGGGTATCGAGTCCTCACTCTCTGGAGAATTTGGCTCATTAGGCCCATCAGACTCGCCACATGCAGTTACTGCCACACAAAGCACTATAGTTAGCATTATTGCATATCTAATTTTCGTTTTCATCGTTTTATATATTTACTTTTAATGTCAATTTATAATTACGACCGGGCATGGGATAATTCAATATCACCTCATAATCTTGATTAAAGATATTATTCACTTCTAATACTACTCTGCAATTTACTTTTCCCCATAGGAAATTCCACACAAGCGAAGCATCATGAGTGTACCATGGCTGTTCATAATTTTGAGGTATATTTTCTTGTGCATTATATCTTTCGCCTGTATAAATAAAGCTATAATTAAGGTCCAAACCTTGCCACGACAATCGTGCGGCAACCGAGCCTGAATGCAAAGGTATATATGGAATTTGGCCGCCATAATACGAATCAGAAGGGTCGGTAAAATCACGAGCATTTTGATATGTATAATTCAATCGCAAAGTTCCATCAACCGGTCCAAACTTCATATTAGATTCTGTACCTACCTCAATGCCATAAATTTCCACCAATCCAAGATTAAGCATAGTCCAACGAAATTGTTGACCCGATGGATATGCCACAATTTTATTTGTTACTTTATTATAGTAAGCATCGCCATTTATCACAATACTTTTGAATATATTGTTGCCTAATTGCATTTGATATCTACTTCCAATGCTATATTGCCATGTATATTCAGGTTCAAGGTCTTTATTCCCAACTTCGGTATAATATAAATCGTTAAATGTTGGCATTCGAAATGACTTTTTCACAAATCCGTTTACATGCCAATCGCTAATCTCAATAGGTTGCCACGAAAAAAACAACGCAGGGGTAAATTCATTACGACTATTCGTTACTCGACCAACACGCTCATTGCCGGCTTCATCTTGAATAAACGTGCCTAACACACTCACTTGCCCACTTAAACTACCATAACGCATAGCTGTAGCTACCGACACATATTGCGACCAACGCGTAGGAAACATAAAATTTCGCATATTGGCATTCATCATGTTCCATTGAGCATCGAAACTTGCCGACAAATCCCACCACGATGTCATACGAAATATATTTGCAACCGACATATATGCCTCTTGTTGATAGTAGCTGTTGTCGATATACAACTCCTTAGGGTCATCACGAAGAAATCGCATATAGTCCCACGCCCATTTGGCACTCCCCTTCATCTGATAACGTGGCGAAAAGGAATATTCAAAGCTCCCTTGAGCAAAAAAATTTCGATCCCATTGTCGCTCCCCGTTTTTGAACACGTTATTTACTATCGCACCAGGGATACCTCGTTCTGAGTCATAGTAATATACTTTCCCGCACCATTGCCCTTTGTCGAGGAATCCAAATGTTGACACTTCGGCTCGAAAGGCTTCAATATCTCCATTGTGGCGAATTGCGGTAGTATCATAGGCCACCGTACCGTCGAGATTCAGTCGTCGATAACGATATTCATATTCGCCGTTGGCATTGGTATATGAAGCACTTGCCGAAAGACTTACTCGTTGACTTAATCGCTGTTCCCACACTACTTCAGGATTTATTAACCCAAAACTGCCTGTCTTAAATTGCCCCATTAAATGAAATTTCTCATCGTGGCTCCATCGAGGACGACGCGTGCGAATATATATCGTTCCCGATGAGCCAAAGTCTTTGGCACTTTGAAAAATGTTGCTTTTTTGCCCGTTATACAGATTTATTTCTTCAATATTATCAAGCGAATAACGGCCTAAATCGATTTGTCCGTTTTGAGCATTCCCAAGTTGCAAACCATCATAAAATACACCAACGTGTTGCGAACCCATCGAACGAATATTAATCGTCTTGATACCTCCAATACCTCCAAAGTCTTTAACCTGAATGCCTGAAAAATATCGCAACGCATCGGCAACCGACTGCGAATTAAGGCTTTGCAATTGCTTCCCATCAAGTCGTTGCGACCGAATAACCTCTTTATGTCGGCTTTCGGTAATTGTTATCTCACTTAACGAAAGGGTGTCGAGCATTTCAGCATCAATTTCCGAAGCAAAAGACGGCACAATTGAAGCTACGCTCAACAATATTATGTAAAACCTTTTTAGCAAAAAAATTACCCGGTTAAATTGTCATTATTCTTATCGCTTATCCCCTTAAAGCTATTATTGACAATCACCGAGCTACAACTGAAATCTATCAAACCCTAATGTGATTTAGTCACACTTTTCGAGCGAAAGCGACTAATAGCGGATTCTCAACCACTTCGGTTCCTGACTTCGTGTCAAATGAATTGACAGCTACACAGTTGCGCGACAGCACGTGATTCTCACACGTTTCCCGAATATTTCATCACAAAATTACAATATTTCCTCAAAATCAACAAATTTATTTTTCACACTACACTCGATTTCACATTCTCAACTCTTAATTCTCAATTATTGCGTATATTTGCATTATGAATTTTGCAAATTTCAGAAAACGAATAAAACCGTGGCTTCTTCCCATTGCAATGATTGGAGGAGTACTCTTTCATGAGACATTGGCTAAAGTGTCATTCCTCACACCATATCTCATCTTCTCAATGCTCATCATCACCTTTTGCAAGGTAAATCCAAAAGAGTTTCGCATCTCACGATTATCATGGTCGCTATTGGCTGTTCAAATTGGAGGGGCATTAATTTCATACTTCTTGCTATCTCCATTTAACCTCATTATTGCTCAAGGAATTATGATTTGCTTTCTTTGCCCAACGGCATCTGCGGCTCCCGTAGTTACAGGAATGCTCGGTGGAAGTGTTGCTCGCGTTACATCTTTTTCAGTAATGAGCAACATTGCAGTTGCCTTTCTCGCTCCGATTATTTTCGTACAGGTAACAACCACACAATCCGATATTACTCTTTACTCCACAATAGGTGCAAGCATAGAAATTCTAAAAAAGATAACGCCATTATTGTTACTACCTATGCTAATAGCCTTTGTGTTACGACGCATTTCTCCCCAAACGGGCCACACAATCGCCACTCATCAAGGGATTTCGTTTTATCTATGGGCCATCGCTTTGTTTATCGTTGTTGGGAAAGCCATCAACTTTATCATGAACGAGCCTCGCAACGAAATTCCTACAATGATATATATTGCATTGGGGGCTGCTGTAGCATGTTGTTTACAATTTTGGGCAGGACGAAAAATTGGTTATCTTTGTGGAGATAAAATTGCCGGAGCTCAAGGACTCGGACAGAAAAATACCATCTTGGCAATTTGGTTGGCGTTGACATGGCTTCACCCTCTTGCTTCTGTAGGACCGGCAGCATATATCGCATGGCAAAACATCATAAACTCAGCACAACTTTACCGAGCTACAAAACATTAAGCCAACTACTTGTGTTATTATAACAAAAACTTAAAATGCAACAATCATGGATAGCATGTATGAAATACTAAAGGGATTGCCACTATTTCATGGAGCAACATCTGAACGCATTTCCGACATCGTAGGGAAAGCGAAATTTCATTTTCTAAAATATCTTGCAGGCGAACGAATCGTCTCTGCCGGCGACCAATGTAGCCATGTAAAATTCATTATTTCAGGAAACGCACGTTCAACAATTGCAAACACAAATAATCGTTTCAAAGTGGCTCAAACCTTAGAAGCTCCGGCTGTTATTGCCCCTGAATTCCTATTTGGTAGAGCCACTTCATATCCATGCACCGTAGATGCTATTACCGACACAAGCATTTTACAAATCTCAAAAAGCGACTATATAACCATTCTCAATCGCGACCACGTGTTTTTATACAACTACTTAAACATTTTGTCGCTCAATGCACAAAAATCAGTTGAAGGCATCTTGGCTCTATCATCGGGTAATCTTGAAGAACGCATTGCATTTTGGATTGTCGCATTAACTCAATATAATGGCACCGACATAAAAGTATCGTGCCGACAACGCGACCTTTATTCATTATTCGGAGTGCAACGCACAACATTCATTGCCACCCTCGAATCTATGAAACAACAAGGCATAATCGACTACAATCAAAACGAAATCAACGTCATTTCACGCCCGGCCCTTGTCAAAATGATTCAAATGTTTTAGTCATAATAATAAAAAGTGCAGCCACCACAATGGCTACACATAACTTTCGCGATGAGGACTAACCTTATATTATGTCCTCTTCAATTGACGGAATAGTTCTATTGAGTTAGAATTTGTATTGTTTTTTCTTATTTTTTAATATTGGTGTCCGATAAAAATCAAAATGAGTATAAAAAGGTGTCTCAATCGCAGATTTAATACGGTTGAGATTCTTTTTTGCGATTTACAAGCCCCCCTAATCGAAAAGCGTCAGTTGTGGCGGTGGATTTTCGTCCAAAATCATCATATTCTCCCAGTCTTTTTCTGGATTATTAAACAAACTATAAAAATCGACATAATAC
>JAEIGA010002195.1_pt1 | contig 31217 bp, 17 predicted proteins | sample 9270691 | NCBI WGS metagenome assembly JAEIGA01 (sample SAMN17057246, study PRJNA624740) | gut metagenome | biome: biome; isolation source: fecal sample | host: Bos grunniens | place: China: Xizang | collected 2019
CTTCAATGTTACTCCTAGTTGTGAACCACTTGCAATATAGGTAAATCTATTTTCTTCCATCAAAAATTTTACAAGGGTAAGCAGATGGTCGTATGCCTGAATCTCATCTATAAAGACCAAGGTATTTGACTTCTCTTTCATTTTATCCCCTGCAACAATACTCAATGCCATATAGAAATCTTTTGTAGTTTTTGCCTCGGCAAATATTCTATCTCCCAACTTGTCTTTCTCCATATTAATCTCTATGTAGTTTGCAAACATTTTACTACCTACATGATTAATGATGTAAGACTTTCCTATTTGTCGTGCTCCTTCTATCAACAGCATTCTATTTGAATCGGAAGACAAATATTCTTCTATACGTTTGGTAATCTTTCTGTACAACATAATATTGAGTTTTTTTCTTTTACAAAAATAGGAGTTTTTTGACAATTTTCCAAATTTTACAACTACTTAAGTATTAGTGCTTTATAATTGGCAAGGTGCGTTTTCTTGTGTCTTTCACCTACATAAAGGTGCGTTTTCCATTGTTTTTGACCTGTAAAAAGTTGCGTTTTCTTGTGTTTTTATCTACAAAAAGGTGCGTTTTCCAGAGGGACGAGAAGTTGATTACTCTTTAGCGACTTTGCTTTTTACAATATGCTTTAAGTGTTAATTTATTTAACATATAACGCTGTTTTTTTGTCCTCATTTTTTTAACATTTCACTGTTTTTTACCCCTCATTTTCCTCCCCAAAAACCTGTTCCATTTTAACGGCCGATAGATTAAAACAGCGGAGCTGTTTCAGTTAGGAGTTAGGAGTTGCGGTCACTGAGCTTGTCGAAGTGCCAGCACGAACTACAGTAGGAACACAGCGGCTGTGTCCGTGAAACACGCCCGTAGGGTGTGAACCTTGAGTTGTAGGCAGGTGTTGAGGAAATTCGGTCCCTGAGCCTGTCGAAGGGTCAGAATTTACGATAACGCCTGTAATGAGCGATACCCCTCCCTCTCTCGCCCGAGCGGAGCGAGGGTGACACAAACAACCCAATAAAACCGCACAATCTACCACATTAAAATGGAACAATAAATTAACCTAGTTGAATATAACGAAATTAATGTGTATTCGACATAAAACAAAGATATAGCAATGAAAGAATTACCTTCTTTTATGATAGACTCAACCTTAACAGACGGTAGGGCAGAAACTATAATTGATTTTATGTTGTCGTGGTGCATAAGGTGTGCATCCATAGAGTACAAGGTGGAAGAGTACAAGATTTTTCACAATTATTGCCGAAATATCCTTGCGAAATTGTTGGGAATTGAAAAGATAAACGACGATATACAATTTCAAAATATCCAAGTATGGAAAGGGTGTCAATATATAGACTTGTGGGTAGAGTTGGAAGTAAAAGAAAATGAGCAAATAAACAAACATGCCATACTAATTGAGGATAAGTATTACGGACCATTAAGACAATGTAAAGATGATGACGGGGAGTATAGAAATCAATTGTTTGTATATAAAAAGAGGTTTGATGCGCATTACGATAATGGTGAAAACAAAAAGATATCTTGGAAAAGGCATTATGCACTAGTAACCTGTATTAAAAAGGAAGACCCAAAATTTGGGATATACGACATTCCAAAGTCATGGAAATACGATAAATACTATATAAAAGACCTCTTAGGAAGTAAAAACAATGAATACCAATTGAGCGAGAACGAAATCTTCAACGAATTCTGGTTCAGGTGGTTAAGCGACTAAATAAAGAGAAATACAAAACAAAATAATTAAAACAACATACGTATGAAAAATTTTACAAAACAAAACTTTAAAACCAATCCACTATGGATTAGGTTATTAATCATGGCCTTCATGCTACTAGGTGCTAGTAGTGCATGGGCGTACAATCAGTCTGCAGTCGACCTGTATTTTGATAACTCTGAGGCTAAGTGGTCTAATTGTTACGTGTATATAGGTCATGGTTCGTGGACTTCATGCTATCCTTTGACCCGCGTATCTGGTACTCAGTACTTATGGAAATTGGCAAAAGCAGATTTTAATGGCGGTGGTGCATGGAATGGTGCTACTGGATGGGTCTTATGCTATGAGAAATGGTGGGATAATCAAGGTGAAAGCATTGATAAATATACATGGCATGGAGATAAAAATGTTACCCAAAAAAATACATCTGCTTGGGTAGATACAAAAATCTACAAAACAAATGGAACTGCAAGTACAAAATCCGATAACCACACAATAAACGCGTACAAAGTTACATCATCTACAAAATCTGACTACAAAGTTACCATAAACCAAGATGCAGGTGGTACTTTGACAGTAAAAGACTACGACAATAACGCCGTAACTAACGGTGCTTCAAAAATTCATTTGACAGTACTTAAATTTAGTGCAACACCTTCAACCGGATATGCATTAGATAAAATTGAAATCAAAGACTCAAATAGTAATGTGCTAAAAACAATAGCTGCTGCTGATTTAGCAACCGCTACATATACATTAGAATCTGCGGTTACAATTGTTCCTACATGGGAACAAGATAAAACCACCTATACTGTTACTTACGACGCAAATGGCGGTACAGGTGCTCCTGATGATGAAACCAAAAATGAAGGAGAAAACTTAACTCTTAGTTCTACCGTACCTACCTTTACAGGACACACATTTACAGGTTGGAATACAGCCGCTGATGGATCTGGTACAACTTATCAACCAGGTGACTCTTATACAACTGATGCGGCATTAACTCTTTACGCTCAATGGGAAATTTGCGATCAATCTGCTACAGAAGGAGCTGGTTCGTATAGCAATGGAACCATAACTCTTTCTGCTAAGTTTAATACATGTGGAAGTGCATATATCGGTTTCCAATGGAAAGAAGAAGGTAAAGATTGGTGTTATGATAATAGCGATGATTGCTATGTACAACTTGGTTCACAAACCAAACAAAATGTAATAGTAACAGCCACTGTTACAAAACCTAGTGGTAAATCTTACGTGTTCAGACCATATATAGTAGTAGGAAACGACGCTAAGAATTGGCTATATGGAACAGAATTTACTGTTGGTACATGTACTCTACCAATTATTAACTCTACCGATGCAGACTTTAATGAAAACAACTTTGCAGATTTTGCAGCGCTTTATGTAACCGATTGCTCTGGTAAAGAAATTACTGGTTATCAATGGTATAAAGATGGTGCAGAATATGCATCAGAATGCGAATACACCACTAAAGATGGTGTGGTAACTGGCGATGCTGGCCAAACCAACAACATTCGCCCTAATGCGGCAGGTAATTATACTTGTAAAGTTACCTATGATGATGATTCATATGCAACTTCTGCTGCATTTGCTGTAAATGCAACTAGCGGAACTGTTTATACAGATTTCAAATCAAATTTACCTGTTATTATGGTAAACACAGGAAGTACAAACTTCCCAAGTTGTCCTGTAGCGAACGAAACAGCATCTAAACATGCAGAGGAAATGAAAGAGAAACTATCTGTGGATGTTAGAATTCTTTCTGACGACAAGATTGTTTACGACCGTAAAGCACGTATGGCTTACCGTGGTTCTTCATCACTAAACTTCCAAAAGAAATCGTACGCATTCTGCCCTGGCGATGCTAATTGTGGCGATGCTAAGAAAGGTGCAGACTACGTAAAAACTGCTAAACTAAATATGCTTGGCATTGGCGATGCTGCCGATAAAGATTGGGTGCTTTACGCAGCTGCTGCCGACCCTTCTATGCTACGTAACCGCATGGTATTTGAAACCTACCAAGCAATGCGTCCTGGCGAATGGGGTGTTAAAAGCCGTTATGTAGAGCTAATCATCAATGGTGAATACAAAGGTGTTTACTTGATGATGGATAAGATCACCCAAAACAAAAAACGTGTTAATGTAGAGTGGAGCGTTAAAGACGAAACCAAACGTGGCTTTATCCTTAAATTTGATAAAACAGACGTAGCAGACCGCTCTAAAGATTATCCAGATGGCGACGAAAAAACATTCTTGTCTAAATACTCTGGTGCACACAATATTACCACATACGATGCTAAGAACGACCAAGCATTCGAAATTGAATATCCAGAAAAAGGCGATATAGAAGACGATGGTGGCAACTGGTACGATGTTATCAACTTTATACAAGGTATGATTAACAACTTTGAAACTGCTCTATCTGCAGGCGAATATCAAAAAGTACAACAAATTATTGATTACGAAAGCTGGGCAGACTGGTTTATCTTAAGCGAATATACCAAAAACGTGGATGCATTCCGTGCAAGTTGCGTGTTTGTATATGACGGCACTAAACTAAAAGCTACTCCACTTTGGGACCAAGAATTAAGCTTCAACAACCAATCTGTACACGCTAACAGATACACTGGCGATGGTGGTAATAAAGGTTGCCAAAGTGCTAAAGATCTTTTAATTAAGAATGACAAAGTTTATACCGATAGCTTCGCTGCACCATTCTGGTTTACAGGAAAACTAGCTGGTGGAAAAGGTACAGAAAAATTGGCAGAAAAAACATTTGCTGGAGCATTGCTAAATGACCCATGCTTTGTGCAAATGGTAAAAAATCGTTGGACAGCTCACAAATCTGGTGCATTGAGCAACGCATCGTTAACAGCACTAATTACTAATTACGAAAAAGAATTAACTTCTGATGTACGCACCAGAGAAGCTAGTTTCTGGAGTAGTAATGGTTATTCTCGTAACACATTGTCTTGTTCTTGGGGTAGCAACACTACTGGTTACTACGATGATGATTATGCAACAGCGAAAGGCCATATCACAGCCTGGATTTCTGATAACAATGCTAGTACTTCGGGAACAGGTCGTCGCAAAGGGCTTGAAGCCGCTATTTCTGAATTAGAAGGTACTGGATTAGACATTTCAATATCTCCTGCTTCTATCGAAACCACTCCATGGGTACCTGTAGTTATTCAAGTGCAAAACGAAACAGGTTACGAATATACACTAACCTACACAGATGGCTCGCTAGATCAAGTTCAAGACTTAATTATAGAAAGAAGTGGCGATACCTATAAATACCACATTCCTCGTCCTGCTGCTTGGGGCACAGGCAACGAGGCTGAAGAGGGTGAACGTGAAGGTATTAGTTATGGTATAAAAGCAACATTGCAAATTGGTGATGCCAATAATCAATGTGGTACTTCTGGAGAACTTCCTAGTGCAGCCGCTACCATTATTCTTCAAGATGAGGAAAATGACGATTGTCCTCAACCTTAATTAAGAACCTTAGTAAGAATAAAATAAAAAATACAATATATGAAAAGATTTTATGAAAATACATTAATAAGTGGGGCTTTCAGCAAAGCCCTACGAGTTGTAGCCTTACTTTGCGTTCTTTTGGGCGTAAGCACTAGTGCAATGGCTGATTCAGGATTCTTTGGAACAGGTGCTGCAAATATAAGCATTTCTGGTTCCTGGAAATCTGAATTTAATAGTTCTGGAGTTTCTGACTTTGCGTTAGGAACAGTTGCATCAGCACCAACTATTGATGATACGTGGGTTAAAGTTTGGGGGGATGGAGCTATTACTCAAGTTTTCTTTGGTTATAAAGTAGATGGAGTTGATAAAGGAGAAGTCGCTTCTGTAACTAAAACTGGTTCAGGCGATAAAACTATTGATTGGAACGCAATGAACATTACATTACCTGCTACAGCAGGTAGTCACACGGTTGAATTCTGGTATCGTGCTAATACTAATGCGTATATGTCAAATAATAGCCAAAACTATAAAATAACATATACCATTCAATCTGCAGACCCTGAATATGCGCTTGGCGGATGGATAAATAAAACAGATAAGAAATCATATTCAAATGGTATTAAATTAACCAAGCAGAATGATGGTACATATACAACAACTACATCATTTACTGTAAATGCAGATCAGTTTAATGGTAAATATGGACAGTGGGTTCAAATCTACGGTAATAATGATAAGAAATATGGATTTAGTACCAAAGAACAATCTGTAGCCTTAAATACAGAAGCCACATTGGTTGAGGTTAGCGGTGACGATGGATTCTTTATTGAAACAACTATAGGAGCAAATTATACATTTACTTGGAATCCTACTACTAAGAAATTTAAATATACTGGTGACTCTGGCTCTGGCGACGACGATGATGATACAGGAGACTGTAAAACCCTATACCTAGAGCCAACATCTAATTGGAACCATAGTGGTGCTCGTTTTGCGGCATATTTCTATGGTGGTGGACCTGCAGAAACTTGGGTTGATATGGTGAGTTCATCTTGTAGTGGATTGTGGAAGGTGGCAGTGCCAAACTCAGCATACACCAACGTTATTTTTGTTCGTATGAATGGTGCTACATCAGAAAACAACTGGAATAACAAGTGGAATCAAACAGGAGACTTAAGTATAAGTGGTTCTAATAACCAATATACAATTTCTAATCAAGAACACACTAGTGCTGGTTCTTGGAAAACATCTGCTTGTACAGACCAAGCAGAATGTAGCGGCAGCGATGACGATGAAGAGTTTGGTGAATGTGATGTAGTAGAAATCTGGGCACGTGGCAAAGGTTCATATACAGACATTTATTGTAATGTAACTAGTGCAACAGCTCAATCTACTGGCATTAAATCATATAACGGAAACAACTATGCTACATGGACTGTAACAACAAAAACAGCTATCGCAGTTTCATTCTGTGCTGGTGATAATCATAGTTATTGTACAAACACTGCAAATATGCAGCCTGGCAACCGTTATTATTGCGAATTTGCAGAAGAAGGCTGGGGAAGTCAAAATTATACAATAACGCTAACAGAACTACTGGAATGCGCTGGTGTACAAACAAATGTATTGTTGTCTAAACAGGCTTTGGTAAACAAGACTACCAAAAAGGCAACACTTTACGGTTATCTACGCTCTACTGCGTGTGATAATCAAATTGTTGATTATGGTTTCTACTATTGCCGTGTAATAGATGGTGAAAAATGTAAACCTACTGCAAATAGCTATAAACTACAAGTATCTCCATCAGAAGCATTGGCTCGTGGACAAGAATTTAGTGCAGAACTAGATTTAGAAGATGGTTATTCTTATTACTACAAAGCATATGCAAAGATAAACGACGTGGATGTTTTATCTAACGAAACTCGTTTAATTAGTACGGACCCATGTGAGCAACAGGTATGTTGTGGTGCTCCTGTAGTTTATACCATTAATGCAGATCCTTTATTTATGGAGAATGTATGTAAACTACACTTTAACTCACTTCAAGATGCTATAGATCACTTGAAAAATAGTGCTTCACGTAGCGACGCATATCAATATGTAGAAAAGGTTGGTGAAAGTTACAACCTAAAACAACCTGTAGTAATGAATGTGGTTTACTACGATGATACTCCACTTGACAACACCTCTGCATATATTTATCGTGGTACTGATGAAGTTGGTTTCCGTGCTGGTGATGCATTTCCTAAGAACTCTAACTTGATTAAAGATATTAACCGTACAGCAACTAATCCAGCCAATACACTAACCATTAAGGCAGGTTCTAAAGTTGCTAAACCTTGGATTCACCACATTGTGCTTCGTAATAGTAAAAACATAGTGCTAGACTCGCTATGTATTTACTCTGATCCTGTTTTATACGAAGGTAAAACCATAGGTGACAATGCCATAGAAATGGACATTAATCACGCTGACGGAAGTCAAAGATGGAATGAATTAAATACTCGTACAGGTGAAGGTCTAGACAATAAAGGTTTCTTGTCTAATGCCAATATCTTAGTTCAAAACTGTATGATTGGTTCAGACGGCTTTACCGGTGCTCACATTTCAAGTTACGATGGTGTAACATTTAAAAATAACGACTTTGAAATTGTAGCAGGTGCTAATATGGATAAAAACTACGGTGCATCGTTCAAATTGTTGTACTGTAAGAACGTTAAGTTTATCGAAAATAACTTCCGTGGTGACCATGCTACACTTATGTGGATTCAAGAAGTAAACAACATGTTGGTAATGAATAACGTATTCTGGAATACCAATAAGTTGGTGATTGATCAAGAAGGTGACCAATATCCTGCAGCTATGCGTCTTGTTACTCAGTTTTCTAATAGTATTGCTAATGTTGGTTTCTTCTATAATACTTACTACTTTGCAGAAAACAATGTCACAGTTGCTGTGCCTTCTGGCTATGATTTCTTGCAAATGACACATACTGTATCTGGAGGTAGTGGTGATATAGATATTAATACAATCAAATTCCAATACAACAACTGTTATAGTTATGACGCAGATGCTCATGGTAGAACTGCAGATAATTATGATATTCTCAACCCAGGTGATAGATCAAAAGTAATACAAACGGGTCCATTCTTAGTTGACATAAGCAGTAACAAGAACTTCTGTCCTAACAACTTCTGGTCTGAATATGACCTTGTAAAAGGTAATGCAACCTCTGCCTTTGCATTTGGTTGCGCACAAAACGAATTCACAAATGTGAAAGGTCAAGTGTGTGAAACATCTGCATCGGGTCCTGCTTCGTTAATGATTAAAGGTGAGGACTTAAATAATGGTGTAAAACCTGATATTGCATTTACAGGTATTACCCTAACCGACGAAGAATGGTATTCAGACCGCTACCTATCTGCTGTTCGTCCAAAATCTGATGAAGATTGGACATATGGTGCATACCAATCTAAAGGTGAAATCAAAACAAATACCATTTACTGGGTTGGTACTTCAGATAAATGGGACGACCGCAACAACTGGGAGTACGAAACTCGTGATGCTTCTGGTAAAATGATTCGTCAACGTGTATCTTGTATCAATACACTATCAGAAGACTTAAAAGTAGTCATCGAAGAAATTGGTACAGTAGAAGTGGCTGGTGGTAGAAAATGGCCAAAAGTTCCAGCTTCATTTGATGCAGTGGAACGTAAAGCAGAATCTTCTGTTCCAGAGGCTGAACAAGTATCTGCAGGAGACAAATTTGCTAAAACTATAGAACTTGAATATGGCGCAGGTCTTAGAGGTGTAGAAAACCTAAAAGATAGCGAAGGTAAAGTTCTTTACGATAATGCTATCGTTCACTTCGATGCAGACCGTGATAAATGGTTATTGGTAGGTAGCATTATTAAACCTTGGGATAGCCAAACTGGTACATATCGCACTGGTAAATCTGGTGATTATTATTTAGATCACCTTCCACAAGTGTATATGCACAAAGCAGAAGCTGATGGTGACAATATTGTATGGAATGAAACATTCGCAAGTTTAGAAATACCTGTTCCTTCAAATGAGGTTTATGCTATTAATGTAACAAGTGCATACGGAACAAGTTGGATGCCTGCAAATATCTATAACTACTTTAATGGAACAAGTTATGATGGAGAAGCAGCACACCCATACATATTTACTGGACGTTTTGCTGTGGCAGAAGACAATGTTGCAGGAGAAGAGTATAAATATAATGTTACATCTGGTAAAAATCTTCTAAACAATGTTTATCCATGTAATATTGATGCTAAGGCTATTGAAGATGCTGGATTGGGAACAATTAACTTGTACGACTACGTAAAAGGTTCGTTTGTAACCATATCTGCAACCGACTCTGCAAGCAATAATAAAGGGGTTGCTTATATTAAATCTCAAAATGGCTTCGTATTTATTCCAAATGGAAGTACCAGCAAGCTACCATTAACAAATGAATATCTTGCAGAAGGTTCTACACGTACACGTTCTGCTAAATTGTCTTTACCAACATTCTCGCTTGATATAGACAATGCTAATACTACTAATCCAGGTGCAAGTAATATTGTTGTACGTTATGATGAGTTCTTAGGAGAATCTGAAGAATCTGCTTTAAATACTCCAAAAGTATTTACAAAAAATGCAGATACTCCAGAAGCATACATCATACATAACGAAGGTCAATATGCACGTGTAGACTTTGGCAAAGACAAAGTAAGTATTCCACTGGGTGTACGCCTACAAAAACCTATGAACTTAACATTTGAGAAAGTTTATAACAATGGTTATGATGAAGTAGTGTTAGTAGATACAAAAACTCAAAAATTCTATAACCTATTGAAACGTAATTATACCACGGATGTATTAGCTACTGGTGATACAGAAGGTCGTTTCTATCTAAACTTAACAATCTCTGGTGATGAAGACCTTGAAGAAGAAGGTGACAACCCAGGAGGAGATGATTTGGAAGATGATGACGATGTTACTACCGAAGTGGAAGAAACAATCGAAGAAGCTGAAATCAACATCTATACTGTGGATAACAGCGTCGTTAGAGTCTCTTCTGTTGGCACTGCTCTAAAAACTATTTACGTGAGTGATATGACTGGACGTACAGATCAATACAGCGTAGATGGTAATTATGTAGAATTACAACTACCAGTCTCTAGTGGTGTATATACTATACAAGTGATAGGAGAAACAGCTAATAAAACAGGAAAGGTGATATTGAAATAATTAGGAATTAGGAATTAGGAGTTAGGACGAGTTGATGAACGAAGTGAATAATTTTGCGAGTAAGCGAGGGCAGTGATAAGCTTGCTTAAGCACTGCCGAGCGAAAGCAAAATCACGAGCGCAGCTCGTAATTTCTATCCTAATAATTATAGAAAATTATAGATTATGAAAAATAGATATTTTATATTTAGTGTATTGTTTTGGTTGATAGCATCAACAAGTATGGCTGTTACTTTACCTACAAGTTCATTCACTTCTTTTAGCGGATCTGAAGATGCAGAACTGAGTTACGTATCAGATCGTGGCATTTCTTATTTAGGTTCCACTCTAGGAACTAAAGCAGCCGTGGTTTACAATGGAACTTGTACCTACGAGGCATGGCAAGGTGATGTGAGTGGTTGTAAAGATTGTTGTGACAAAGAGTTTACTTGTGGTGCAACAGACTATGATTGTTGGCTTTTAAGAGGTGCATGTATTGACCAATGTGGTGAACCTCTTGGTGGTCTTCCTCTAGGCACTCCATTAATGCTTCTGCCATTTGCATTGATTTATGCAGTAGTGAGAAGACGTAATTCTAGCGCACTGAGCGAGTAAAACCTTAAACTCGTTTCCATAATAGTTTACATCATCCTCGGGACCTTTAGCACACCACGTGCTTCAGGTCCCGAAGTTGTTTTGTTGATTAACTTAGGTCATTCTCAATTGAACTTAGGTCATTTTTGCTCGAACTTGGGTCGTTTTTTAGAGAGTTGTTACTAAGAATATTCAATCTTGAGGTGCAAATTTTCCACCTCATGTTGAGTTGCTTATTCCATACACATTTGCATTTTCGGTAGAAATGTGTTACATTTGCATTGAATAAGCCATTTATTAACCGTTTTAATTCTTAACATGATGAACTATAATCTATATTGCAAAAGTCAAATTTATTTTATTAGAAACCCTGTTATATTATATCGTAGGAGACAATTTTGTTATCCTACGATAAAAACTGTATTATTTATTTGCATTTAGTAAACTAATTAGTTAACTTTGTAACCAGAAATATTTATGACAAATAGGGATATAATATTTTACAAAGACCATTTTAATGAGTTTTATCTTGAACAAAACGAGAAGGTAAGAAAGAAGATTCTTCAAACTTTAGTTTGGATTCAGACAATAGAAAGACTTCCAGTATCAATTCTTAAGAGTATAGAAGGAGTCAATGGCTTATATGAAATAAGGATTGAATACAATAGTAATATTTTTAGAATATTTTGTTGTTTCGACAAGGGTTCTATAGTAGTGTTATTTAATGGTTTTCAGAAGAAGAGTCAAAAAACACCTAAAAGTGAGATTAATAAGGCGGAACGCCTAATGAATGAATATTTTGAATCAAGGGAGAATAAAAATGGAAAAAAATAAAGCAATATTAAATAGTAGAAACTTAGACGAATTAATTGATATTGAATTCGGCAAGAAAGGGACTAAGTCTAGGGAGGAGTTTGACAAGGAAACCGAGGCTTTTTGCTTGGCAGAAACTCTTAAGGAGGAGCGCATTCGTGCTGGTCTTACTCAAGAAGAATTAGCAGAAAAGATTGGTACAAAAAAGACTTATATTTCACGTCTTGAAAATGGCAAATCTGACATTCAACTTAACACTCTGTTTAGAATTTTTGAGGGTTTAGGTCGCCGTGTCTGCCTTACAATATTAAAATAGAAAATTCAACTAATCTCTTGGATTTTTTGGAAAAAGCATTACCTTTACATTTTAGAACTTAAAATCAACTTAAAATCACTAATACATTATGAAAAAGAGATTACTTCTTATTGCGTCGCTTATTGCGTCGCTATGTGCGTTCGCACAGGTTACTACCGACCCTGCTGTGATTCCATTGGGATACAAGGGCAAGATTGTGGTAACATTCGACCCTACAGGCACTCCTATGGCTGGTCAAACAACTTGCTATGCTCATACTGGTGCTACTACTACAGAAAAGGGAAACTGGACTTGTGCTCCTGCTTGGAAAACAAACACCGACAAGTACAAAATGACCAAGTCTGGAACTAAATGGGTGCTTACCATCGACGACCTTTACAGTTATTACGACTGTGCTAAAGGTATGGAAATCACTGGTTTGAACTTTGTATTCCGCAACCAAGCTGCAACTGCTCAGTCTGGCGATATTCTATATCCTTTTGGCTTTGAAGATAAAGCTCCTACTACCAAAACACGTCCTGCTGGTATTACAGATGGTATATTCTACGATCCAAAAGACTCTACCAAGGTAACAGTGTCGCTTTATGTTGCTCCAAGTAAATCTAATGTTACTGCAAAAAATGTTTACATTCTATGCGAAGCAAATCATTGGAGTTTCAACAACAATTATCAATGTTATAAAGATGGCAACTATTTCTGGTACACCTTTACTGGTTTAACTGCTGGCAAGGAATATGCTTTCCAATATGGTGTGAAAATGAGCAACGGTTCTTTTGTGCAAATTTCAGACCCATATTCTACAAAGGTGCTTCACCCAGACGACAAATGGGAGCCAAAGCAAACAAACTTTGACTTAATGCCTTATCCAAATGGTGGTAACGGTTATGTTACTGTTATTCAACCAGGTAAGAAAGAATTCCCATGGAGTGATGCTACCAAAAACTTCAAACGTCCAGACAAAAACAATCTTGTAATCTACGAAATTTGGCCATATATCTTCTCTCCAAAACGTAGTTTTAATGCAATTCTTACTCGTCTAGATTATTTTGAACATCTTGGAGTGAATGCTATTGAATTTATGCCTCTTTGCGAATTTGATGGTAACAAAAGCTGGGGTTATTCTCCAAACCACTATTTTGCTATAGATAAAGCGTATGGTAGTGAATATGATTTTAAACTATTGGTAGATGAATGTCACAAACGTGGTATTGCTGTGATTGTGGATATGGTATTCAATCACGCTACTGGCAATCATTCTCTTGAAAAACTTTATGGTGGCTACAACAATCTAAAAGACAATCCATATTTTAATGTAAAAGCTCCTCATGGAGCTAGTGTGTTTGAAGATTGGAATCATAGTTATTCTGCTACAAAAAATCACTTAACTCGCGCACTTAAGTTTTGGCTTCAAGAATACAAAGTAGATGGCTTCCGTATGGACCTTTCTCACGGTTTCTGTGGAACTGGTTGCGGTGACCGTGTATCAAATATTAACCACTATTACAACAACGGTGTGAAATCTGTGCTTAAAGATGGTTACTTTATCCTAGAACACTGGGAAGGTATGGAAGAACGTGGTGGCTATGTGAGCAAAGGTATGATGTGTTGGGAAAATACCAACAACAACTTTATGCAACTTGCTATGGGTTGGCTAAAAGATGGTGATGCACTTGATGGGGCAAACAAAGACGGCTATGTAAGTTACACATCATCTCACGACGAACAACGTCCTTTCTGGAAAGCAAAAGCATACGGTAACGGTAATATTGCCACCAATGAAACTGCACGTCTAAACCGTGTGCCTGCTACAGTGGGTATGTGTGCTATGCTAGATGGTCCTCAAATGTTCTATATGTTTGACGAACTTGGCTACGACTATTCTTTCTGCTCAAACGAAGATGGAACTCAGGGTAATAATAAGAATAAACCTGCATATGGAGAACCAACAGAAGGTTGCTATGACCTAGACCCTAAACCTATTCCAGAGGTGAAAGGCTGGTACAACAATGCAAACCGTATGAACCAATATAAGAAGCTTGGTCAACTTATCCAACTTCGTACAAGAAAAGCTCCTGAAGTGTTTGCAGGCAAACCAACTTCATCAGATTTAGGTAGTGGAAAACAACTTCGTAGCGTAATTTGGGGTGCTGGAAATAAAAGCATCTTTATTGTTGCCAACTTTGGTACTACAGCCAAAAACTTTACATTGCCAGCTGGTAATTATAAATGGTATGATTATCTAGCAGGTAGTCCAACTCAATTAGCTGCAGGTACTTCTATTTCTCTTCCTGCAGGCGAAATCAAAGCATATACTGTTACTAAATATGCATTACCAACTATTCCAAATACTTATACATTCGTTGGAGTAGAAGATGTGGATGCAGAAGAACTTGCAAAATCTTCTATCTATCCTTCTATCACATCAGATTTTGTAAAAATAGATTCTGATGAAGCTATTTCTGATGTACAAGTAGTAGCACTTTCTGGGGCTATCTATTCTCCTAAATACACCGAAGAAGGTGTGGTAGATGTAAATTCTCTAGAAGAAGGTTTGTATTTGTTAGTAGTACGCTTTGAAACATACGAGCGTGCCTTCAAGTTCATAGTCGAATAATTTTAAGGGGTGCTTTTGGCGTTGCCCTTGTCTTCGAAATCCTCGAGTACGCTATGTACACTCCGGTTTCTCAGACTTAGGGCGCCTAAAAATCCCTCCCTTAAAATCATTCTTAAGAAATCTCTTTAAGGCAATAAAATAGGGTTGACAATATTGTCAACCCTATTTTATTATATATGAATTAGAAAATAACTCCTAACCTAAATCACCTCAATTCCTTGCTCAGCACAAAGCTGTAAGCTAAGTTCTTTAAGTTTATACTTTTGGATTTTTCCACTACCAGTAAGAGGGAAACCATCCACAAAGAACACATATTTAGGAATCTTGTAACGAGCAATTTTGCCTTTGCAGAAGTCGCGCACATCTTCAGCCTCAAGGTGAGCTCCTTCTTTAAGGATAATGAATGCACCCACTTCCTCACCATATTTTTTAGAAGGCACAGCAGCTACTTGCACGTCGCTCACGCCCTCTAGGTGATATAGGAATTCCTCTATTTCGCGAGGATAAATATTCTCACCACCACGAATAATCATATCCTTGATACGGCCTGTAATGCGGTAATATCCATCTTCATCTTTCACGCCAAGGTCGCCAGAGTGAAGGAATCCATTGGCATCGATAATTTCCGCAGTCGCTTTTTCGTTTTTATAATAACCCTTCATCACATTGAAGCCACGGCAACACATTTCGCCTTGCACCCCAGGAGGACAAATCTCGCCAGTTTCAGGGTCGATTACTTGCACTTCCACAAAAGGATAATCACGACCCACAGTGGTACAACGTTTTTCAAAACTATCCTCCACAGTAGTTTGAGTCATACCAGGAGACGTTTCTGTAAGACCATACACAGAAGTAATAGTCATGTGCATTTTGTCGCTCACCTGACGCATTAGTTCCACAGGACAAAGCGAACCCGCCATAATACCTGTGCGCAGACAAGTTAAGTCAAACATATTAAACATAGGGTGGTTTAGCTCCGCGATAAACATTGTAGGCACACCATAAAGGGCAGTACAACGTTCTTGATGCACAGAAGCAAGCACCACAAGAGGGTCAAACTTCTCTACCATCACTTGAGTACAACCATGTGTCAAACAGTTCATAGTAGCAAGCACCACACCAAAGCAGTGGAAAAGAGGCACACACACGCAAAGTTTATCATCAGAAGTAAACTTCATGTGTTCGCCAGTAAAGAAACCATCGTTTGAAATATTATAGTGAGTAAGCATCACACCCTTTGGGAAACCTGTTGTTCCAGAAGTGTATTGCATATTTACCACGTCGTGACAGTTTACTTGTTTTTTAGCTTCGTTTAGTTTATCATCAGAAATAGAACTACCAAGAAGAAGTATCTCAGCAGTGTTATACATACCACGATGTTTTTCTTGACCAATGTAGATCACATTTTTCATCTTTGGGAAACGCTCGCTGTTTAGCTTACCACGTTGGCAAGTTTTAAGCTCAGGAAGCATTTTATATGTCATATCCACATAGTCGCAATCCCAAGTACCATCGATGATACAAAGAGTATGCATATCTGAGTGTTCGCAAAGATACTCAAGCTCGTTTTGTTTATAATTGGTGTTCACAGTCACGCAAACAGCACCAATACGCGCACAAGCATATAGGAATGTCAACCAGTCTGGTACGTTTGTAGCCCAAAGACCCACGTGAGTACCCTTTTCAATGCCAATGGCAAGCATGCCTTTTGCAAGGTGGTTTACACGTTCGTTAAATTCCTTCCAGGTGAAACGAAGACCACGGTCTGCATACACAATATAGTCCTTGTCTGGAGTCTGTTCTGCCCAATATTCTACCCATTCACCAAGGGTTCTAGTCGAAAGTTCATAATTTTTCATAGCCATAGTTTAGAATGGAAATTAGAATGGAGCGTAAACAACTGCTAAAATCTTAGAAGATTCTGTAGCATAAACCAAGTGTTCCACGATAGAATCGTAATAAATGCTATCGCCAGCCTCTAGCACATATTCATTAATGCCATATTTAATATTTACCTTGCCCTCTAGCACATAGATAAACTCTTCGCCCTCGTGAGAAGAAAGAAGCAGATTTTCTGTGTCAGCAGGTTCAATATTGATAATAAAAGGCTCCATATTGCGTCCTGCCTTGCGTTTTGCAAGCGACATAAAGTTTAGGTGAGAATTTGAACGACTCTTAGTGTTTGAAGTACTAAGTGTTTTTTCGCTCTCGCCACCACGGCAAATTTCAGGTCCAAGGTGATTGTTGTCATCAAGGAAAGTGCCAAGGCGCACACCCAATGCACGAGCTATCTTGATAAGTGGAGACAGAGAAGGAATATTTGTGTTTTCTTCAATTTCTACTACAAGTGAAAGTTCCAAACCGCTGTTTTCAGCAAGTTGTTCACGAGTCAATTTACGAGTCTCACGGAAAGCCTTAATCTTATCCCCAATTAAAATTTCGTTTGCCATTTTATATAAAGTTTATAATTATTTCTTTTTAATGTTTACCCAAATTATCGCCCGATAAATAGGTCTCACCCCCGCGACCAAGTCAAAAATGTCCGACTTTTCTTATTTTTGGACTGCAAAGATAATACTTTTTCTATAACTACCAACTAAAACTCACAAATTAAAACAATTTAACGCAAAAATATTACTATTTATAACAAAAATAGGCTAATAAATTTCAAAATGAATAAAATGATAGTACAAAAAGTAAAAAAAGAGATTGACTCTGCGTATTTGAGTCAATCTCTGCTTTGGTACCCAGACCCGGGATCGAACCGGGATGGAAGTGAATCCACTGGTGTTTGAGACCAGCGCGTCTACCGATTCCGCCATCTGGGCACAGACATTTATTAAATGTGTGGCAAAGGTAATTATTCTTTTTTAGATATGAAAATTTTTTTGCATAAATTCTTTTTGTTACCTTTGCCAAAATAAAATCAAATACATTATGGATTACAATAATTTTTGTGTGATTATGGCTGGTGGTGTAGGTAGCCGTTTTTGGCCATTCTCACGAAACAATAAACCAAAACAATTTTTAGACTTTTTTGGCACGGGTCGTTCGCTCCTACAAATGACATTCGACCGTTTTGCTAAAGTTATTCCTGCTTCTAATATCATTATAGTAAGTAATGCGGCTTATAAAGACTTGATTATGGAACAACTTCCTATTATTAAGCCAAATCAAATTCTTCTTGAGCCTTGCCGTAGAAATACTGCTCCTTGTATTGCTTATGCTATGAGCCACATTAAGGCTATCAATCCTAATGCAAATATGGTGGTGGCACCTTCAGACCATCTTATTACCAAGGAAATGGAGTTTCTTAATGCAATAGAACGTGGGCTTAACTTTGTAGGGGGCAATAATAGTTTGCTTACCCTTGGTATTAAACCAAATCGTCCAGAAACTGGATATGGCTATATTCAGGCTCATGTGGATGCAGAAGGCGATTTCAAACCTGTTAAAACATTTACAGAAAAACCAAACCTAGAACTTGCTAAAGTTTTTGTAAACTCTGGTGAATTCTTCTGGAATTCTGGTGTGTTTATGTGGAGTGTTAATACTATTGATGCTGCATTTAAAGAGTTTCTTCCAGAAATTTCTCAAAAATTTGAGTCTGGAATGGACAAAATGAATACAGAAAATGAACAATCTTTCATAGACGAGATTTTCCCAACTTGCCAAAATATTTCTATCGACTATGGTATCATGGAGCATGCTCGCGAGGTGTATATGCTTTCTGGAGACTATGGTTGGTCTGATATGGGTACTTGGGGTGCTCTTAAAGATATTGCCGAAGGCGACGAAAATGGCAATGTGGTTCTTAAATGTAAAAGCCTAACATACGACAGCAATGATAATATTGTGGTGCTTCCAGAAGGTAAACTTGCTGTGATTCAAGGACTAGAAGGATATATTGTGGTAGAATCTGATAATGCTTTGTTAATTTGCAAGGCTTCTGATGAACAACGTATCCGTCAGTTTGTGAACGATGTTAGCATGCTTGAAGATAACGAAAACTTTATTTAATAGACTATGAGTGAAGAAAAGATGATTCTCCGCACGGAGCATTTAGTAAAACGCTATGGTAAACGTACCGTGGTTAATGATGTGTCTATTAATGTGACACAGGGGGAGATAGTTGGGCTACTAGGACCAAATGGTGCTGGTAAAACCACTACTTTCTATATGACTACTGGACTTGTTAAACCAAATGCGGGGAAAATCTTTTTGAACGATTTGGATATTTCTAAGTATCCTGTTTATCGCAGAGCTCAGATAGGTATTGGTTATTTGGCACAAGAGGCGTCTGTTTTTCGTGATATGTCTGTGGAAAACAATATCAAATCTGTGCTTGAGATGACAAATTTCTCTAAGGCATATCAAAAGGAAAAATTGGAGTCTCTTATAGAGGAGTTTCACCTTTCTCATGTGCGTAAAAGCTATGGTTCGCAGCTTTCTGGTGGCGAACGTCGTCGTTGCGAGATAGCTCGTTGTATGGCAATTGAACCTAAGTTTATTATGCTTGATGAGCCTTTTGCGGGTGTCGATCCTATTGCTGTGCAAGATATTCAACAAATTGTCTCTAAACTTAAAGAAAAAAATATAGGTATCCTTATTACCGACCACAATGTGCACGAGACACTATGCATTACCGATAGAGCATATATGCTTTTTGAGGGTAAGGTGATGTTTCAGGGTACTGCTGAGGTGCTAGCAGAAAATCCTGTGGTACGTGAAAAATACCTAGGTGTGAACTTTGAATTACGTAAAATAAATGGCTGAGATACAGAGTTTTGTACTAAACATATTATCAGAATTTAGTTCTTTTTTATGGGGAGTTCCAATGGTAGTTTTACTATTTGGAACCCATTTGTTTTTAACATTTAGGACTGGAGGTATTCAACGTCACTTGGGCAAGGCTATTAAAATGACACTAAATAGAAGTGCTGCTGGTGGCGACATTAGCAACTTTAGTGCCCTTATGGTGGCTATGGCAGCTACAGTGGGTACTGGTAATATCATTGGCGTAGGTACAGCTATTGCTCTTGGTGGTCCTGGCGCTGTATTTTGGTGCTGGCTTACTGGTGTGTTTGGCGTGGCGACAAAATATGCCGAAGCTCTTCTTTCTGTGAAATACAGATACAAAACTTCTGATGGCACTATGATAGGTGGCCCAATGGTGGTGCTAGAAAAGGCACTTAAGAAAAAATGGCTTGCTATATTCTTCTGTATTGCAACCATTTGTGCTGCTTTTGGTATTGGTAATATGACTCAAGCCAATTCTGTATCTACCCTAATGCAAGAAAATTTTGGAGTTTCTACATACGTTACTGGTGCAGTGATGGCTCTTTTAATAGCTCTTATTACTATGGGTGGTATTAAATGGCTGTCTCGTGTGTGCGAAGTTTTTGTGCCTATTATGGCTGCAATTTATATTATAGGTTGTTTGGCTATTCTATTCCTAAATATTACTTGGGTGGATGATGCTCTGCTTCTTATTATAAAATCTGCATTTTCTGCAGAGGCTGTGGGTGGCGGTTTTGCTGGTGGTGGCATTATGCTTGCCATGCGTTATGGTATTTCTCGTGGTCTGTTCTCAAATGAGTCTGGTCTTGGCTCTGCTCCTATTGTTTCTGCTGCTGCCAAAACAGACAATGCTGTGAAACAGGCACTTATAGCTTCTTCTGCCACATTTTGGGATACAGTTATTATCTGTGCCTTAACTGGTATTGTACTAGTTTCTAGTGTGCTTGCATACCCGGATATCAATTTCTCTGATGGTGCGGTGCTTACCAATATGGCTTTTGGAAAACTTCACGTATGGGGTAGTGGACTTCTTACCATTGCTCTGCTTTCGTTTGTTTTCTCTACCATTCTTGGTTGGTCTTATTATGCTGAGCGTTGCGTGGAATATATTGGTGGCAAACGTGTTTTAGTTCTATTTAGAATTATTTGGTCTTCTGCTGTGTTTATTGGTTGCGTGGCAAAACTAGACCTTGTTTGGGTGTTTGCCGACTGTGCTAACGCTCTTATGGCTGTGCCAAATATTATAATGCTTCTTGCGTTAAGTGGTGTGGTAGCTGCTGAGACAAAGAAATATCTAGATGATGATAAAATTAACGAATACGACCCAACAATCGAACATTAATATGAAAAAACTTATTGCTTTAGCACTTATTTGTGTACTTTCTCTTGCATCATGTTCTTTTGATCGCGATAATGAGGAACCATTTTTTGGAAAAAATGTAAGTTTTGGTGAAATATCTATACCAGAACAAGGCTTTTTGGATAAAGAATTAGGAAGTTCTTATTCTAACGGTTGCGTCTCTTTCTATGCAGATTGGGTAGATGAATATGGTGGTTATTCAAATGGTGGTATATATCCTTCTATGCTAAATGACCAGTTTACAACTGGTGTAGTAAATCAGTATAGTACTATTGTGCCAGAGAATGGTTATAATCACTTTGGTGTGGTGCATTATTCAGATTATAATGCAAAACTTGGTAACAACTTGGCAAAATTCAAGTTGCCTATGCCTACTGTGGTGGAATCTATAGATATTGCAAACTCTACTTATGTTTTCTGGGCTATTAAAACAGGTGATGATGGAGTGGGACTATGTAATGCATATAGTAAGGGAGATTGGTTTAAAGTTACCTTTACAGGTTATGATGATTATGGTAATAAAACAGGTTCTATAGAACATTATCTAGCCGATTTTAGAGATGATAAAACTTATATTGCTACAGGTTGGGAAACAATTTCTCTAATAGGTTTGGGTGAATATGTTTCTGTAGTTGAGATTACAATTGATGGTACAGATAGAGGCGATTTTGGACTTAACACTCCAACATATTGTTGTATAGATAATATTTTCTATCAGCATAAATATTAATTTATACAATATTTATACTATTTCTACGTTGTATTTTATAAATACAACGTTTTTTATTAACTTTGTCGGTTATTTTTAGGGAACAAAATTTATGCTAGAATATATCAACGGAGAAATCACCTCATTATCACCTACTTATGCAGTTCTTGATGTGCATGGAGTGGGATTTGGAGTGAATATTTCTCTTTCTACTTATACTGCCATTCAGGACAAAAAGGATGCAAAACTTTATCTTTATGAAGTGATTCGTGAAGATTCTTTTACTCTGTATGGTTTTGCCACATCTGCAGAAAGAAGTATGTTTCTTCTACTACTATCTGTGCAGGGTGTGGGTGCTGCTACTGCTCGTATGATTCTGTCTTCACTTTCTGTTTATGAAATTTGTGATGCCGTGCAAACAGGCAATGCTGTTCTTATCAAGGCAGTGAAAGGGATTGGTGCAAAAACAGCACAACGCATTATTCTAGACCTTAAGGATAAAGTTCTTGAGCTTTCTGCCTCTGAGGGTGCTCCTGTAGTGGCTCCAAAGGCTGCTCCTGTGTCTTCTGAGATTCAGAATGAGGCAGTATCTGCTCTGGTTATGTTGGGCTTCGCAACGTCTGCTACCCAAAAAGTTGTGTCTGCTATTCTAGCCGAAGAACCAGACCTTAAAGTAGAACAAGTAATTAAAAAAGCACTCAAGATGCTGTAACTCCTAACTCCTAACTCCTAACTCCTAACTTGAAGAAGTTTTTCTACATATTAGCACTATTTTCTGTTTCGCTTGCGGTTTTCGCTCAAGCGACAGGGGATAGTATTGCCAATAAAGAGGAGTCTGAGCTTCGTTTCCCTATTTCTAGAAACTACGTTGAAAATCACGACGACCTACACGTGAGCACGCCTGCATCGTTGCCTATTCCAGAAAATGTGGTAACGGAAGTGGTTTATGACCCAGAGTTAGATAGATATTACTTCCAATCCAAGGTGGGTGATGAAGAGCTAGGTACTCCTTTTTATCTTACTAGCGATGAATATGCAGAATATCAAGCTGCTAGGTCTCAACAAGAATATTATAGAGCTAGAGTACAAGAAGAAAAGGGCAAAAAACATGAGATTTCATTTACAGATATGAAGTTTGATATTGGCCCTGCCGACAAGGTGTTTGGTCCTGGTGGCGTGCAACTTAAACTTCAAGGTTCTGCAGAACTAATTTTTGCTCTTCAATTTAAAAAGCTAAAAGACCCTGCACTAAGCGAACGCTCTCAAAATCCTGCTCCAACATTTGATTTCGATGAGAAAATTCAGCTTAATGTGAGCGGTTCTGTGGGTGATAAACTTAATTTTGGACTTAATTATAACACCGAAGCCACATTTGATTTCGACCAATCTATGCTGAAACTTCAATACGAGGGCAAAGAAGATGATATAATTAAGAAACTAGAAGCTGGTAATGTGAGTATGCCTCTTACAGGGTCTCTTATTACTGGTAATACTTCACTTTTTGGTTTTAAAACAGACCTTCAGTTTGGTAAGCTTAATGTTAGTGCAGTAATTTCTCAACAAGAGTCTGAATCGCAAACTATTAATACTGCTGGTGCGCAAACCACAGATTTTGAAATTCAGATAGATGAGTACGATGAAAATCGTCACTACTTCCTTTCTCATTATTTCCGTGAACACTATGATGAGTGGATGCATGATGTGCCTAATATTTCTTCTGGACTATCTGTGACCAATATTGAGGTTTGGGTTACAAATAAAAATTCTATAAACTACCAAAATACTACAAATATAGTTGCTTTTGCCGATTTAGGTGAACCAGAACGTATTTATAATAGTGCTTTCTCTTCGGCAGGACAAGTGCCTTCAAATGGTGCTAATACATTGTTCTCTCAGGTGGTGCAGTCTGCTGGTGGTTTGCCAGATATTTATGATGTAGATACTTATCTACGTACATGGAATATGGAGTCAGGAACAGACTTCGTAAAACTAGAAGGTGCTAGAAAACTAGAATCTACAGAATATGTTCTGAACAAGGATTTGGGTTATATTTCGTTGAAGTCTGCTCTAAATAATGACGAAATATTGGCTGTTGCCTATCAATATACCTACAAAGGTAAGGTTTATACAGTGGGTGAACTTAGTACTGCTTCTTCTGAAACAACTAAGCCATTAGCTCTGAAGATGTTGAAGTCAACAGACAAATCTCCATTGCTTCCAACTTGGCATCTTATGATGAAGAATATTTATTCATTGGGTGCATATCAAGTTCAAAGCAATAAGTTTACCCTGAATATTATGTATAAAAATGACTCTACAGGTATAGACTTACGTTATATAACTGAGGGTCCTATTGCCAAGAAACCACTGTTGTGGGTTATGAACCTAGACCATTTAGATTCTCAACAAAAGGAAAAACCAAATGGTGATGGTATGTTTGACTTTGTGGATGGTTACACTATTATTGCTCAAAATGGTAAGGTAATTTTCCCAGTAGTAGAACCTTTTGGTTCGCATTTGGCTAAACAGTTGGGTAATGATCCTGCTCTGGTTAAAAAGTATGTTTACCAAGAATTATACGACTCTACATTAACTACTGCACAAGAATTTGCAGAAAAAAATAAATTTTATCTACAAGGTGAATATCGTGCATCTTCTGGTAGTGAGATTAGGCTAAACGCCATGAATGTGCCAAAAGGCTCTGTAAAGGTAACAGCTGGTGGTGTGCAACTTACAGAAAATGTGGATTATACTGTGGATTACATGATGGGTGTAGTAACCATTATGAATCAAGACCTTATAGATTTGGGCACTCCAATTAGTGTGTCGCTAGAGAGTCAATCTTTATTTAATATGAAGCGTAAGTCGCTAATAGGTACACACTTAGACTACGCATTTACAGACAACCTTAATGTTGGTGGTACTATTATGTACCTTTCTGAGAAACCTCTTACAGAGAAGGTGGGTTATGGTGATGACCCTGTTGCCAATACAGTTTGGGGTCTTAATATGTCTTATAGAGATCAGTTCCAATCTGTAACCGATTGGCTAAATAAACTTCCTATTCTCAACCTTAAACAGGCTTCTACTGTGGCATTTGATGCAGAATTTGCTCACATGATTCCTGGTACTGCAAAGGGTGCAAATGGCAAGGTTTATATGGATGATTTTGAATCCACTACAGTGGGTTATGATGTGAGATATGCTAGCAACTGGCGATTGGCTAGTACTCCATCCAGATTTACAGAGTCTAAATTATCTAATAATATAGAGTATGGCAAAAATCGTGCTGCTCTGTCTTGGTATTATATAGATAATATGTTTAACCAAACTACATCTAGTACTCCTAGTCACATTAGAAAAGATAAGGAACAACTATCTAATCACTTTGTTCGTCAGGTTTCTGAAAATGAAATTTTCCCTAATAGGGAGTTGGTATATGGTCAGTCTTCTTATATTCAAACTCTAGACTTGGCTTATCATCCTACAGAGCGTGGGCCTTATAATATTTATGCAGAAAACTTCGATGCAGAAGGTAAACTTACCAATCCTGCTGCTAAGTGGGGTGGTGTAATGCGCAAACTAGAAACCACAGACTTCGAGACAAATAATATTGAATATCTAGAATTCTGGGTAATGGACCCATTTGTCTATAACGATGGTACTATGACTGGTGGTGACCTTTATTTCAACTTTGGTGATATTTCTGAGGATGTTCTAAAGGATGGACGTAAGTTCTACGAAAATGGATTGCCTGTAGGCATAGAGGAAAGTTCTGTTGTAAATACTGTTTGGGGTAAAGTTCCAACCAAACAATCTGTTGTATATGCTTTTGATGCCACAGAAGAAGCTAGAAAGGCTCAAGATACAGGTCTGAATGGTCTTTCGACAGAAGAAGAGTTTAACCACGAAACATATAAAGCCTTTGTGGATAAGCTAAAAGCAAAACTTTCTCCAAGTGCTCTAGAGAGAATGCAAAATGATAAATTCTCTCCACTTAACGACCCTGCAGGTGATAATTTCCACCACTATCGTGGAACAGATTATGACAATGCTCAGGTGGGTGTTTTGGAACGTTATCGTTATTATAATGGTACAGAAGGCAACTCTCAAACCACTTCTGAAAATGAGTCTTATACTACAGCTTCTTCAAACAAACCAGATTATGAAGATATAAATGTGGATAACACCTTGAGCGATAGTGAAAAATACTTTGAGTATAAGGTTTCACTTCGTCCAGAGGATATGAATGTGGGTCAAAACTATATCACAGATATGGTTACTTCTTCTGTTACTCTTAAAAACGGAGAAACAGGTACTGTAAAATGGTATCAGTTTAAAATTCCACTACGTGATGCAGATAATTATACTTCATACGGTAGCATTCGCAGCTTTAAGTCTATACGTTTTATGCGTATGTACTTAACAGATTTCTCTCATGATGTAAACTTGCGTTTTGCTAGCATGGAATTGGTAAAAGGCGAATGGCGTACATACAACAAAGAATTAGAAAAAGGTTTTTATAATGATGCTTCTATTTTGGAGGTGTCTTCTGTGAATATTGAAGAGAATGCAGATAAAAAACCTGTAAACTATGTATTGCCTCCTGGTGTTTCTCGTGAGATAGACCCTTCTCAACAACAAGTTCGCCAAGAAAACGAACAATCTATGGTGCTTAGAGTACACAATCTTTATCCAAAAGATTCTCGTGCTGTGTATAAGAAATTTGGAGGATATGATATGCGCCAGTATGGAAAACTAGAAATGTTTGTCCATGCTGAGGCTATGCCAGATGATGATACCGACCTAGGCGATAGAGATCTGAAATTATTCATTAGAATTGGTTCCGATTATCAAAACAACTATTACGAATATGAAGTTCCACTTACTCTAACTCCTGCTGGGGTGTATTCTAATAATACAACTTCAGACCGTAGAGCGGTGTGGCCAGATGATAACAAGATTCAGATACCTCTAGAATTCTTAACAGACCTGAAGAAGGCGCGCAACGAAGAGAAGAATCGTAACAATTCTTCTGTGAATAATTTAACAGAATATTCTACACTCGACCCTTCTAATCCTAATAATAGAATTACTATAATTGGTAATCCAAGTTTGGGTGAGGTAGAGGTATTTATGATAGGTATTAGAAATGCTTCTAAAACTGTGAAATCTGCCGAAGTTTGGGTAAATGAACTTCTACTAACCGACTTCGACGAACAAGGTGGTGTGGCTGCACGTGCTAGTTTGGACATTGCTCTTTCAGACTTCATTACACTTAATGCTGCAGGTCGCATAGAAACTATTGGTTATGGTGGCATAGAACAAAAAGTGCAAGAACGTCGTCAAGATGACTATTATCAATACAATGTTAATGCTGGTATCGATCTAGGGAAACTATTGCCAGAAGAAGCTAATACTGTAATTCCTATTCGTTATTCGCTTTCTCATGAAATTGTTAATCCTAAATATAATCCGCTAGATAAGGATATTTTATTAAAGGATGCACTTGAAATAGCTACCAATGAGCAACGTGATTCTATACTAAATCTATCGCAAGATATGACCATGACTCAGAGTCTTTCTGTGCCAGGTGTGCGTGTAGGTATTACTAGTAAGGAAGGACCTCGCCCTTGGGACCCTGCCAATATTACTGTGGGTGGTTCGTATTCTCAAACAGAGTCTCGCGACCCAAATACCACTCGTGAGGTGGAACAATATAGCAATGCTTATGGTCAATATGAATTCTCTTGGAGTCCAAAACCTGTAGAACCATTTGCTAATATCAAGTCTATTCAAAATAATAAAAACTTGAAATGGCTTACAGATTTTGGGTTCTATTATGCTCCAAAATTGATTTCTTTCAAAACAAACTTTGTGAGAAATTATTATGAACAAGTGGTGAGAGACTTTGAAAATCCAGACCAAAAAATGGACCCAACATTTGCCAAAGACTTTATGTGGAGCAATGAATTTGACTTTGCTTGGGACCTAACCAAGAACATTAAACTTACACTTACCACAAGCAATAATTCTCTTATTACCGAAAATGATGGTGGGGTGAATAGTGAGTTGTATCCAGATGAATATCAAATGTGGAAGGATTCTGTTTGGAGTAGTCTTTCTCATTTAGGTTCGCCTCAAGACTATAATCAACGCGTTACAGCGTCTTGGAATGTGCCATTCAATAAATTCCCAGCGCTAAACTGGATTCAAGGTAATATTAAATATGATGGTACTTACCAATGGCTTTCTGGCACTGATGTGATTGCTAATACTGCTATAAGCAAAGGTACTATTCAGGCTGATGCTAAGTTCAATTTAGAATCATTATATAATAAATCAGACTTCTTGAAGGATGTTAATAAGAAGTATGGTTCAACTAATGCTCCTAAACAAAAGAAACAAAAAGAGTATAACCAAAAACTTAAACTTCAAGCAGGAGATACTGTGGTGGTTCGTCACCGTTTGAATGATAAACGTGTGAGAATTAAGGCGACTGCCGATGGTAAGACTGTTAAGCTGAAACATAAAGTTGTAGATGCCAATAGTATTAAGGTTATAGCTACAAAAGGTGCTGAGGTGGAAATTACCGTTATGTCTGGTGGACCACAACCAGCAGAGATTGCTGTTGCGGAGGTATTTGCACGTATTGCCATGTTGGTAAGAAATATTTCATTTAACTATGCTCAAACAGATGGAACTACTCTTCCAGGTTATCTTCCTTCTGTACAAGGCTTGGGTATGAGTTCATTCAATAATAAGACAGCTCCTACTTTTGCATTTGTAATGGGTATTCAAGAAGATGATATTCTAGACAAGGCTCTTACTAATGGTTGGTTGTTAACTACAGATGCGGTTTATAATCCAGCTCAGTTTGTGCATACCGAAACATTCAAGGCTAATGCTCTTGTTGAGCCATTCCCTGGCATAAAAATTAATGTTCAAGCCGACCGTCAATATGTAAACAACCGTAGTGTACAATTCTCTAGTGGAAGCAACCTAACAAACCTTGATGGTAATCTTTCTATGAGTTATGTTGCTATTGGTACTGCATTTACAAGTGTGCGTGGAGGAGTGTTTACAGACGATTTATTTAATAGATTCCTAGATTATAGAAATGTGATTAAACAAAGGTTGGAATCTAAAAATAATCCTACAACTGGTTATTCAATCAACTCAGATGATGTGCTTGTGCCAGCATTCCTTGCTGCATACGCTGGTAGAGATGTAAATAAAATTGATACTAAATCTGTGCCTAAGTTCTGGTCTTTCCTTCCAAACTGGCAAGTTACCATTTCTGCGCTTAACAGAATACCATGGATTAAACAAAACTTTAGAAGTGTAAACATTACTCATGGTTATACTTGTAAATATCAAATAGGTTCGTTTACTTCAGACCAAACATTTATGTCTATTGATGGTGACGATTTTGGTTATGTAGAGGATGTACTTACAGCAGGTATTCTACCTTCTAGCCGTTATGCTCTAGGTAATATTACTATTAATGAACAGTTTAGTCCACTTGTAGGTTTGGATATGAACCTTAAGAATAGTTTGTCATTTAAAGCAGAATGGCGTCGTGGTAGAAATATGGGTCTAAACCTTGCAAGTAATCAAATAGTTGAGTCTTCAAACAACGAATATGTGGTAGGTATTGGTTATAAGTTTAGTGACCTTAAATTCAATCTAAAAACAGCGAAGTCTTCTAAGCAAGTGAAAAATGACCTTACTCTTCGCGCCGATTTCTCTCTTAAGGATGCTAAAACTCTTGTTCGTAAGATAGAACTTAACGAAACTCAAGCCACCGCTGGTGACCTTGTTACTACGTTCAAATTTGCTGCAAACTACGTATTTAGTGAGCGTCTAAACTTCAGCTTATTCTACGACCTTCAAATGCGTACTCCAGTGGTATCTACTTCATATCCTACTCTAAACTCTGAGGTGGGTATAAGTGCCAAGATTCTTCTTACTCGATAATATTGATTTTATAAGGTAATTTACTCGCTACGCTCGTGATTCTTGGCTGCACTCGGCAATGCTTAAGCAAGCTTATCATTGCTCTCATTTGCACAAGAATTCCTCACTTTTTTGTGAAAAAATTGCATTTTTTTCGTTAAAAATTACTATCTTTGTCTCAAATTTGCATTTTTATACAATATTTCTGCATATTTATGCAAAAACGACAGTTTTATTCAGAAACAACTAAACATTAAATATATGAATATCTTATTACAAGTAGTAGCAGAACCATCAAACTGGGATAAGTTTGTAGAGGCTTCTTCTCTAATGCTTATCGGTATGGTTACTGTGTTTGCAGCGTTACTTATTGTAATCTTCCTTGGTGGATTATTAATAAAAGTAGTTAACCGTTACTTCCCAGAAGAAGTAAAACCAGTGGCTCAAAAAGTACAAGCTATCGACGCTAACGTACAAGAAGCTATCAACAAAGCTATCATGGCTATTAGCGGTGGTAAAAAACAAGCACAAAAAATAGAAAAATTATAAAAACTTTATACTATGGCAAAGAAAAGACAAGTTAAGTTTTCTCTACTATTTAGAGATATGTGGCAATCGGCTGGCAAATATGTGCCACGCGTTGACCAATTAGTTAAAGTAGCTCCTGCTATTGTAAAAATGGGTTGCTTTGCACGTGTTGAAACCAACGGTGGTGGTTTTGAACAAGTAAACCTACTTTACGGTGAAAACCCAAATAAAGCTGTTCGTGAGTGGACAAAACCTTTCCACGAAGCAGGTATCCAAACTCACATGCTAGACCGTGCTCTTAACGGTTTACGTATGAACCCAGTGCCTGCAGACGTTCGTCAACTTTTCTATAAAGTGAAGAAAAAACAAGGTACCGACATCGCTCGTACTTTCTGTGGTCTTAACGATACTCGCAATATCATCCCTTCTATCAAATATGCTCACGATGGTGGTATGATTTCTCAATGCTGTCTTTGTATTACTTTCTCTCCACTTCACACTGTGGAATATTATACAAAAATGGCGTTTGAACTTATCGAAGCTGGTGCAGACGAAATCTGCTTAAAAGACATGGCTGGTATCGGTCGTCCTGCTTCTCTAGGCGAAATCGTTAAAAACATTAAAGCTAAATATCCAGAGCTTCCTATCCAATATCACTCTCACGCTGGTCCTGGTTTCAGCATGGCTTCTATCCTAGAAGTTTGTAAAGCTGGTTGCGACTATGTTGACGTAGGTATGGAACCACTTTCTTGGGGTACAGGTCACGCAGACGTGCTAGCTGTTCAAGCTATGCTTAAAGATGCTGGTTTCGACGTGCCAGAAATCAATATGGAAGCTTACATGGAAGTACGTTCTCAAGTACAAGCTATGATGGACGACTTCTTAGGATACTATATCCCAGCTCGTAACCGTCAAATGAACTCTCTTCTTATCGGTCCTGGTCTTCCTGGCGGTATGATGGGTAGCTTAATGAACGACCTAAACGATGCTCTTGATAGCCTAAACAAATATTTTGCTAAAAACGGCAAACCAGAA
>JAEIGA010002196.1_pt1 | contig 31214 bp, 68 predicted proteins | sample 9270691 | NCBI WGS metagenome assembly JAEIGA01 (sample SAMN17057246, study PRJNA624740) | gut metagenome | biome: biome; isolation source: fecal sample | host: Bos grunniens | place: China: Xizang | collected 2019
ACCCATTCACCGTTGTCTATTCTCTTTCCACGAAAAATTATGTTCCGTACTCCCATAAATATCCTCCTGCCGTTTTTCTTCTATCATGCAAACAATCTCCAATATTTCCATTAGAAACCCCAGTTATTCGTGCGGCACCAATTATTGAATCATATTCGCCTACAATATTGCCGTTCTTATCACGCTGAATAATCTTCTTTCCATTTGATTTAGTTATTCTTTCGATGCAAGTGCCATAATTTATATTATATTTTCGAGTACACCACTCCAAATTATCTACCCTGTTATTTTCTTTATTTTCATCTTTATGGTTTACACAAGGGTGATTATTAGGGTTTGATATAAAAGTCTCTGCTACTAGTCTATGAACAAGATATATATGTTTTATATTATTTTTATAAAGAGTTACTAAAAAATACCCTGAGTTATTTTTATTCTGAGCTTTCAGTCTTTCTCCTTTTCTAATCCTTCCAAAATTACTGACCTCATACAGTCCCTCATAATATTTAATTGGTTTCCATATTTCAGTCATTCACTCAACCTCCATTCGAACAAAAATCATCTTCATATACATTTTTATTAAAGTACCAACAATACAACGTTCCGTCCAAATCTTCTACATTTTCAAGTAAAAGTTCTTTTTCTATGTATGTCATTTAATCACCCACCATTTCTTTTAACACTTTATCAATCGTTGCTTCTGCGTCCCACAAAATTCGCACACTTGGCTCATTTATATTATCCGTATCTAAGTCTGAACAGTGCATTTTCAACTCCTCGGCAATCTCTTTGTATGCTTCAGCTTTGGCTATAAGTCTATAATCCTCTGATTGGTTAAGTGCCTTTTGAAGTTTGTATTTATCTTGCTTTAATTTCTTAATTTCCACCTGTAGTTCTCTATTTTCTTCTTCGAGTTCTTCAACTCTACTATATACTTCAGTAGTTCCGTCAATCCAAGCCATTAGTATCACCTGCCATTTCTCTTTCAACTTCGTGCAATGTATCGTCTATCCAGTGCCAATAATCAGAACGAGCATTATCTGCAAGTTTAATAGATACTCTTTCTATATACTCTTTTATTGTTTCGGATTTTGCTTGCAGTAATAAATTCGGTATATTGTCAACTCTTTCTCGCTCAAAATTTATACCTTCTTTCAACCTCCCAATCTCTGCCTTTTGTCTGTTGATTAGGTCAAGGACATATTCCGCCATTAAAACATCGTTACAATCTTCGAAAGTATCAAACGGACAATCTTTACAATCTACTCCTGTCGTGTAACAACATTCCAAACCCTTTATAATATCGTTATCTGTAAATTTACTTGTTTTTGCAAAATCCATTTCATTTGTTTCTTCTCCTAATCTTAATAATTCTTCACTCGTCATCATTTGATACACTCCTTTTATATGACAATAAATCATATTCAAAATTATTTTTGTGAATATACCCACGCATTAACTCAATCTCTGCTTTTTGTTCCATATACTTGTTATATATTAAATTAGCACATCTCTGGCAATTGTCATCACAGCAGAGAACATTGTCTTTACATAATGTATCCCATGTCATTTAATCACCTCATTCACCAAAATATATCCACCAACTATAAACAGGTTTCATACACCATTCAAGTTTAAGTTCAGTAATCGTCTTGTTATTTTCAATGTATAAGTCCATCTGCTTTTTAACTGTTTCATTCGATGCCAACTGTGGATATGCTATTGCAAATATCTCTGCATTATCAGGAGTTAATTTATCGTAAGTTTCACTTTCGTGATCTAAATAGTTTTCTGCAATGATGTTTATTTGCTGTTCTATATTCTGATTCTGTTCATTTAAAACATCAACCTTTGCCGGAATCGCACAAATACCACTATAGGTTATAATTATTCCTATTAAAACTATCATACTTATTATGGTGCCTGCAGTGCCAATAACACCACATCCAGTAGCCCAAGATTCTGTTTTATAATTATTATCTAAAAGACAGGCTGTCACTATCAAACCTATAAAAATAACTAAAAGTAAAATTAACATATTATTTATCCTCTCTTTCTTATTTCAACTCAATATACTCAAACTGGTCGAAAACGTCTGGGATATATATACCTAACCAAAAATTGTTCTGCATAGCTTTATTCCAAGCCAAACTCTCATTCCAATTCTGTATATCTACCATTAATTCCCTCTTACCTAAATCGTTATCATTATCGTAAATATCATTTTCATACTGATATACTAAGGTTTCATATTTAGTAGTATTCTCAGCAATAAAACCATCTACGTTAGCATGATTAATAGTGAATACTGATAATGATACAATACCGACCATAATCATAATTATACTTATAATAGGCGCAGCAATTGCAAAATCATCCGACAATATCCACCACACGATACAACTAATTGTTAATACTAAAATAATCCAAAATAACATAATTTCATTTCTCCTTTTTTAATCGTTCTTTTGTCGCCTTTGAATTGCGATTTTATTGACTATTTGCAAAAAATCCTGTCGTACAATATTTTTTCCAGCCCCTCATACATTGCTGTTTGTATATCTCCAAAATCAAAGGTGTCGATATGTTCCATAACCTTGTTTCTAATCATCTGCTCGTTATCTTTTATGGCTTTGTGTAATATAGTAATTGCAGGTGATTCGTCTTGTTGGTAAATATCTTTTTTTCGCCACAAATTATATTTAATGCTTGAATCATCTTCTGATAACAGTTCCTTGACCTTATTAACAATAAGGGTTTCTGCATCTTCTTTAATACAATCACTAACCGCCTTAAAAATAAACTCATACGATAAATTTGTTATTAAGCTATTAAGTTTTCTATCATCTCTATAATAGCTATTAAAAACCGCTTGTCTGATTGCTTCCATACATTGTACCTTAATATCTTCGGGTGTAATGTAATCATCAATATTGATTGTTATTTCTGCCATTATATTATTCCTCCTTAAAATCGTTCTTTTATTAAAAAAGCATTTTAATTATTTTGCAAATTATCCAAACAACAATCGCTTTACCCCACGAAAAGGCAACTGTAATCCCGATAATTGGCAACAACATCGTCAACAACCAAAAGCAAATAGTAGTAAATATAAAGTCAACGAATAGCATACCTATACTTATTAGTAACTCCATCTTTATTCCTCCTTAAAATCGTTTATTTCTTTTCTCCGTAACTGCAAAAATGTGTGGGTAAATAAATCATACCATCCTCACCAACAACATCTTCACACTCACAGACGATACAATCTGATTTAAAATATTTTTCAGGTGACTTGTTTTTATCTACTGGTCTACCGTGTTTACAATCCTTACACCTTACCACTTCCACAACATCTTCCGCAGGTGCTTGTATCAACACCCTTTTAACACTTGCCTTGTATGGTAAGTCGTTAGGTAATTTCTCTAATTGTTTATCTACATTAATATACTTTGGCATTATTCCGCACCTTCTTTCGGCCACCATAAACTACAAAGGTTACAATAATCTTTATAAGGATGTGTGCAATCTTCATTTTTAAAATATTTACAATCTAAACAAGTATTCATTCTCAGAATCCCTCCGTTACTTCAAAAGTTATTATTCCATTGCCATATGGAAACATTTCATGAGTAGCCTTAACAAACTTATAAGTCCTACCATTGATATACACCTCATCCTTAAATGCTATTGTAGGCTTCGTACATCTTCTGAGGAGCCAATTGGCAAATTTACATATTAATCTTTTCATTTTTATCCTCCTCAAACATATCACAAGCCTCAGTGTTCTCATAACAAAGGTGTCCACAAGGGAATAACAACCCCTGTTCCTTTTCCTTAGGCGTTGGATGACTGATATCACAACAGAGATTCCAGTCTCCCATACCTACAAAGTGCTTACATTGTCCACAAGTTTTCTCAATCGGTGGTACATACCACTTCCGTTTATTATCAAGACACTCTTTGATAACTCTCTCTTGAGCAAAAGGATGTGCATCTTTACACATACGGTTTCCACAATTATCACAGGTCATCTGTTATCCCTCGCTTTCAACGCTTCTTCTTCTGTAAGAAACACAGTCTTCCCAATCTGTGAAAATGGAAACTGAAGCATATGTCCATTTCCAAAATCAACATTCATAAAATTATCTACACCATTAAGACCTATAAAAACTATCTTTGCTTCGTATGGTTTATCTTTCTCTCTAAAATACCAACCTTGCATCCGGCAATTTGTATATACCGTATCACCAATATCACAAGGTAGTGAGTGACATTTGTTTGCAAGGAGGTAGTCGGCAATATTTTTACATTTATCACAATAATAATGATTTGATAAATTACAATATCCGACACAATCATTATTTGTACATGCACATATTATTTCAATCAATCTTTCACGTTCTGTCATATTTCATCCTCCCACTCTTTACATTCAATTCCATTATCATTTAACCAATCGGCAACCAAATGTCTATGGCAAAAATCTGAAGGTTTCTCGTAACAAACAAGGCATATATCTGGTTCTGTTAGCATAGTATAATCACACAAATGCCATAAGTCAGAGTAAACTTCTCTTATATCTAATTTATCTAATACCTGCTCATTAAAACATTTGATATAGTAATCATTATCCTTGGTTTCTTTCCACTTCATAAAGAAATCATACCTGGGTGCTAACTTCTTATACTGCAACCCTTTATACCAATCTGGTGCTTTACCACATATTGAAATGGGTACTATATGCTCTGGTAAAGATTTTAATTTTGCAAAATAACTTGTGTAAATCATATTTCATCCTCCTGCTTTATCGCTTGCCCACAATTTGGGCAAAAGTTAAACTGTTCTTCTTTATTAAACTTAGTATTACATAATGCCAATAAAATCCTTGCACTGTATTTGTCTACTTCTATTTTTGCAGTTGAAAAGTCAAATCTCTTGCAGAATTCACAACTCATATTTCGTCCTCCTCTTCTTCTGTTTGTAATTCTTTTATTTCATTTTCTAATATATAATAAAAATTCTCTTTGCCCCCATCGGTTGGAGATTCCTTTTCACCTACTGAGAGGCTATCACGATAATCAAAGTATGTTATTTTAACCTCACGCATAGCAGCAAAGGATTTTAATAGTTCTGCGTTTCTATGTGTAACCTCAATAGGTAGCCCCTCGTCCAACATAAAACAATACTCCTTGGCATTGAAACCAAGAAGAGTTTTAGCTTGCTCAGGACACAAGACATTTCCCATAATAGAAACTGCACTATGATAACCATAGCTATCACAAGCAAGCACGAATTTTTCAGATTCCCCAATAATAATCCTATCTGCATTCATCAGATGTTCGTAATTTTCATGAGCTCCATACAACAAAAGGCTTTTAGGACAAGGCCATTCATAAATATACTTAGGATCGTCCTCATTATCCGTTTCATAATTTCTACGAGCCTTTATTCCACACAGAGAACCGAAAATATCTCTTATGGGGATAAGTATTCTTTGTGTTTCTACATTATATGAAATTTGAAACTTCTTCTGAGTCTCAAGGCTTATATGGTCCTTGAGAAAACGCAAGTTGCTACACCTTTGATATTGGGATAACACACTCTCATCATATGTTTTAATCTCATATGCACTTTGCTTATAAATCCTTTCGTAGATACCACCAAAAATTGATTTCTTTGTTTTCGGTTGCCAATAATCATTCAATCCAAGTATTTGTTTAGTTTGCTTTAACACATCTCTGAATGTCGCATTCTTCTCTTGCATTATGTATGAAAAAATGTCAGCTCGGACTGCTCTTGAATAATCATCAACATTAACCCAGTCATTTTTCTGAAGTCTAATACGAATATTCTGTCCTGCTGACATATCTCTCGCAAATCGTATTTCGTTAGGTCGGAGGTTAATGTGACAAAAATCAAATGCTTCTAATAGTTCAATTATTTTCTCTGGTTGCTCTATGAGTTTTTCTTTTATATCACTTAATTGTGTCACACCCTCACCTACCTCTCAATCACTTTGTATTGTTATTATTTTTAATAATCACTTGAACAAAATCCAAATGGTATAGCTGCAATCCATAAAACCCAAAGCAACCATAATGCCAAAAACCAGATAACCTGATTAGGATAAAATGTTATCATACTTGGATGTGTAACTGCTCCTTCTGAATTGAGCAAGGTTTCTCTCAGCTTCATTAATGCATTACTTTCTTCAAGTTCTGTAAGATTTTCTTGTGCTTTCAATTCCTGTAACTGTAACTGTGCTGATTTTAAATTCTCGTACCATAAACCTAAGTCATTTGTAGGACTATAAACAAATATCTTGGTACTACCTTTAGTCAGATTATTTTCTTCAAGATACTCAATGCCTGACGACAGATGTTTTTCTGCAAGTTCTACACTATTGGCATCGGCTGCCATTTCAAAATAACCAATACAATTAGCCTCCATATGCAGTGATTCGACAAATGCCACTCCATAAACAATACAGGGTAGTAATATACAAATAATACATAAAATAATAAAAAATAATTTCATAATAATAAACTCCTTTGTTTTTAATTGTTATTCGATCCAAAAGTACGTCACATCTGCCAAATCGCCTGTACAATAATCTTCACAGAATGCATTCCAATCGTGGATAATCTGTGCAAAGAACTTCTTACAACCTTGAACTGTACCCCAACCATTATCTGCCTCATAGCATTTATATTTTTCTGGGTACTTAGTTAATTCAGAATATCCCTCTGCAATATATGGTATTACATCTTTGCAAAGACCGTTATTTTCTTCATTCTTCCATTCAAGTCCTGTGGATTCTACAATCATATCTCTGAGGTTCCATGTGATGTTGGCATTGCATTCACCTACAGATACATAACGATCAATTCCTTCTATTTTTACTTTCCACGAAATATCATAACTCATTTTCTTTCTCCTCTTTTAACTTTTTTGCCATATTTAACTGATTCTCAAGTGCAACAAGTTCACTTTTTCTACGTGAAATCCGTTGTTCTATTCTTTCAATACAGCCTTCTTCTAAATTACCAAACACCCTATCACCAATCTGATAGTAGCATTTAAACCCATTTTCTTTGTCAGTATCAGTAATGTATATCCTATCCCCATCATCCATAAGAGCTGATGGTTCATAAAAACCTCTCTCCTTACAACGGTCACAAGTGCAGATGTTGGTAATGGTTCCAATACGACCATCGTCGGTGATAACTTGATCTCCTACTTTGAATATGTAGAGTGTAAGCTCAATCTCTTCATCGGACATTTCTATAAATTCTTTAATTTCAACCTTTAGCTGTTGCAGTTTTTCAAGACATTCATCACATAAGTCATATGCGCCAATAAGGAAATAACCTATCTTTATTCCGTTACCATAAACATCTTCACCATGTTCAATTCGAGTAAGTTTTTCTACTTCCTTTTTACACTTATCACAAACCATTTTAATCATTGTTCTTTCTCCTTTACCACACTTTTCTCCTTACATATTCTCTTTAAACCACTGCTTATATCTCTCCTTAAGCTGTCTACAAACTTGAGCATAAGCTTTCTTAACTTCACTTCGCTTTAGAACTTCGTCGCCACCCTTGTTTATCTTGTGACTCAATTTAATATCATCAGATGTTACTATAGCATCATTATAGTAGGCGCTAGAACTAATAAAACCATATATATAATTATGGTCATCAAGCGCATCTATTGTTATTTTAACAAACCAGTATGGATGATATGCTCCACGAGTACCTATGATAAAATTATGTTCATCAAAGTCATTACTTTTAAGCTTGTGGAATTCGGGCATTCTCATTTGTTTCAACTCCTCAATCATTTTGTTTTGTTGAATTATAACATATAATTTTTAGTTTGTCAAGTAGTTTTTGACAAATGTTTGAAAATTATTCTGCATAACCACTATAAACCGCTCTAGTGTCACCTCTGTGTGAGTTTTGAATTTTACACACAGGACAAACTGTAAAGTAATCTCCAGGCATAGTACGGCTTTCATTTACATCTTCATATTCATAGCTATATTCACAACCACACTTATAGCAAGTATCTTCAAAGTGGGTTGGTTGGGATATAATTTTAATCATAGTTTATTTCTCCTTTGTTAATCATTTTGTTGTGTTAGTTGAGTGAGTGCTTCTTCTTCGGTGATGAGACCGAGGGTGATGGCACCGAGAATAAGAGTTCCGTCTTTCTGAGTTTGGTCATACAGATATTTCCAAACAAAACCTCCTGCAGTTTTATTTTTGCCTTGACAACATCGAATTATTCCAGATGTTAAAATATTAAGTGAATCAGATGCCCCTTTAACCCAACTCCAAAGTTTGATTATTTCATTTTGTATAGTACATTGAACAATTGGTTTAGACAACTTTAATCTATTATTCAACTTCCATTCTAAAGTTGCATTTCTCGCAGCCGTTGCTTCTCTTTGTTTTTGTTTGGTCTCTTCTGTATGCTTATGATTATGAAATCCAGCAGTCTCTTTTTGATTTGCAATGCTCAGATTTTTCCGATGTTCTTCTGTAAATACCATTCCAGTATGAGACTTAGACATCTTTTCTCTTGTTTCTGCACTCATACATCTACCTTTTGTAGGGCTAGGTCTACCAGTTAAAGTTAAACTTATTTTTTCTCTCTGTTCTTTTGATAATTTCTTACCTTTATGTGCTCTACTAATTTTAGCTCTAGTTTCTAAACTTACTACTCTGCCAATCGAACCATCTCCACCATCTGTTTCGTTATATCCATATTCAGGGTTTTTATATCTTCTACAGTTAGTTCGAAATAAAGCAATTAGCATTTTTTCTATATGTTTTGCTTCGTTATGTTCAAGCCCTGTTGCCCAGATAATATGTTCGAAACCGTCCCATCCATATTTTTGAATAGCATTATAAAAAACTGGTTGCGAATCCTGTTTATATTTTTTACCATTCGTACCCCATCTGTGTGAAGGAGTTCCTTTAGCAATTCCTATATATGCCTTATTGTTCTCTATACATCTATGTATATAAACACTCCATTTATTTTTATCAAAAACCACTTTTTCATCTGTATTATTGTATGTAACCATGTTTAAACCTCGCCTTTGCTGCATCACTCCAAAGTCCCCAAGCTCCCTGGAATGAAAAGATATAACCTACTCCTGTATCTGAACTTACTGCCCCAGACGACCTCGATTTCTCAATAAATACTGCCCTATATACCATATCTTGTTTGGGCTGCCATGGGACATTTTCCCACTGATTTGTGTTCTTATTTAAAACGGTTTTGAAAGGGTTACAGAAATGTTTATTAGAGGAATCAAATTCTTCTTGATACATTGCTCTACACAAAATCATCAAGTCGCACACCTCTTTAATCTGTTTACTCATTGATAATACCGAACTATCAAGAAATAACTTGCCAAGCGTATTAATTGCAAGCTGCAAAGTGCAAATAACTTGAGTGCCAGGATACTTACGAGACAAGGTTTCAAATCTACGGCTATCCTGGATTAAAGAAAGCCAACTATTATCATTATTAGTTGATAAATCTATTTTAAAAGTGTCATAGACACATGTATTTACACCCTTATTGAGAATATATAAACGCATCTTTTTAATAGCTAACCCAACATCACTATCTGGAATACTAATAAAGTGAAGTTGTCCTTTATATCTCTTTCTCCAATACTCTTGTGCTTTTTTAATATATTCTTTATCTTCTTTGCTGATATTACCATTGATTAATTTAGTCTTTGTTAAATTATAATAATTAAAATGTTTAGATAATATCAATAAAAGAAATCCAATTTTAAATGCTTTAGATCTCTGCTCATTAGAAATTATCATACATTTGCGACCTTCGTGCATCATCGATAGAATAATGCTAAGAACTAGGGTTGTTTTACCGACATTGGAATAACCACCTATAATAGTCATTCCATCTGGAATTCCATTAACCTGCTTAGAAAAGTATTTTAGTGCTTCGACTGGGTTTCCGTCACAATCATCATCAAAAAACTCAAATGGGGTTCCGGCTTCTTCCCCTCTTTCCAAAGACTCAATAAACTCGTCTGATATATCAAGTTCTTCTTCTTCCAAAACACGACTCGAATATCCACTTCCAAAACTCTCAAGTTTTGCAGTATACCAATCTGTTACCTGTTCACTTGACATTTTAGAAAATAATTTTAATGGATTGATTGTTTTCCCTTCATATTTAATCGGTTCTAATAAGTTAAAACCAAACTTATGCATATCAATAATCATATTCGATTTCAGAAGATTATCGAGGTAGCTTTCATAGTTCTGATTATTCACACAATCTGCCATGTTCTTGATGGCCTTAAATCCACCACTCTCTTCAAGTTTATTTCTTACATCTTCAGATATATATGTTAACACGGACACCTCATCGAAGACTGTGCATTTTTTCTCTCTAAGTGTTTTAAGTATTCCATAAATTAACCTTGCATCTTTGGTTAAAAACTTTGAACTGTCAATATTAGTATCCTCCACTAAAAGCATGTCGTTAACCATACTTCCGATAACGTTAGCTTCTATATTGACACGGCCTTCCAATAACTCTTTGGGTATGGTGCTAGTAACACCACTTATATAAACATTACTACTCATCATACCCCTCCTCTAAATCCTCTAATGCCATCCTTGTTTTAGGTTTATACTTTGTTTCATAATGCTCTTCAATTACTACCACCTTTGGCTTTGGCACTTCCTCATCCTTAGGTTTAAAATCCCTTAAACTGTTCTTTAAAACAGCACTTACATAGCGTATTTTAGCATATTCTGTGCCAGATAACCTAGATACTGCCGAGGTCAAATAATCCTTATTTTCCTGCAGATACTTGGCAATTATTTCATCAGAAAAGGCTTTATTCCAGATTGCTTTCTCTTTCCAGAGGGCAGTATTCAAAACTTCTTTTTCGTTAAGAATATCACATATTAATCTATACACCCTATCTTTATCTTCCTTCTCTTTTTCTTTTCTTTTGATCTCAGCATCATATTCTTCTTTAGAGCAAAAGTATCTGTTAATCTTTCCTACAGTTACCTTATATGCTTCTGTAGTATTAAGTTCTGTGCCACATATTTTGCATTTGCATCGAGCCATCTAAACCACCTCTTATCTGTCCTTTAATCCAATTACTCATCTTTATTCTTTTCCCTCATTTCTTGTAGTTGTTCTGGTGTATGACTACTCATAAAAACAATAATCACACAAACAAACAATCTAACAATAGGAACTGCCGCCAAAGTGAACAGTATAGAAAATCTCCCTTTCTTTGTTGACTTATCTTCTTTAATCCATCCCTTTTCTTTAATTCCTTCTTTAAAAATCTGTACCATAGCATTGATAATAATCACCCAAATCACTACGGTTGTTAAATAAAATTTAAGCATCTCAATCTCTCCTTACTCTAATCCATCACAATGCCCATATAATTCTTCCATTGTTTGACGAGCATACTCTAAACTGTTCTTTGCATACTCGCCCGAAGTACAAATCATCATTGTAAACGGATCTTTGCAAAGCCCATAATTATCTACGTGCTTCTGAACAATCTTCCAAATCTCCTCAAATGCATATGGACCATTGTGCTTCATTGTGAGAATTTCAAAGTCTTCTAATATATCTACCGCAACTTTCTGCATTGTTGACGTAATTTTCTTCTTTTTCATAATTCTTCTCCTTAACAAAAAAAATGAGGCGATAGCGGATTTCTCCAGCTACCGCCTTGGTTTAGTTATTCTTTACAAAAATATTCTATTACCTCATCAAGTGTCATTTCTGTAGAGACTTCAAGATTAGGCATATACAACTTAGGTTCATCATCACATTCAAGCAAACATTCTATAGCTCTAAATGTGTTTTCTATACCTATCTCATAAGCTCTCTTCTCAGAGTCTGTCATTCCATTGCATACCTGCTCTGCAACCTTATCAAGAATAGCACGAGTGTCTTTCCGAATAGGTACACCAGTAAATAATAATTCGTCCATAATTATTCCTCCACATTTAAATACTCAAATATCGTTTTCTTATAATCCTCATTTGTCTCACATTCTGCCGTAATTAAATCCCAATCATCTGCAAGATAGTCTACGGCTATAGCTTTGTCGTAGTACTTCTCTCTGAAGTATTCTAACACAAGTTCAGCCTTGTATAGAGGCTTACTCAAGATACCCCCAGTAACCTCAGAGTAAACGGTAGGAACTTCTTGCATCATTCTATAGAAGTCCGACAATTCACATTTGACTGCATCAATGTCAATACTACCATCCTCTTTACAGATAATGTCTTTCCAGAATTCTTGATAAACTTGTTCAATTTCAGGGGTGACAATTGGTTTATCCAAATCATAGATTTCTTCCATAATTACACCTCATTAAATATCAAGGATTTTCTTAATTGCTGCTACATCGCTGGGGCGCATTTCTGTGGCAAGTTTTCCACCATAGTTGCCAAGAATAGTCTTAATTTTTGCCTTTGCTTCAGCATCAGCGGTTTTGTAGTTGGCTCTTATTTCAGTAAGAGTATCTTTATCTACAGGAGTAACATCTTCATCTACACCTTCATCTTCAAGAACATCACTTTCTTCTATATCAAATGGAACTTCATCTACAATATCTTCTACTTCTTCTTCAATTTCCTCTACGGGTTCTTCTACCTTAGGAGCTTTCTTTTTGGTGGTAGATTTGGTAGGAGTAGAACCTTTTCTTTCTGCTTCAATAGCATCTTTAATTGCCTGAATAAACTCATCGCAATCGAGATTAATTTCATCAGTTATATAAGCAAATCTGCTCTTCGCATCTGCAACCATAGCATCATCTCTGAACTTAATTTTACGAGTTTCATCAAGAACTGCATTTCTAGTCTTCTTTTTCTTGGTAACCTTGTTTTCATCTCCAACTTCTTGTTTCTCAATACTTCTGTCGAAATAACCAAATGCAACCACATGGCTAGAATTTTTGATACTATTAAAGTACTTCATAGGCATATTAGCAGTCAAAGAAGTATAATTTGCTCCAGTAAACAAATCAGACTGATCCTTTTCTTTTACATGTGATGTCCAATAAGTCTTAACACCAACACTTTCAAGTCTGGTGATTTCCTTTTTAACAGTATCAATAACACGGTCCATACCTTTACCAAAACCGCCTTCAACACTGTTAATTGAGGTTGATTTCGTGAAATCTTTCTTACCAATATTTTCTCTGTTCCAAGAGTCAATAGTAAATGCCTCAGCGATTTCGAAAGCAGCATCTAAAGTATCGAGAACAACAACCTTAAGATCCTTATAATCAGTATTTTTATTTTTAACAATATCATCAACAACTTCCTTCATCTTCTTCCAAGTAGGTATAGGTTCTGCAACAACACCATCGATAGCGGAAGTTCCATCCTCGGTTCCCATATCTAAAATGATATATCCGTCAGAACCAAATTCTTTTTCACACACCTGATACATCAATGTTGTTTTACCAAATCCACTAGGTGCCATAACACCAATCATATAATCATTTATATTTGTACTTACACTTACCTTTTTCCCAAACTTACCCATTATATCACTTTCCTTTCATTAATCATTTTGCTTTGTTATTTCAATATTTCAAGTTCCATCATTATATCTGCTGGCACATTGTCTTCAAATACATAACTATTTTTTAAGATATAATTATTATATGTAGAAGCCGTAGAGTTTGCTTGCTGACGATATCCTGTTGCAATTTCAAGATAATATTCATCATCAGTTGTTTCATATAACTTCATATTTGCCTCGTATTCAACCCTATTTTTTTCATAAGTAGAAATCATTGCTCTACAGGTATCTTCAACCTGTTTACGAGTTGTATAATTTGTAACATCATCTACCTTCTGAACGGCATGAAACCAATTATTCCACATTGCCGTACCCATAGGGGTTGCACTAAAAAACACGATAGCAATAACTAAAATAACACATAATACACCAATTAAAACTTTATTCATTTGCTGCCACCTCGTAATTAACTACTGGTGTGTCTACTTTCATAGGAATGTCAGAATATAAATATGTGCCAGTCCATTCTACATATTTGCCATCCGTTGTAAAGAAGAAAATTCCGTTGTCGTTTTCTCCGTATGAACCGTCAATATCAGGAAGTTCTTTATTAATAGTTGCGCCATTACTGTAATACTCTTCTTCCATACTAGGTGTAAGAAAGCTATTTAAGCTAGACACTTTTCCATCAACCGTAAAAGATCCTACAACAGTATTCCCAGAAAATAAAGCAATATATCCCATAGGTTTAGTCATTTCACATACTAATGCATTTGCTTTATCTCTCTGTCCGTTTACCCAATATGCTCTACGAATAAGGTTATATCTTTCTAATGAATATTCAATATCCGTAGGTGTTGACTGACCACTCTGCAATTGGTTGGCTACTTCTTTTGTATTTTCTATATCGTTATGTGAACCATAACTACTCGTGTCAATATCACAACCAGTCAAAACAATAACGAGCATTAATGTTACTAATATAATTGAAATAATTTTTTTCATAATTTCACCTTTCTTCTTTTGATTAATCTTTTGTTTCACCTAAATATCATCGTCTTCGTCCATATTAAATGGCACGGCGTCGTCTTCTACCTCTTCTACCTTATGAGGCTTCTCAATACAATTTTCCAAAGTATAAACTGTACCTTCACTATGCTTCACAATCTTATCAAATCTAAGTTCCTGAATAACATCGCCATACACCTGACCACCAGCATTACGAATTGCCTGAGCTTCACTCATTAATCCTGCTTTAACCGCCTTCTGAGTTTTCTCATCAAGATCTTCGAGATTCACACTTCTTCTCTGTGCTCCGTTAATTGCCTTGCAAGAGAGTACTGCCTTGCAGATTTCATTATCTTCAAATTCACTCAAAAGTTCTTCTGTTAAATCAACATTCTCCACATCCCTCATAACAAGTGCAATAGGAAGGAACCAGTCTCTCTTTGTATTTGGGTCATAAAACGTAGTAAATCCAGACATAATTGCCTTGCCTGTGTCCTCTACACCGTCTTTGTCCATAAAACCATCAGCAAAGTAAAACTCAATATTTACATCAGTTGTAGGTTCTACAGATTCATCTACTCTGTAAATCTTATTGACTTCATATGACTGATAATATTTTCCAGTTTTCTCACTATAGTTGTAAACAATATTGCCGTTTACTCTAAACATCCAATCCTTAATTTTTTCATTGTAAACTACCTTCTTTGCAAAGTCACAAAAATCTGTACCTGCAAGAAAATGTCTTCTCTTCTCATTAGATTTTTCAAGTGCTTCAGTATCTCCAGCCTCTTTTAAAGCTTCTCTATGGGAGTATGTGTCTGTATCGATAGTGAGAACACGGTAACCCGCAACTTTTTCTATTGATTCTGGATCATTTCTTTTATCCCATGAAATCTGGATCTTCTCACTCTTCTTGCCTTCTGTTGCTCTTGACATAGTATAGATAACACTATTCTTCTTGTCGTCCTTCCAGCGTCCGGCATTGATTTCGACTAGATGTCTGTTATCTCCCGCAACAACATTAAATACCAATCTCTGCTTCATCCACCCACTATCATAGGTTGTTTCTGTGTAACCTTTAAAACTTTCTGTGTCTTTTACTGGAACTAATTTTCCCAAAAATGAAAATGTGTTCATAAATTCTCAATCTCCTTTTCAATCATTTTGTTTTGTTAATACATTCTTGGATCTATATTGATGTCATACAACATATATAAATCATCTATATTATCTCCACAGTATAACTGCTGTGTGTGTTCTTTACATTTTTCACACCAAAGTTGTACGTATATATCGTCACCTCTCGGCTTATACTTCTCATCAACTTTATGTATATTACCACAGCAACTACACTGGAAGATTTCTTTATCCCTTTTCATACATTGAAATCCTCCTCTCTGTCTAATCATTCTGTTTTCTATCTTTGATTGTATTATACCATAAGAGGAGGAATTTGTCAATAGGTTTTTTAAAATTTTTTAAATTATTTTAAAATTATAGTTATAGTAAGTCTTCCATCCGACACCTTATACACATCATCCTGCACCTCGACAATCTTTACATCATGCTTGGACACAAATACTTCATTACCCCTCAATAACACACCAACTTTCTTATCATCATTAATCGTTTGCAATCGATCACAATAAAAAATCTGTTTGCCAAACAAACAATGATCAAGCGTTACTTTTCCCATTTTCCCATTTAATTGTGTAAATTTTCTCATAAATTGCTGCATTAAAATCCCTCATTTCGTTGCTATGATTAGTGGTTTATATTATTATACCATGCGAACATATGTTCTTCAAGCCTTAATTATTTCCAAATTGTGGAACTGTATTTCCATATTAGGTTTTATTTGGATAATTCAATCATTTTGTGGTGTACATCTTTAGAGAAAAGTATCTCCTATAGGAAATACTCCTCAAACTTATCAACTAACATCTGTCCATATAATTCAGACATAATGTCATATCTTCGGGCCAAATCCTTTACTTCTTTAGTCTTCACATACTCTCTGAATGTCATACCACTTTCCTCTACACCCTGCTTTAAATGATGCAGAAGTCCGCCCGTTTGAATTCCGCCAGAGGTTAATTGTACTCCTAAATCCTTTGAGATTAACAACAGTCTGCGCTGAACAAAACGGAAACGCCTTTCTAAATCTTGCTCATCAGTAGGATCTCCATTATCACTTAGAGCATTGAAACGCTGCTTGTAAAACCCATAACTTTTTACATTACTGATCCTCGAAGTCTCACCGAAAGAAATCAACTCTTCTTCATCACAAGCATTCTTTATCAGAACATAATCCTCTTCTGTTATAGGAATAGTTTTACCTGTTCTGAAATAAACCGTCCCATCCTTCCTGCTTACCTGAGACATATCAAAGAAAGTTAACTCTTTTAACCAATTAGAACCAGCACCGAGAAAAAGCATTCGTAAAATTCCCTTGTCAGTCCAATTCAATAATTCACCTTGGATTTCTTCCAAATCATCCTGGGTTAAAATCATATTCTTTCTCTTATTTGTATCTACACAACTCAACATTAATTCTTTAGTCACATCTTCATATGCACCTTTAACACTTAAACCCCTTTTATCCACCATCCATCTTGTGGCGTGTTTTAATGTTAAATTAATATTCTGTAATGATCTATCTGAGATAGCATGTGCAGATTTATACATCTCTAAGATTTCATCTACAGTAAATTCATAAAATGGTTTCTGAAACTTCTTTTCAAATTCTAATGCTCTATTTAATGATGCTCTAACTGTGGCCTCAATTATAACTCTAGATCTTGAATACTCTTTTAGAAAACTTTCCACTTCTAATTCAGTTGTTAATACCATAATACCCACTCCTCTGTGGAATTTTATTTTCTGTTACAATTATACAATACAAAATGATAACTTTCAAGTAATTTGTTGTGTTTAAAATAATTTATCCATAATATTAACTGCCGCCTTCTTCTCTTTATTTAACGCTTTTACATACCTCATTGTCGTTTGTATAGATTCGTGTCCATACATATCTTGAATAGTTTGCACATTTACACCTGCGGCTGCCGCTTGTGTTGCAGCAGTAGCTCTGAGTTTGTGTGGTGTAATGTGTTTATTGATATCTTTTGTGTATTTGGTAATTAAATGTCTGACACCATTGGGGGTAATTCTTCTCTTCCATTGAGATAAAAATAATGCCGTCGTTTCAACATCACCATAATATTTATTTCTTACATTAATCCAATCACCTAATAACACTTTTGTGTTTTCCCCAAAATACAAAGTCCTTGTTTTTGTACGCTTTTCAATAACTTTAACACAATTATTATCGAAATCAATATCCTCAATATTAATCTGTACCAAGGCGGAAATACGCATACCTGTTGCAAGAGCCAAACCAACAATTGCCTTATCTCTTGTTAACATATTTCCAGTGTAATCTTGTTCGATAGAAGTCATAACTTTTGAAATTTCAGATTTTGATAAATATACTACGGTATGTTCTGTGTTTACTTTTGGTCTTTTAGTTTTTAGCATTGGATTTTGTACGATATAATCATTGATTGTTAAAAACTTAAAGAATGTGTTAATAGCACTCCATCTTAATGCTTGATACTCATCACTTGTTTTTCTTATATAATTGCCAACTTTTATAGTAGATAAACTAATAATATACTGTTTAATTTTTGAAGTAGCGATATTTAAATAAAAATCATTCTTAGGAACGCCACCCGTTATATAATTCATAAAATGTACAACATATCCTATGTAATTTTTAATAGTATCGTTTGATTTTCCATCTCCCTGCATATCAACATAAAACTCGGTGAAAATTGGTGGTAGTACGCTTAAATCATTTTCAATTTTAAGTTTTATTTTTTCATTTTTTTCAATCCAACCGTTCATTTTTTCCTCCTATTCATATCTGCTTCAAATGCCTTTTTTCTTGCTTGTTTAACCCTACCTCTGTATGCCAAATACATTATTGCCCATATAACAATCTGACCTTTGATTAATGCAGTTAAAATCATACCAATAATGAGTACATTTCTTGCCGCAGCTATTTCACCTTCTAACCATTTTTCAATAAAAGGGTCAACTATTTTTCCTTGAAATTGTTGGCTTGTAACCCATTGTTCTAAATCATAGCCAGACTCAAATTCTCCTGGATGTGTTTCCTCATAATGTTTCATATATTCTTGATATCTTTTTCTTTCTTCAATTACATCTTCTGGTCTCAGCATAACATCACTCCTATTACCATCTTGCTTCTTCAATTTTACCTATTGCCTCTTGAATCAACTCACTATCCTTATCAAACTCATCCTCATCGTAAACCTCATTGAGTAAATTTAAAGCCTCTTCTAAATTATCAATAGCCTGTTCAGAATCCTCTGCTTTTTGGCTATATTGAAGGTTTTCAGGAATATTGTCATAATAATCTTCTTCATCTGATTTAATGTTGTCTAAGTCGTTTATAATTGAATACAAATCATCTTTATCTTGTATAACACCTAATCCTTTAATTACTTCTGATAATTCTTTTCTTCTTGCTTTATTCATTATAATCTCCCCTTTAATTTTTTCGCTTTCTTTAATGCCTTCTTTTGTTCACGCTGTCTCCAATAATCATGTGTGTTATATTTCTCAAGTGCATTACACTGTTTGTTTAAACACTCGTGACATTTTAGAGTACGTACTGTAAGTACTGTTCCATGTCTTTTGCAATATCCAACCGCTTTATGTGGTTCTATATAACTCCCATATAATCCAAGAGCTAAACCTTGTTCGTTTACTGTCATATTATATCATAACCTCCTAATCTTGTCAATCATTTTGTTCTGTAATTCGCAAATTGTTCGCAATTACACTGCCTTCATTCTTTTAGCCATAGCTTGTCTGTATGGCTCAAATGCCTCTTGCTCGTCATAATTCATTTCTTCTAATATTTCTAATCTCTCCTCCTCACTGAGAACTCTCGTTACTTTGATTCTGTCTGCTATAACCCAAAGTCTATTGCCACTTTCCCTAAAGTTGTAGAAACCTCCGTCTGGCAATCTATCGGTAAAACATTTTTTTGGTAATGTTGATACATACTCAGTATAATCAATGTCTGCTACATACAACACTTCACACCATACCCTCTTAAATCTCTTGCCTCTCTGAGATTTATAAGTTCCATTAGCACTCATCAACCAAGGAGCACTCGGTACCCCAGTTCCTATATGCCAACCTGGTCTATGTGCAAAACCCTTGTGATCCATAATGATCTGTGCCATAATCCATTCGTTTTTAGGTGTCTCCTCCTTCTTTCCTATAAACAATGGGAATAATCTACCTTTAGAATCCATTTCAAATAATTTCCAACCTCTTTGAATTTTCATATTAACACTTTCCTTCCTTATTATAATATAATCATTTTGTCTTGTTTTAAAAAGGCAATGTATCAAACGGTAAATGTTTATCACACCACCAATATATCTTTGGTGTATGATACATCATCCATCCCCAAAAGTTCTGTCTTAAAAACTCCTTTCTTTGTTGCCTTGGTATACTCCAGTATAATACCCAAAACATATAAATTCCTCCTTATTGTATTAAATTAACTTTGTCAACTCTTGAATCGAATATTCTTTGGTTATCCCATAAGCAGCCTTGCTGATATATTTCCATTGCATAATCATCTGCTTCTTCCTCATCTTTAAATGCTTTAACTGCACGCCACTGTTCGTTTTCAAATTCTGCCAATACAACATAAATTTTCATCATAAATCCCTTCCTTATTATATAATCAATTTGTAGTGTGATAAGAATATTATATACTATTTTTAACGAATGCCACAACATTTTCAACACCAAATCTTTCAATGGCATTTGCAATTCTGTAAATATCATCTTCTGAGTAAGAGATCATTCTAGGTCTAAGTTTTTCCCAATCGGTTGCTGGAAATACTTTTGTTGCTTCTTGGATGATATAATCTATATATTCCTTTTTGTTTTTATAGCTTTCCATATTAATCCTTCCTTCTGATTTTTCTATCAAATTCATCTTCATCATAAATCCAATAGCTATCTCCATGGTACCAAAAACTCACATATATTTCTCCGTCATCAGTACGAATTTCCTGTTGCTCAAACCCTTCACCAAGGCCATCAGAATTCTGACCGCAGATATATTCCTTAACTGCCTCTACCTCTTCGGATGTTAGCTCTTCGGAAAGCGTCACATTAACCTTACCATATAGACAACCATTAACGGATTCAAATCCCCAAACCATAGACTGAAGTTTTTCTTTTGCTGTTTCACTGTCACTTTCATCAAAATATTCAACCATATCGTCATCATTATATCCGTCAAATCTTCTTTCAATTTCACTTCTATAATCATCTGCATATTCGCCGTCATATTCTACGGCATCATCTACCCAATATCCATCTTCATCTCTTTCGTAAACATTTACTATTAATGGGAAATAAAACTTTTTAATCATAATTAATCCTCCTCCATATAAATTTTCTTTGTTTGAATGTGTGGACAATCAGGATATTTGTACCAATCACATCCAAGACAATTTGTATTACAACAGTGTTCAATTAAACAACTATGACAGATACCTTTACTCTCATCTCCTTCGGAATTAGACTTCAAAATCCATCCATCCTCTGTTTTGATGGCAACATTATCTCCACACATTCTACAACAGAAGTTATCTCCATCAATTTTAAAGTTATATTTCATTTACATTACCTCCTTCAAATCCTTTTGTTGTGTATTAATAAAACTAAATATGTGAGCAATTACATCCACAGTAAATGCATCACCAAGAACATCCGCAGCTTCATTTCTCGTAAGACATTTTGTATATCCCTCTGGCACCGTCTGACATCTTTCAAGTTCTGTTTGATTAAGATATCTAATAGAATCATCATTGCCTCTCTCTTCCCACACAATCGTGGTAAACTTCTTGTATCGATGCAACATCTTCTGTTTATCTCTCAGTGGTCTACTATCACTCACCAAAAGTGTCCTTGCCTTCTCTCTATCTGTCCAACCACTCGTCAAAATACTCTGAAGAGTAATTCCTTTATCCTCTGGCTGAGTAATACCTGGAATGTTGGTCCAATAATATCTATCTCTCAAAGCAGCACACACAAGCTTACTGTTGATGCGAATAGGCTCAACACCCATACATTCACTCAGATAATCCCTATCTTCGTTTTTCATACTTGCTACATTCTCAAGCAACCACCAAGTAGGATTTACTTCTTGCAGAATACGATAACACTCATAAAACAATCCAGATCTTATCTTATCTTCAAGTCCTATTCTCATATCGGTTTTCATACATCTACTAAAACTCTGACACGGAGAACCAAATACCATCAAATCAATTTTCCCTACATTATAATTACCATGCTCCGTATAAAGAATTCCACCCTTATACCGAACCTTATTAACATCACCTATGTGAATTGTGTTTGGATAATTATCTTTCGTTACTTTAATTGCTATCGGTTTGATTTCTGCTGCATAGTATTTATCAACCTGATAGCCGAGTTTGTCTAATGCAATATGAGCTATACTCGCTCCGTCACATAAGCTTAATACCTTCATAATATATCCTCCTAATTATTTTAGATTATTTCCAATAAGTTTTAACAAAGCCTTGCTCTGGATCTCCGTAACTCCTCATATCACACTCTTCATATGTTCCTTTATATGAAACTGATACAAGCTTCAATGGATATTTAAGTTTGTCAATCTGTTCATCATAACATCCAATGCGAATTCCTTGACAACGGTTCTCATCTTTACATGTTTGTCCTCTTTCCAAAATATCTTGCATTGTAGATGGATAATCGTCACCATCAAAGACCATTCCTTCACACTTGTTCCAGTAAGCCAAGATTCCGTACAGGTCGGCAGTTTCTTTTGTGTCATTGTACTCAAACACTTTTCCATAATCATAATATCTATCTTTGATATATCCTCCACCAAACTCTTTCGGAATTAAAATTTTATAAACATCACCGTCTGTCAAATTACTTCTCTTTGTTGTTTTGTCTGCTCTCATCCAAGAAAAACTTCCCATATTATTATCCTCCTATAATCATTTTGTATTGTTAATTAAACCACTTAATAATTGGCTCACCTGTGAATCCCTTCACCCAAATGTACCAACAATAACATACTGCCGAATCACTTTTAGGATTACCTTTCTTATCTAACTTAAATTCTCCGTTCTTTGCACAACCTAACCTACTCACAGACACCCATACTGTCTTCGGTGGATACTTCTTAAAGAATTCTCTTCTGCTCTGTCCCTCAAGAAAACTTAACTTGAGGAACATTGCTACCTTATGACCTTCTGTAACGGTTTCAATTGCCTTTTCACAAAACTCACGACACTGATTATAAGGTGGATTACTAATTATATCTCCATCCCATTCTCCTTCATATTCTAAGAAATCAATAATCTCTGTATCACCAGTTCTATCAACGATGTCACTACATTTTACATTGTATCCGGCATCTTTAAATACATTTGCAATATGATGTTCTCCAGCTGCACACTCCCATATATTCGGTGCAAATTCCTCTAAATCAAGAAGCAATTTTGTTGCCTTTGGCTCCGTAGCATAATAATCCCATTCAGCCCTATCCTCCTTACTGTGACTTGAATCACCATTTGTTACAAACACTGCCTTACTGTTTCCAGTCCAATCTTTTGTTTTAATCATGACCATATACCTCTCTTTACTTTATCTCATATTTCCTAAATCAAGTTCACGATACTTGATAAATCTTTCCTTTACATCAGGATCTAACTCTTTACCTTGTGGAGAATAAGGATCTTTCTTAATACCTTTTACATCATCAATCGCATACTTAAAAGCCTCTCTTTCGTCAGACAAACTTCTCTGCCAAAAACTTAGACACTCCATAAAGAATTGTTGTAGTACTAACTGAGTTTCTTGTGCATTAATCATTTAACATCTCTCCTTAATCATTTTGTTTTGTTTTTTCTTTCCTGAATGGTCATACACAGCAGTAATATGACCGTTGTTTCCACTAAAACACCTACCACAATAATCACAAGTAATTTCAGTCTTGTGACCATCCTTACCAACTGCTGGACAATGAAATACTTTAACTAATTTAGGGTCAGAGCCATCATCATACACAAATCTATTTAATCCTCTTAAGTTATACCCATCCGTATTTCCTTTCCATTCGGAAATGTTACATATACAGTTCTTTGGAAAATCGCCACACTCATTAAGATATTTTTCAACAAACCCAAATCTCTTTGTATAGAAATAGAATCTCACATTAGGAAGCTCGACTGCTAACTTAACCATATGTAGCAGATAGTTATAACTTTCTATCTCACCACTGCTGTGATATCTAAGCACCTTGGCTCTCTTCTTAATAAGATTATACTTAAGCTGCTCAAATCCATCTTCCATATTGTGCCTCATAATTACCGTGTTTTTACCAGCACTTGGAATAACTGTATTGTGAAATCTTCGTGTGTCACTTACTGCATAGCATAATCCCTCACATCCGTCACAGCACCCACCACAGGTGCCTCGTACATTAGTCAACTGTCCTTTTTCTTTTGTAGATATTGGTTTGTTTCCAGGCATAAGATTTAATGCATATACCCCCTTCCCTAGCTTACTGTTGCCTTTTGCTAGTGAAATTCTCATTGCTGGCTCATAATTGATTTGATACATAACATTTACCATATTATAACACACTCCTCTTAATTTGTCAATCATTTTGTATTGTTAATTCATCAGTTCAATCTCTTCTGCCAAATCCCCTACTGCCCAATTTGCATCCATATAACTCTGAACAACATTATCTGAAGTATTATTTAATATCATTTCTGTGGTCATCTCTTTTAGTAACTCTTCAACAAATTCGCAAGCATCAATAGCCTTATCTACATCATTGATATTGTGTTTCTTTGCAATCTTTAGCATATGTCTTTGTGTCATTATTCTTCCTCCTTAAAGTGTTTCTCCAGTTTCAGTTTCAATGGCACAATCATCTGTAATAAACAACTTATCATCATACACAATCCCAAATGTATCCGTACCATCCATAGGTTGTCCTTCTTCAAAATCATAATTACAATATCCTTCACAACCCACAAACACTAGCATATCGTCCGGCAGATCCTTAAGTATTTCTTTTAACTTTCCCACATTCATTTCCATTATTCTTCCTCCTCTTCAAATAACCATCCATAACCAAGTTCTTCAATTTCATAATCTTTAAATCCAAGCAAGCTTAAGTTTTCAACTATTCTATCATTGAGAGTGTCATCTGTAAACCATTCAAGACAATCTTTCAATAACTCAATTGCCCTCTGATAATCAATACCTTCACCACTGAGCCAAACTTCTTTCTGTACATACTGTAATAAATCCATTGTTGGTATCTTCGCAATCTCGGCAGCACATTCAAGAATTGCAATCTCAAAATCTCTTGTGCAAAACAACCACTTACCCTCTGCTTCTGCTTTATCGTGACGCATGTTTATTTCTCTGAGCCACATACTGTATTTTAACTCATTATTAAAATTCTCTGTGCCTTCCTGGATAAGAGTCTGAAGCGCAGTCTTAAATATAATCTCGCCCTTACAACCATAATCATCTCTGATTTTGTCCAACATTGTTTTGCTTTCTTTGTAACTCATAATATTACCTCACTTTCTGCCCGTATTGCCGTTAGCTCAGCTTTATAATTACATTAATTCTGCACGAATATTAAATTGATTTCTTGTTACAGTATTAATTAAAAAGTCTGCTCTTTCTTGTTTATTCATATGCTCCCAAGCAAAATCAAGTATAGTTTCTAATACTTCAACACAAGATGTTCTTCCAAGATTTCTAATGCCTGCAAACCCTGGATGCTTGGAGGCATATTTAATGATATCGTTAGCAGTTTTTAAACCAGCATTCATTAATGCATTATTTGATCTTACTGACAATCCTAAAAGTGAAGTAGGCATTGTAAATATTTTCTCACAATAAGGCATTACAACATTTCTTTTGTTATATACCACCTCTAATGCTTTTGAAAGTTTCTTGCCAGCAATCATTTCATCTACGATTTTATCCATAATATCAATATTTTTCTGTGTCATAATTTCAATCTCCTTTAATCATTTTGTTTTGTTTAAAAATTTCTTCTAATATAATCTTCAATCCATTCCTCTTCATCAACCTCCTCAAGCATATCAACAATCTTATTTACCTTTTCAACTACATCGTCACCAACTTTCTTCAGATGGTATTCGTCCCACAGTTCGTGAAGCAAATCGTAGGCTTCCTTGTTAACATATTCATCCATGCCATCTTTACGAGTGTCGTGTTGACCACAACTACCACTTTCAAAATACCAATTAGTTCCGTCAACATCTATGATTTCTGGATACAAACTACAATCCAAAGCATCACGAACATCATAACATTCATCTGCTAAAATTTTAGGTAAATCTTGTGGAGAACATCTATTGGTTTCACATAAATCATATAGATATTCTTTATCCATATCTTCACACCAATTTTCGTAATATTCTTCTAAATCATATTCATCTCCTTTAAACGGCCACACAACATTAAAGCTTGCTGTGAATTCTTGATAACCATTACGAGTAGTCACCTCAATTTCACCAAATACTATTTCCCTATCGGCTGTTGCTCCTAATAAATACTTTCTTCTCATAATATTACCTCCATATAATTTTATAATGCTACCCAAACTCTCATAGAGTCCATAAGATCATAGAAACATGAGAGAATATCATTTATTTCTCTTTCGTTGAAGTCTTCATCATCTTCTTCGAGATAACATTTAACATCTTCACAGTCACTAATCATATCTTCAAGGTCATATTCATACCACTCTTTATCTTCGTCTGTGAGTTTATTCTGCAAATATTCACAACAAGCAATCACTTGTTTCAGAATATTTTCACAGTTTTCTTTCGACGAATCTCTATGAATTAATTCCCTAAGTGTTTTACCATAAACACCTAAATCATAATCCCATTTATTCATTATAAACTCCTCCTTAAAAATCTTCATCTACAAACGGAAATCTTGCATTACTATGTGATTCAAGAAACTGAACTGCAAAATCTCTAATCTCATTTTTCCAATAAAGAACATCATCTTCATCGAAATCGTCTTTAGGTACTGAGAAATCAAGCAAATCTTGTGTAAACTTTTCACACAAATCGTCAATTGCATCCCAATAAATTACATTTCCCTTTTTACCCATTGTTGCATAATCAGTAGTTTTGTTACGAAACGGTAGTTTGTCCATATTAATTTTCCTCTCTTTCACATTCATATATTGTAATGCAGTTATATTTTTCTTCACCACATTCTTCAACCTCAAACTCAACCTCTGCATCATTGAACCACATTCCTCTTAATGCAACAGTAACAAAGACACCCAGACAAGGAATACTCCACCATTCACCATTTAAAGTTTTAATTGAAATATTGAAATCTTCTCCATTAAAACCACTGTGATGTTCGAGTACATATAGCAACTCATTTACCGTGTGCTGTTTTCTGTCCTTCATAAACATGTGTATCTTGAAAGCCTCAGCAAGTTTTGTTCTGAATTCTGTGTTAGTCATTATCAATTTCCTCCTTATATAACTCAATAAATTTTGGTAAAACTCTTGAAGCATATACCTGAATATAACCATCTTCTGCATTATTTTCAAACTCAAGCCAAGGATATTTCTCATATTTTTCATCCTCGGAAGCATCTCTGCCATCAATCCAGTGTGCATATACTGCCTCGGTGATTCGCATTAAATCCTCATAATCAAACATACCATCATTACTTTCATTAATTTGTGACAACACAAACATAACCTTCATTTCTTCATAAGTATATTTGTGTTCATACACATCAAACTTGCTAAATATTCTCATCTTATCATCTCCTCAATATATTTTTCAATGTAATACTGATTGTCCTCAGAATTCTTATCGAAATCTATACCATAATGCCATCCGACTAAATCACCAGAAGGCACGATTGAATAATCCATAATCACAACCTTATCATCACGCTGACCCTCCTCGTTAATCAATTCTGAAATCTCAATATTTGAACAAAGGATTTCTTTAAAGGCTTGTCTACGTTCTTCTTTATCGAATAACTTCCATAAATCCTTGGTTTCTAATTTAAAGAAATTTACCTTCAGTTCATCATTTATTGATGTTTGATTTTCAATCTTTTGCATAACCTCTTTAAATTTGTCCTTTGGAAACACTCCGATACATTTATCAATTTCTGCTTCAAGGCAGTGACTATCTTCATACCAGCCATCTAACACAGCAAATCTCAAAATATCTTTCCAAGTTGCATCACGATACTCACTTCCTGTCGTGTTTCCAGTGGTTGCATATCTTATATCTTTCTCAACTTCATACATCTCTCTAAGAGCATACTCAATTTCATTCACATTATCGGCATGATATTCAAGTTCAATATCGTGGTTTCCAGTAACAATATGGATATTGTGGTCTTTATACCACTTATCCTCATCTATACTGCCATCCTCAAATTCCTCAATAGGCGGAGGAAGAAGAGCATTTCTACAAAATTCTTCATATTGGTCGATAGTGTATTTTTTCTTATTATTCGATTTCCATAACATAACTGTTACCTCCTTCTTGTCATCATCAAAATCTAAAGTTTGAATCAGATCACAAAATTCATTTGAATAACTCATTTCCCAAACATCATCTCGAATCTTTGTATTGCTCAAATTTACACCTAAGTGTGAGCATACCCATCCATATCCGAAAGTATAATGTCTTGATGTTGCACACTCTTTTGTTGTTTCATATAACCCTTGTACTGCCTTCTTAATCTGTTCCTGATAATTCATAATTTATTCCTCCTCGTATTCGTCTTCATCACATTCTTCTTCATCACTGTCAAGCCAATTTGACAACATATCAATCAGTTCTTCAACTGCCTCTTTGTTCCATGAACAATATTCAAGTACCTCATTAAATACACGTTCCATAATTTACTCCTCCTTTAATCCTTTCAAAATCGCTACCACTGTTGCCGTTGGATCTTTATGCTCTAATAAGTGCATAAAAATCTCACAGTCTGTTACATGCCACCAACATTCATCTGGAAACACCTCCTCAATTACATCTTGGAATGCCACTTCGTAAGCTTTGATATTTGTTTCTCCTTTCTCTCTTAACTCAATCACTTTGTTGAGTAGCTTGTCTCCAAGTTGCCTCTTGTGTTCGTTTGTTATTTTCATATCACTTTACCTCCTTATTCCCTCATTAATATATAGTACTTACCAATACGATTAACATAATCATTATCTTCCTGTGGAATATCTGTTACTCCTATACAATCAGTTGTCAATAAAGATACGAATGTTCCAAGATGCTCTTCTTCACGGAATGCTTTTAGCCTTGCTGCATATTCTTCTTCAATGGTGGTCTCCATCTCGCAAGCTCTATCGTAAAGCTCCTCCACATAAAAATAATCAAAATATTTCATATCACTATCGTAAATTTTAATTCTGTCTTCCTCTTCTCTTGGATACATTAGTGTTTCAACTGAAATTTCACCAAATTTTGTTTTTACTGGATTTAACATATGTTTCATAATGAACCTCCTTATATTTTTCTTATTCCTGGCACTTCTATCTCACCTTCGAGTACCCAATCCAACAAACTGTGAGGTGTCCACCACTCTCGTCCACCATACCTACTTTCAAAGTTTGCACCAAATTCTTCGTAAACATCTCCGTCGCAATTCCAGTCGGCTTCTACTATCTGGAATGGTGTTTGCTGTTTACAAACCTTGCCGTCCTTCCAATGAATTTCGTGATCTGTACGAGTAGTATCAATGTTATACTTATCTTGAAACCACCCTCGTTCTTGGGACCAACCTTCGTGTGTTAATTGCATTTAACATTCCTCCTCATAAGTACAGTTTTCTAAATCAATTTCTTCAAAGTGATAGCATATCATCTCAAGCAAATCAAACTCATACTGACAATCTTGTGGGAATTTATCACGGTAAGAGAGTAGGTAATCCCAACCCCAACCATCCCAATCGGAGATGTCGATGTTGTTTTCCTCTGCAAGCTCTTCAATATCTGTAATGACATAATCATGAATGTAAGTATCCATTCTCTCAAGAATATCAGCCGCATCCACAAATCTGTCACTCTGAATATCACCAAGATTAGCACCTTGATTATCAATTAAACCCCAACGAGCCGGATCATATTCATAATCATTAAGTTTATGCTTAATAAGTGTAAATTCCGTTAGGTCAAGGAATTCATCGAATAACTTTTCCCATTTGTTTTGCTGTTTCATATTTCAATCTCCTTATCTTCAAGATATTGTTTGATTGCTTGTTCAATGGCCTCAGTATAACACATCCAATAAGTATCATCATTTGCTAGTAAATCTTGTGCATCTGTTGCAATTTCTGCCAAGTCAATAATAGAATCATCAGCACAAGGTTCAATATCATAATCATCACGAAGTCTATTACCAATGTCGTCTATAAAATCCGCATCTCTCATTTCTCTGAATGCCTGGCACATTTCTGGACCAGTCAATTCATACTCTTTACCATCTCTGATTATCTTCATAATTTAATCCTCCTTAATAATAAATTTGCAAATATAACTTGTATTATTATGTATAAACTTATTTTCTTCAGAGATTTCATATGAGCAATCAAATACATAATCTTCGTTGCAATCACCAGATACCCACTGACAATTGTCATAATAGTTGCTACTACCCGAACAAATATCAATGTAGATTTTTGAGTCATCATCGAACTTGAAGTAAAATCCGTAAGGCATAGTGTCTGGTCTGGCATCCAACTCATCAATAAGCTTATGCATTTCTGGGTTTATTTCGTATTCCCCAAACATCACATCCATCAGCTTGTTAATTCTGTCAAAGTCATATCTACTGATTTCATTCTCACATACATATTGTTTCATAATTAAATCCTCCTTATTATTAAAATGATTAATTATTACTTGCTCTAATTGTTCTGCATACTGCACAAGAGCTTTATATCTCCTACGGTTGGTTGGTGTATCTGGAACACATATATGTCTGCCACTTCGTCCAAGCTGAAATACCTCTAAATCTTTATAACGGTTTTCCATTGCAAATATAGCTTTTGATACCTCATGATAATATTCATCAAAATCAAATGCTTTGTCTATCTTCCATAGTGTGTGATTATCGTGGAGTTCGAGATATGTACCTCCACCATAATCATTGTAAAACTTAAAATCTGCCATTGATTACACTCCTTTCTAATCTACAAATTCCAAACCATTACCCAAGTTGTCGAGTATTCCATTCTCTTCGAGGCAATCACCGTAGAACCCCCAACAGCTATCAACATCTTCTTCGTCCTCATACTCTCTTATCACCTCTCCACAGTGAGGACAAGTTTCTTGCTCAACCACTTTATTTGTCAATGTAAACCCATATACATCACCCCTTAGATACTGGTCATAGGCTTCCATTTCACCTTCAAGATATTTGTCAGCTCGCTCTTTCCA
>JAEIGA010002197.1_pt1 | contig 31208 bp, 76 predicted proteins | sample 9270691 | NCBI WGS metagenome assembly JAEIGA01 (sample SAMN17057246, study PRJNA624740) | gut metagenome | biome: biome; isolation source: fecal sample | host: Bos grunniens | place: China: Xizang | collected 2019
AAGCAGCTTCTAAACCTTTTACATCAGAAGCCCCGAATTTAGCAACTTCTTCAGCTGTTAATTCGCCACCTTCTTTAACTTTATTTAACGCAGATTGTAATTCTCTTCTGAATCCAGCAACTTCTAAATCGATCACAAATTTCTTGAATTCTGCGACTTCTGCCAATCTTGGATGAGTTAATCTTTCTTTCCAAGGAATTCTAAATGCTTCACCTTTAATTCTATTTCCGTTAGCATCTACTCCATCTTTACCGAATACGTATACATCGCCTCTGCCGTCGTTGAAATATCCACCCTTACTTTGTAGCATAAATCTATTATCGCCACTAACACAGTTAAATTTCAAAATCTTATTTGTCCAGCCGCTATCATAGGTTTTTTCTTCATAACTTTTAAATTTTTCAGTATCTTTACTTACAGATAACTTACCAACCATCTCAAAACTAATCATTTTTCCTTTTACCTCCGTATAATTTTAACTAGTTTAAATTTCATTTTCTATAATCCAACTATCTTCTTCGTAATACAATACATTAGGAGTGCCACACTCTGTACAATCAACCAACTTTGTTGAGTACATATATCCACTTTCGTCCCAATATGTATCCTTCGAATCATAGCGAACTATTCTTCCACATTTTTTACAACTTACAACATTTGATCCAGCCATTTCATTATTCTACCCTCCGTCTAGACCACCTTTCGAATTCTAATTACGTTTCCACGAAAATTTTCCGTGTTGTCAAAACTTCCAGTTCTAAGAACATTAGGATAGCTGCTTTGCATTCTGTTTGTACAGACCACAAATTCAACTACAGATCCATCCATTCTATGATGACATCCGTTATATGTATGTGCGTCGGCCTTCTCGTCTAATTTGATAGCCTTAAATTCTTGACCAGTATCTAAGGTTATTATAAACTTATCACCAACATTTCCGAACCTACTTGCTAATGCAACTCCAACATATTCACCTCTATATAGCAATCCATCATTTCCAACGATAATATCATCGCTGTATATCAATTCATATTGTTTTGAATTTACATCAGTTATAGTTCTATAATCCATAAAGCTCTTAAAACTTTCATGTTTTTGACCGCATAATAGAATCTCTTCTAATATGATTTTAGGCAGTCATTGCTCACGTTCTTCAAGACCTCTGATACTATTCTCAGTATCATCTAGCCTTGCCGCGTGAAACAGTAATGTTTCTTCGACCGATTCCAATTCTCCTTCAAGAAGTCTAATGTTATTTTTTAAAGTCTCAATCTTCTTATTAGCACCGACCATTGATGTTACTGTAAACCCAAATAAGAATGCACATAAGAAGAGAGAAATATTTTCTTTTTTCATATAATCTTTCCTTCCTTTAGTTGAAATATGGTCTTCTTTACCACGACTATATTCTACCACTAATGCCGATAATAGTCAATATAAAATATAATTTTGATTAGTTTAATTTCTAATCATTTCGCTTTTCCTTTCGCTCGGCTGCAGCATATAACTCAGATAGAATAAATGCGCTTTCTTCACTTAACTTCTTTTCAATATTAGCACTGCTATTTTTAAGCAATTCAATTTGATTTTCTAATTTATTGACACGCTGATGCAATATTACGATTAATGTCAACCATAGCATAGCTACGGCGATCAAAACTGCAATAACATAAATTTGAACATTGTCCATTAAGTTATTTGCAATATAAATCATCATTCAACCTTATTTCTACATATCAAAAGCCCATACAATTACATGTAATATTAAAGCAATAATACATGCAAATAATACAACGCCACATACCAATAAAATAACTCCAAGAAAATGAAAATTAGTTATAAGCGTCATGACATAAATTATAAATGCAATTATAAAAAGATAAGTTAAAAATCTTATTAATCTTTTAATAAATTCAACAATCATTCCTCTACCTGCTTTCTATAGAAACGGTTTTCTTTAAACAATGTCCTAGTAGTTCCATTCATATTTATGTCGTAATAATGATGTACAAAGTGTCTATACCATTCATCAACCTCAACTCTTGTTATTTTAAGAAAACACTTTCTTTCGCTATCCCAAACCCACATTTTTGGTTTTAGTTCTTCAAACTTTAAAGGCGGATTGTCAAAGTGTTCGTTGATTAGTTTGCGTATAATTTCCCATTGTTCATCATCTTTGTAATTTAAACTATAGTTCTCTAGCACGCCAATTTCTTCCATGTAATCTTTAAAAAAATCATAATCAGCTAATGCTAATTCACACTCTTCTTTTGTCAACATTTTCCTCTACCTGCTTTCTATAAAATCTACCTTCAACAAATCTTATTTCTTCTGGATGGTTACGCAAATGGTTTTTAATAACCAACATCCCTTTACCTTGATAAACATATCTATTTAACACTTTAATATATTCTTTACTGGCATTGTTCCAAATCCAATCGCCTTCTTCAACATCTAGAAATTCTAATGGGGGATTACATTTTTCTACAATTTTAAACTTCCAACAATTTCGGCAATCTTGGTCACACTTAAAGTGTTCATTGATTAGTTGTTCAATAACATCACATTTAATTAGTGGTGCAACTTGATTCCATTTCTTGAAAATTTCTTCTCGTTCTAGTATCTCTAATCCTCTTAATGCGTTTAAACATTCTTCTTTAGTCAAATTCGACACAGTCAACAACTCCTTCCCCTCTAGGTAATAGGGATTTATGTTCTTCTATTTTCTCAATAAGTAAAGTAACATCCCAACCTAATTCTTCTTCCCACGGCTTTAGTGCATCTACAATTAATTCGCATTCATCTCTTGTTAATTGTAGCTCAAATGCTTGATTGTCAAAATGGTGATAAATTAGTTCTGCAAATACGCTCACTGCCCAACTAATATCATCTCCATCAACTTCGTCAGGATAATCCTTATATTCATGCAAAATTGCTTGTGCTTTTGTACATTCTTTTTCAGTTAATTTTGACATAATTACCATACCCCACTATTATTCCCAAATTGACACTCCGTTAACACATATGTACGAAGGCTCTTTAATTCCTAATAACTCATTTCTATATCTTTGCACCTTTTTATCAATTAAACTTTCTGCCAATGGAACGTTATATAAACCTTTCAATCTCTCATATAAATCCAGTTCTTCTTTTGCCTTTTCACAATCACAAATCAATGGTTGCTCTGGATAAATGGCATAACCACAATTATAGTCTCTTAAAAATTTCCCACAGTAAGCGCAATATTCTACGTTACTTATTCTTTCTGTTCTCGTATTCATATATTTTACCTCTTAAAACTCTATTTTTATAATACATTAAAATTATCGTTCTTTTTACACAGTTCCCATTTTCCTGTATCTCGACTTATATAATAATCGTCACCGAAAACTTTGAAGATTGTTTCCAAATCATTTTCTAAATAGAAATCAAAGTTTTTCATTTCGATAATTTTAATCAATGCTTCTTTGCTTAATCCTTTCATAACCACCTCTTAAAATTTTATTTTTATGTTATTCTAAATACCAATGTATCCGTGTGATTCTCGTCCATTAAATCAGTAAACAGAGTTTTGTTGACTTTCATATATTCTTGTACTTTAATCGCAAGCTTTCTGCCAATCAATCCTGTGCAATTGTATATGTCTTCTAGTTCACCACAGAAGGTTTGTTCAAGTCCGTGAAACATAGGAATATCAATTGGCATACTCTCTTTATTCCAATAGAATGGCATCCCAGAAAAACTCCCTTCCGCAACCTTTTTAAAGTTGTGTTCTGGGTCATAAAACTCATAATAATATCCCATATACTACCTCCTAAAAATTTGTTTTTATATGCTTAATAAAGATGTTTTCTATACTGTGCCTCAACCCATATTGGCTGCGAATCTCCATATACTGATGTTGGAAGTTCGTTTTTACAAAGTGGATAATAGCAAGACCAGCATCCATTTATACATCTCAAATCTTTTGATAAATCTACGCCATAAATCTTCTTTACATTCTCTGCCCAATTGTTATAAATCTCTTCGTCTGTGTCGCCAAAGGCAACTGAATAATACATCCAACCGCTACAACCTTCAGAACCTTGTTCACAAGACGAAATCAAATATACTAACCAAGTCTTCTTGTTCATATTACACCTCAACTTTTTCTGCTACACAATATAAATCATCATATACTCTATTTTTAATCAGATACAGAATCTTTTGTTCTAGTTTGCCATCTGGCTCTTCCCAGTCCATATATTTTTCATTATATGGGTCTTCAATAAAATCAATCAGTTCATCAATCAAATTCGAAAAAGATTCACATGCTCTTTCACCAGTATCTGTTAGTACCCATCTGTCATACCCATCTTTTTCTGCTTTAATGCGAGGCTCAAGTTCTTTTTCGACACGCCACTCAGCAGAGCTTCGTCTGTCTCTTTCTGATTCTAAATCTTCTTTATATTTACTAACTATGCACGAATAGCAACTATTCTCTCTACATTTCTCACACGGAGAATAATAATATCTACCATCAATATAAACACTCATATTTCACCTCTTAAAATTTATATATCTTTAATCTACAATTGACTTTTCGATAATCTTCGTTTGCAAATCTTCAATTTTACGAATTACTTTGCACCAAAATCTTACTTTTGAATTGCAAATTTCACAACAATTATGTAAGTCGCAATATCCTTTTTTAACTCCATAAATATGAGAATCTTGGTGTCTGCTATCATATAACATTTGTTTCGTAACTTTTAACTCTCTATTCTTCATTATTGTTTATCTCTTTGTTATCAACTTTCTTTTGTTTATTATGCTTAATAATTTCAAGGGCATCTTTCCAATATCCTGCATTCAAACAAGATTGACAAATTATATGCCCATCATTGTCTAATTTATAAAACATTGTCTGGCTTCCTCGTGCTTTCTTACCGCAATAAAAACAATTCATAATTACCTCCATATAAAATTCGTCTTTTAATACGATTCATTGTTAATAATATCAATAAGATAGTATATATAATCACTACATACTGAATCAAAAGCAGCTACATTAACATATCCATCTTCATTCTTTAATTGATGCAAATGCTTGTCGCATTCTGTAAATGGACAATCTGCATTTATACAATACATTTTATCATTCATACAAATTCGCCTCCTAAACTTGTTTGTACATATTTTACAAATAAGTTAACATTCACCTTCTAATTACTCATCATGTATTAACATAAACAATATACACAACAAGCATAATAGCGTATACAAACATATTTGCCATAATAAATACATCCATGCTGCACACGCCAAGCCAAACAAACGACTAATCACATACAAACACATTGTAATTAGGACTAACGTAGAAACTATTTTTAATCCATATTTAATTACTTTTCGAACCATATTGTCATTCCTCAGTTAGCCAACCAAGCTCTTTTAACTGTTGATGAATTGCCTTATTAATTTCATCCATCTTCGGATACCATTCAATTTCAATTGTTGATTCAATTTCTTTTTTATCGCATAAAAACGCAACATAAGTCCAACTTCCATCTAATTCATATGTTATCGTTTTTTTATTAGGTGAATGCCAATATTCAAAACCTAGTTCTTCAAACATTTCTCTAGCTGTCATCTTCTTGTACCTCTTTAACATCTTTGATAGTCACATAGAAGCCACCACCATAATAGCCATTACCATAACCATCAGTACCTTCTAGTTTGATATATTTGTTGTCAATGTAATATACGAACATAACAAATTCATCATCATATTTATACTTAACTTTTATATCAGTAATAACATTGTCGCTTTCTTCTAATTTCATTAAATCATCAAAATACGACCATCCATTTCCACATCCACCGCATCCTTCATTGGTTTCAATTTCAATTACAGTTCCATCATCACAAATTAAATTGAATCGTTCACCATCAAGATAACTTGAACAATGCGTTACTTTTTTAATTGATTTTCCAATCAAGAAATCAAAATCACATCCATCACAATGTTTTTTATTCATCTTCTTTACTCCAATCTATTACCTGTCCACAAACGCAATGGTGATTATACGTATCATTCCAATAACCAAACTCAAACTCATTTCCACAAGTAGGACATTTTGCAGTGTTTGCAACATAAATATCGTCATCTACTTCTTCATAATCACTATAAATTACTTTCTTTGGCGTAGCCTTTTCTACTAATTCTTGAAGAGCATCCATATCTTCATAGAATTCATTATCCCTTTCGATTATTGATGCCTTAAATACATTTTCATAGTTTTCTTTTAATTTATCTAATGCTTCTTGATATTTATTCATCTTCATTCTCCTTTTATTTCCCAATAATTTCCAATTAATTTATTAATGGCATCCAATAGTAAATTCAAATTTTTAATATCACAAGTAAGATTTTCAAATTCAATTTGGTCATCAATATAAATATAAATAATTTGTGCATGATCACAACATCCACTATCGGATAATTCGATTTTAATAGTTCCAAAACCAATTTTTGAAACTTCTATGAATCTCAAACATTCTTTTTCCATAAATTCTTTAAATAATTCTTTATGCTTATTCATCTTCATTCTCCCAATCTAATCTTTGTCCACACCAACAACAATAATTCATTACACTATCAACTTCTTCGTTACAATTAGGGCAATGATGTTCTATGACTACCATCTTACTCCATTTACCCCAAGAATGCTCATTTTCTACAATTACCGCTTTCTGTGGTGTATCCTTTTTAAATAATTCTTCAATATCTACATTTCGACCTTTTAATTCGCCTCGGTTAAGATCCGCTAATAATTCTTGTAACAACTTTTTATCTTTACTCATCTTCTTATACCTCACTTATCTACTATCTTCATCAATACAAATAATTAATTCAAAACATAAAAACGCTATCTTTAATGTATATGGCCTATGTCTATTGCCTACTGTTGAATAGTGTAAGCAAATTGGAAAATACCATTCTGTTATATCAAAATAAAATTTAATCATTTTTCTTTTACCTCTCTTTCAATGCCCCCCAGCCAAATATGCTCCGCAAACACAAACCATACTAACCCAATATTGCCATGTTGTCACGCCAAAACCTGCATTTGTTAATATGATACCATTTAAAATATTCAAAAATATAAATACTAATGCACAAATCATTTTTAACCTCCATCAATTAATTTTTAGGAAAAATATCACAGTATTCAAACCACTCACATTCTTCAGCTTCTTTTTTACTATCTTTTACATTGTGGTTAAAATAACCACCATCTTCTACATAACATTGACACCATCCAGTAGCATCATCGCAACAAGCATATTCACAATAATGACAATCAACTATTTCTTTGTCCATCTTCTTTTACCTCACTAAATCAAATAAATAACTAACGCTATGTAATGTAGAAATTGATCTTCAACATAAGAGATTGCATGATATCTAGCTTTAGCTAAATCAACAACAATATGAGAAATAAATATTACACACAATCTCCAATCAATACCATACAAGTAAGCAAATGGTACGCAATATAACGCACAATGCACAAACATATGATATAAATTGCTTCCTTTTGATTTTGCAATAAAATCAATTTGTAATACATAGTCGCCAATTAAATGACAAAAGACTAATTTAATAATTTCAATCATCATCTGTCACCACTCAATATGCTTCTGGAAGCGGCATCCATGCAGTTACTATCGGTGTGAACAAGAATAAGCAACCATAGTCCCAATTATAGAAACATTTCTCTTTGTAATGTTTGTCCGGATAACCATAATTCATAATGTCAACATACACCTCTTCATATGTAAGCCATGTAACAATATATCTGCCATCTTCATCAGGTAATTTCTCATGTGTTGGGATCCACTCATTCATCTTCTTCTGCCTCTTCTTCTAACCAAGTATCATACCACTCATCAAGATAAGCATCTAACATTCCAGAAATAGATACTTCTACAAATCCTTCTTGAGTTCTTTCCTTGTTGAACAAATGAACTAAAATAATATCATTTTCAAAATCTGATTCATCGCAAGTCCATTCCGCCTCATCAATACCAACTTCTGAAAACGTTTTGATTGTTTCTTCAATATTACGTTGTAAAATACTTAAAACGCTCACTTTATATTCTTTATCCCAATTTTCTTCGTCATTTTCCACAAATAGATATACATATCCATTGTCAATATGATTACCCATTCCAAACTTTAAATCTTCAACATTGTATTTTTCTTTATTCTTCATATTCTTCGTCCTCCAATGCCCATTCTTTCCAGTCATCTGCATACCATGTTGACTTAATATCTTCACCTTCATAAATCCACGCAATTTCTGCACAAGCTTTATCTAACGCGTTTTCTAATTTATGCACAACTTTATTCAACCTATAAATTTCCATCAATTGATTTGCTAATGTATTGGGATCAATTTTCAAATCAAATAATTTACTCATAATATATTCATTCTGATGTTTTCGAAGCTGTGTCTCTCCTTCGACAATAGAAGGGAAAATAGTTCCATCTTCGAAATCACTGCCAAACGATGGCTCTGCATATCTCCAATTTTCCCAATCCCATTCTTTTTGTTTGTTGATTGGATAGTCTTTAAATAATTCTTTTAAATCAGACATATCTATTTCCTCTTTCTTGCACGAATTACATCAATCAAAAAAAACACAAATAAAAGACTAATAAACAAAATAATTGAAATCCAAGTTGGAGACCACACCCACCACCAAGACCAGTCAATTAAATTTGTTAATTTTAAAACAATAAATACAATTTGTAAAACTGTAGAGACTCCAACTCCACTGCCACCACTTTTTTCTTTTTTGCTACTATATTTCATCTTTTTTGTCCTCCTAATTTACGCTGTATAATTATATCTTAAAGTATATTTGTGTAATAAATATTGATTAATCGTAGGAAGAGTTAGATATCCATATCTATCTCTAATCTCTTCCGCTGTATTTTTCAGATATTCATAATTACCTTTTGTCATTTTAGTAACTTTTAATTTATTTCTGAGCTCCCTAACAGACATATACGGCACGTCTAACTCTCTACTAATGCTTGCAACCGTATATTCTCCCCTATTCATCTTCCGCTCTCCTATATTCTAATTCCGTACATCTTGTATTCCATATTGCCATTGCACCAAGTGGAGTTAATCGAGTTTCGTTTGGACTCACCGGAGTCTTACCACAGTTGAAACACTTATACATAAGATACTGATGACTATCTCCCACATTTCGCAATACTGGATTGCCTCCACAATATGGACACGATTTCAATTGCCTTTGACACATATTACTACCCTCTATCAAAGTGTTCACTTAGCTTGCCGTTCTTCATGCGTACATATTTAGTGATGTTATTGTTATAATTAACAACAAATCCTTCCACGTTTCGATCAACTGTAGATGTGTAACTTTCATATAATACATCTAATTCAGTTTTGCTTGGAATTTGATCTGTTGTTGCCACAACCGGAACAATACCGATGCATTCCGGAACAATACCATCTTCAAATGGATAAATAAATAAATCGTGATTGTAATAAATATTGAACAAGTTAAAATCCTCATCAATGTTTGCCTTACCAAACATATAGAATCGTTTATTAAATACTTCTTGTGAGTACTTTAACTTACCCATACCGAGCCATTCGCCACATACAACCGAATTATTTCGAATTTGATTTAATCGCTCTTTGTTGTCATGAGCCCATTTATACAAACCTTTATATAATAAACTCTTGCATTCTTCTAATTCATCAAATGCAATGATTGTACTGCGTTGAGCAAAATACAATACATTGTCTTTTTTAAAGATGCATAAGTTACTGCCATCTAATTTTTCTGTAATTTCTACAGTTTCACCAGAGCAGCTAACTCGCTTGGTCTTCGGATAAATCTCACGTTTAATTGGCATTAGTCTTTTACCTCGAATCTTTCTACTCTAACAATACCTAATACATATTTCAATGGTTTTGTTGCTTCAATAGCTTCTAATAAGTTGTCTAAATATTGTTCTTGAAGTTTAATACCAGTTAAAACTGTGGCTTGTTTTTCTCCATATTTGGTATCAACCAATACTCTAATTCCCTTTTTCAAAATTTGATCAGTAGGATTAAGAAACACATAAACCTTGCTATTGCCGTCAAACTTTACAAACGCTAAATTAATCATTTTAGTTTCAAGTATCATATTTTTAACCGCAGATAGCTTGTTGCTTACACCATTGCCATCAACCCAAATTAATTCAGTACACTTAATTGAAGAGCTTTTGTTTTCTTTTTTATCGATTGTTTCATCAACCTTACATTCAATCATTCTATCGTCCCAGCTCCAGCCATAAGATCTACCATTTCTCTCACCACCATCTTCTTTCATAAAGTAGCTATAACCGTCTTCGCTAATTTTATCAATAGTCATGATTTTTCCACACCATTTATCCATTAGTCCCTCTGAATTCATTCCAACAACACGATGATTAACAATCTTAACTTTATCTCCAACTTTGTATTTTAACATTTCTATTTTCCTCCGTAATTTTCTAAGTTTTGTGTCAATTTTTCAAAATTTTCTTGCACCATTTTCAATTCCTTAATCGCTTCTTTTAAAGGAATAATTCGATCATCGCTCAACTTATCACGCTGCATTCTGCGCAACACATTCGTTAACGCCTCTGTTATTGTGCCGTGATAAGTAGAATCAATCCAAACAATTTCGCCTTGATTCTTTCCACTTTGCACCGTGCTTTTAGCAGAAACAATATACTGTCTGTTGTCTACTTGAATAAAATACTTTTCAGTAACTTGAATCATTTTACTTTACCTCCTAACGTTACCAATTTTATGATTTTATTTTATTTATAATTTTAACTAGTTTGTACTAAAAGGCACAGTTAAGTGCCTAATAAATTAATGTACAACTCCGTATCATCGTTATTTATATAATATTCACTCTCAACACCATCATATTTCGTAACCGTCATACTATCATTTAGTTCAAAAGTCATATGCAAATGACCAGACTGTATTAATATTTCATCTTCTGAAACCAATATTTCATCAGCCTTTACAATGTTAGTTGCCATTGCAAATTTTGTATTCAACCCTATCACAACGTAATCATTGTCTTCACATTTTGCTAGTGCATTTAATTCATCTTTAAGTTCATTCAATATTTTATCTACCATATGTCCTCCCTAAAGTACCGTCAATCGATGATATGTTCGGTATTTGTACAACCTAATTTTACAATATTCTGTATGTTTTGTCTAGTTTTTTATTAATATAATTTTAATTAGTTATTTTTGAAAAATATGTTAAAGACCACCTTATATTAGATGGTCTTCATATTTTAACCAAAATACACTTTTAACTATTTTGCATCCGAATTGATACTCTACTTCTTTAATATAATCAGAATACACATAATCCTTAGCTCTTATATTTAATTCAGCAGCACGCTGTTTAATCATCCAAATCTTTCCTGATTCAAAAATGCTATTAGCAGACATATAACTTAGAACTCCAACATATTTTAAACTTCGTGCAATTCCATTATAAATGATGCGTCCTTTTGCAAATGCACTTGTTCCTTCTTGTACATTTGGATAGTTTTTTAGAACATAGCCACGATCAACTAAAGGCATTGTTTTAGTTTGGTTTCCGCTGACACTATAATATTTATCTTCTGCAATACTTTCTTCGATGTATGAGATGAGCTGTTTAGAAGCAGCAACTTCTCTACCGTCAACTAATTTCAATTTGTTTTTGCTTATATCTTCAGGCCTAAGATTAACAAAGTCAGCAAAATCCTTCCCTTTAAGACCTTCAAATAATCCAAGTAAAACAACTTGGTCTTTTGGATTAGGTAATTGATTGCACCATTCTACGACTTGCTCTCTTGAAACAATTTTCTTTTCAATTAGAACTTTGTTTAAGCATTTTTTTAATTGCTCTAAATCAATTTCATTATAGTGGTTTTGATTATCTTTAACTAAATTTTCTTGTAAACACCATTGTGTATATAATGATAAGTGAGAATTTAACACCGCCAATACTTCGAGCGAAGCAACATTCAATATTTTATAATATTCTACAATTTCATACACAGTAAAGTCGTGAACGTCTTTATTCAACTCTTCTTCATACTTTCCAATTTTATTGAATTGACATTCTAAATAATTGCTTGGGAGTGTGGAATTCTCTTTCTTCTCCTTAATATATCTCATCTTTAATTCTTGATTATACATTGCTATTTAACACCGCCTCATATAATTTCTTAACTTCATTTACCATAGATCTTCTAGGTATTTTCGAATAGAATTTTTTATTATCTAATTCATCTTGTCTTGCTACCATTGCATCTATAATTGCGCACATTTTATTTTGTCCTTGATTTCTATATGTATAAAACATATAAATAACAATAAACAATTGTTTATATGAATATTTATTTTCAACATATTTCAAATCAAATTCGGTCAACGCATTAAAACATTCACATAAATATTTAACAATAGAAATAATTAACAAGTTGTTACTTTCTTTTTTGTTTATTTCTTTAAAGAAAAAGAATCGAATTAGCTCAGACATCTCTCCGAAGTTTATTAGTCCCTCGTTACGATTTATTAAACCCTTAATATTGCAGCGAGCATTCTCGTTAAGTTTTGTTACAACTATATTAGCAGCGTCATTCATGTTCATAGAATTACTGTCAACTTTTTTCATTGGCGTCTTTTTATCCTCTTGATAAATGAAATTTTTGGCTTTATCATCGGAGAAATTAACTATTCTTAGTTCCCAATTAAATTCAAAGCATGGATCTGCATCACTTGCTTTGCATGCCGCAATATAGCGATGGAAACCATCAATCACGTTAGCGTGAGTTAAAGATTTAATAACCAATTCCATTGAATCTTGATCGTAATAAAATTCAGATTCAACATCTTCAGGAATATTGAACGTTAATGTATTAGGGATAAATAATTTTTCTTTTAAGTTTTCATTTATAGCAGCCACTGCTTTTTGATTTAATGTTATTTTATACACTTCTTTATCGCCGCGAATTAGTCGTGTCATTGTCCTCTGAGTTGACACATCATAGTTAATTAACTGCGCCGCTCTTAACTGCATTAATAATGTATTGTCTATACTACCTATCCATTGATCATTTGCAATTTGAATCATTTTGATTCTCAAAGGAAATTTAATTTTATCTACTTTATATTTTGATTTAGAATATTTTTTAATTTCTTGTGCTGTATAATAATCTTCAAGATGTTCTGTAACTCCAGTGACTTTTATTACAGCATCTAAAATACAAAACAAAACGAACTCTGTTGTTTCGCTCATAGATATTCTTAAACAAATTAAATCCGAAGTCAATCCTCTTGGAATATTATGCTTTTCTTTTACTAGGTCGTAAATTTTATTACACTCTTCAGTATTAAGTGCAACATAAGAACATATATCTGTTAGTCTTTTTTCTAACATACCTCTGTCCCTTTTCATATTAACGCACCGCCTTATTAATTTTATAATTTTGTTCAGTTTTAAATAAGTCGAATCCGACATTCAATTATATTATATATTCGGACTCGACCATTTGTAAATACTTTTTTAGAATAAGATATCATCCATAGCTTGAGCAGCTTGTTTCTTTCTGTCTTCTGATACTTGTGCGTATCTTCTAGTGTTAGCAATATTGCGATGTCCTAATACATCAGCAGTCAAATAAATATCACCAGTATTATTATAAACACTTGTAGCACATGTTGATCTTAATTTATGAGGAGTAATATTTTTATTAATGTTATATGTATACTTAGCCAACATATCTCGAATTGTATGTGAAGAAATACGTTCTCTTTCTCTGCTAATAAACAATGCATTAGTAGTATCAAAAACCAATAAGTTTTCTCGATCAACAAGCCAATCTTGAATAATTTGTTTTAATTTTGCACTAAAAAAGATTGTTCGTGTACGATTACCTTTTTCTACAATTTGAATTGTTTGATTTTCAAAATCAATATCATCAATATCAATTTCAGTTAAAGATGTAATTCTTAGTCCAAGTGACAAGGCCATCATAACGATAGCGTAATCTCTTGTTCTCCATTTCTTTTGATTTTTTTTCGCAAACTCACTACCTACACCATTCAAAATATTGTTCTTAACAATTTCAATTTCTTGTTCGGTTAAATAAGTAATTTGATGCTCTTTGTTATCTCTAGGCATTTCTACACCTCTGCTAAAAGGATTTGACGCAATGTATTCATCATGAACTAAAAAGTCAAAGAAACTTTTTACCGCATACATTCTAGCAGCTTTTGTACTTTCAGCAAGTTCTGTCAATTCATTAATATATCCACTAATAAAACTAGGTTTAATATTTTTAAATATATCAACATCATTTAAATCACATCTCATATTTTTTTGTGTATATTTTAAGAATAATAAAATACTATCAATATAAGTCTTTTTTGTAGTATACGTTTTCTTAATCAACGTTTTATAATAATCTCTTAAATACCAAGGAGCGTCTTCTAATTTGCTTTCGATTTTACATTTTAATTTTTCTTCATTTTCTTTTCTACCCTTCATAAATTTTCCTCCTTATTATTTTTCAATTACATTATTTAAATCATCAATTGCACTTTCCAAAGAGCTCATAACGTCTTCCATTTCAGATACGTTTTCTTCTAAAACTTCTCCTCTTTCACTACATTGCAATCCTTCTGGCAAGTTGTCGAAAGCATCTTGTTCTTCAGATATGACATCTGCCAAATACTCAACAGCATCTTGAATTTGCTCAATAACATATTTTAAATCTTGTCTTCTCTTTTTATTCATTTTCATTTCTCCTTCTAATATAACACTTGCCCGCTCATTGTTACAAACATGTCGCGAGGTCTAATTTCTTTTGTTTTTACAATTTTCTTACAGTGTGGACACCATAAATCTTTAATGTGATTCTTTTCTCTTCTCATACTTTTTGCCCTAGGAAGCGGAAATAAGTTTCCGCATTCCGGACAAACAAAATGTGAGATTTCATATTTATTTGCCGTCAAACATATGCACCTTCCCATCTATAATATAATATTTTTTGCCAAATTGTTTAGCCAATTCAATTTGATATTGAATGTTTTCTTCCTGCTTTTTCTTTTGAATTTCTTTTCGATGCTCTCTAATTATTTCGCATTCCCTTTCCTTTTCACTTTCCTTGTCGCACAATATAAGTTGTATGACTGTCCAGATAATAACGCTTAACCATCCTGTACAGGCAATTGGCACTAGCCACATCAACCATACCAAAAATCTGTTTGTTTTAATGTCTTTCATTGTTACCACTCCTTTTTTATTTAGACATCATAAACACCACTCCTTTCATATTATAATTTTAATTAGTTAAGCAGATATTTTCATTCTCTTTTCAAATGTTTCTTTGTACTTCTTAAAGGCTACAACTTCGTCGTAACCTTTTTCTTTTAATATTATTTGTCTTTCTTCTTCAGTTAAAATTCGATTTATTTTAATATCACTTGTTATCACCCACACTCCTTTGCCAACTTCTCTAAAGAAATAACAACCATCTTCAGGAACCTTGTCTACAAAACACTTTTTAGGTAACTTGCTCACCTCTTCATCATAATTATGATTATCATTATATTCAATTTCGCACCAAACTCTTTTACCATGTTTAAATCTTGGTCTATAAAATCCAGTATCAGTACCATCATATGCCTTAAGCCAAGGAGCATCAGGGACGTCAGCCCCAACATGCCATCCTCCTCTCGCGGCGAATCCTTTTGTAGGTATAAATTCAGCTTTGATCCATTCTCCCATTGACACCGGATTATTTTTATCAATAAACAAAGGCAATAAATTTCCTTTTGAATCCATTTCAAATAACTTATATCCAATTCCAGACATATATTATCTTCCTTTCCTATATTATATCATATTTTCCTTATATTGTCAAGATATAATTTTAACTAGTTTAATTTCTTTTTAAGAGCCTTAATTTGTTCTTGCAAATCATCATGCTCAATCCAGTCTTGATTATTTGGTCTATCTTTCATTGTTATAACAAACGCTTCCATGTCAAGTCGGTCAATTTCATCTTTAATCCAAGATTCTGCATATGAAATAAAGATCGCTTCTAGCTGCTTTCGAATGTCTTTTAACTCTTTTTCATCAGACTCTTTAATCAATTTATATTTCAAATTAAATACTTCGTCATTCCAACAATCTCCATAGAAATCGCTTGGAATATCATATCTCCCAGCTACCACACATACAATTTCATCAATCATTGATGTCGCTTCATAGTCTGTCAATTTTTTCATTTTCATTTCCTCTCTTATTTATAAACGCACTTGTTCTGCTTTAGCTACATAATAATTTTCTTTTGCATCATTCCACTCTTTAAGTAGCACTGGAGCATATTTTGAATTGCTCATTGATGCACAAAACCAAAAAATCTCAGCTTCTAACATCATCACGTAGAGACTATCAACTCCATTACTGCACTCTTCTCTAGCTTCAACTAAACATTTGATTAAACCATTTAAGTTATCCATTTTTTGTTTTTGATTCATTTTCAATTTACCTTTCTATATAATTTTAATTAGTGAGCTGGAAAAATTACAGATTCACCTTTCTTTAATTTCCAACATCCTTCTCCATTATAATTACATTCAGAACAATTGCCGCCACAGTAGTAGCTACCAAACATAGGAGCTGTTGTTCTTCCGTCTGCATATAAAACGTGAGACACTGGCAAATTATGTTTATTATCCATTGGCGTATCCTCCCAAGCACTCATAATTGGATGAACATTTGGTTCAAATTCTTTTCCGTCTAAGAATTCATTGATTTCTTCATAAGACTTAGTAAAGAATAAGAAATCACATTTTGGATTTTCTTTTGCAATCTTATTGATTAATGGGAAATCTACATCTGACAAGTCTCCGCCTACATTGATTCTTAATTCAGTAACACAATTTAACTTGATTTGCATTCCAATTTCTTCCCAATATCTTTCAGGATCAGCTTTGTGAATGGCTGAGTTTCTAGCTCTATCATTTTGAACAGCTGGTTGCCAACATACATTTAAGATATCATAACATTCTTTTTTACAATTTCTACAATTGTGTCCGCAATCTGCAATTGGAATCAAAGATACAGTCCAACAGTTTGCTCCAGTCTTATTATTTCCTCTTTGTAATTTAACGTGTGTGCTTTCAATATCTTTAAGATATTCTTCTCTCATAGCTAACATAGCTTTAACTCTTTTTGCGATTACTTCATCGCTCACTTGTTTAATTCTTTTTGGTTCATGTTTCATAAAATCTACCTCTTTCCTTTTCTTTTTTTAAATAAATAGAGATGACTATATAAGCCATCTCTTAAGCTATTTGAATTGATTCAAATTTCAATTCAACACAATCTAATCTTACTTTTACTTTTTCAATTAATTCACGAGACTTCTCAATTAAAATCGCTCTACGACTCTTTTTCATACAAGCCTCACCAACAACACCACTACCAGCAAATTGATCCAAAACAATTTCATTTTCTAGTGTGATATATTCTAGCAACTGTTCGAATAACCCAACTGGCTTTTGACTTTGTGCTATAATATCTTTCTTAGCAACAGCTTGTACATTAAATTCAGTTGGCAACATACCATTTGTGCCACTCATATAGCAATCATATCCAAATTGTTTTGTTTTCTTAGCATCCAATCTTAATGCTCTCGCTTTACCTTTACTAAAAATCATCAACTCTTCACTATTTTTAGCCTTACGCCCTGTATTTGCCACAAACGTTCCTTTAATCCATGGAACTTTTGCATAATACTCAAATCCAGCTTCTTGAGCCATCTTTTTAAGTTTATAAAGATAATCAAAATTATTTTCATTTTCAGCTGGAATGATTTCACATAAGAAGTTGCCATCCTTCAACACCCTTGCCTTTTCTTTGAAGTCTTCGACAGTATATTCAAATGAATCATATTCGGCGAAGTTTCTATTTCCGCCTTTATTTGATTTGCTATCAGACCATGGATGATCAGTAATAATACAATCAATTGAATTGTCGTCCAAGAAACTTAAGTTTCTTCCATTACCTTCAATTAATATACAATCTTGATTTTTTGTAATGTAAATTCCTCTGGCCACTTTATCAAATGTCGTACCGACTTGTTCATAAATTCTAGCGCGAACACTTTCCTTATTCACATCAGGACAAACCTCGTATGCTTGTCTCATTGTAAACTTTTCATTTTTAAAACTACTTTTTAGTATCTCAACAATACTCACATTTACCACCTCTTTAAATTTTCAATAAACTCATCGCATTCTACAGCTTCATATCCACGAGAAGCAAATAATCCATCTGAAAGTAATTCAACTTGATTATCAACTTTACCTATAGATAATTCTGTTCCTCTTTCAAACCAAGCATTATACACTCCATGATACAATCTACTTTTAATAATAGACACATCTTCGAATAGCCAGTCATGTAAATACACGGCCAATCTTGCCACGTCATCTACATCATTTACTCGAATGCAAAGCTTTTGATTACTAAACTCTCTTCCTAAATTAATTTCATTCATTTTAATTTTCTCCTTTTTTTATTTTAAGCACGCATAAGTTTTACCATTATGCGTTAAACTCCACGTTCTATCATTGCATAATTCAATCTTAGAGTTTTCATCTTCGTGTTGAAGGTTTAACGTATATAACATTTTTTTGATAGCTTCATGCCCACTATCAGCAATAAAGCGATATTCCATTCCATTGTCTAAACATAATACTTTTTTCATTTTAATTTCCTCCTTGACTATTAATCAAATCCAAAACAATTTGATTGTATTCTACATTATTCATAAGATTTTCTTTTTCTTGTTTTGTAATCCCAGCGCGGTTATAATTGTGATCGAAAGCATATTTTGCTTTCTTCAAATTGCGCGTTGCAATTGCAATCATTTGTTCTTTAGTTAATTTCATATTTTATCTCCTTTTAAAATTGTCATTTTATAATATCTTTAATTTTGTCCAAATAGTCTATTGCTTGGCCATAACTCAAGCCAAACTCTTGATTGTCTGCAATTATTTCTGCTTCTATTAAAATCTCTTTGACAGAAATTACAATCTTTGCAAGGCTTTCAAGATGTTTTCCAAAAGCAGGACAATCACTGCTACAAGAATTCCATTCATCAGTAACTTCGTTCCTGCTACAAGTATCACACCATTTACTCATATTTACCTCCACTTAAAATCGTCATTTTATCAGTTCAACTTTTCCAACAAACTATCAATACTCATATCAAATGCTTCTGCCACAAACATAACTGCACCCATATAAGAACAATCATCATCAAAAATATTGCTTTTCAAAATTTCCAATGCCGTTTCAAAATCCAACTTATTATTCATATTAAAATCCTCCCTATAAAATTATCCTTTTAACATACTGAATAAAATCCAATTTCATCTTCATTTTCATTATATTCAATACAAATAATATTTAAAAATTCATCTTCTTCTAATGGTTCATTGCATTCTTTCATAAATCTATCTGCTTTTTCTAGCGTTTCAAACACATCAATTTGTCTTACAAAACCATTATTATTAACTTCTACGGCAAATTCTTCTTTGTAAACTTCCTTATTCATATCAATTCCTCCTCTTAAAATCACATTTCCATATAAGTACTAATCATTTCCCAAACTGCTTGATACAAATCTTCTTTATCTTCAATATCAAATTTCATTCCAATATATTTTAAGTCCTCTTCAGAAAATGTAATTACAATACTCATTTCATCTTTCATATTTTAATCCTCCTTGATTTCTACAATATCGTACCCAGTAACAATTGTAATATCACAATCATTTTCTCTGTTCCACGGAGCCTTGTCATAACAAACAACCGCAACAGGAAATAATTCCACATCTTCAATTATTTTTGTTTTATAAGTATCTGTAACTTCAAAAAACTCTTCAACTTCAAACCAACTATCGTTACGATGCGTTGCATTTAAACCTCCAGTTTCTTGTAAAGCGTTTCCATAACACGCAATTAAAGCCTTGTCATAAGTTTCATATACACCATTTCCATCTTCCCAATATTGTTGATTGTTTCCGTCATTACAATAAATTTTTAATTTAAACATTTTCATTTCCTCCTTTAAAAATTATCTTTTACATTATGTTCAATTTCAAATGCCGCTTGAAGATATGCTTCTGCTTTTCCTTTTGCAAATATATCGTTATTTCTGTGAGCATCAACTTCAAAATGATACGCCAACTGTTTGAAATAGTCTATTAATTCTTGTTTAGTCCACATATTAATAAATCTCCTCTTCATCGTCGTGATCCATATTGCATTCGATTGAATAAACTTCTATAAAAGCATCATCTTCGCTCACACCTTTTGCAATTAATTCGTTCATCATCTCGAACGCCTTTTCTTCTCCAAGATTCATCCACATATCACTACTACACATTTTCAACTTCCTCCTATACATTTAATTCAGTTTCAAATTCAAATTCTTTGAAATAATGATGTTCTTCATCGATATATATTTCAATTGATCCGTTACATTCACTTAAAACGTCATGTTCGGCTTTCTCAAAATTGTCGTCAGTTGGATAAACGCCAACTTCAAAATGATAGCTACTGCAAATAATTTCAGCAACTTTTTGATCTGAAAACATCGCCTCAACTTCTTCTTCAGGCCATTCATACAAATCAATGTCTCCGCCATCTTCACTCCAGAAAGACCATGGAATCAATTCTCCTTTAGACCTACAAGATAAACATGTATTATCATAACAAGTTTCGCCTTGAATATCTAAAACTAACTCATATGCTTTACCATCTTCTTCAAATTGTACTTTAATCCAGTCTGGTGTATACCCCACATTATTTTTACTTTTAGCAACTAAATATAATCTCATTTTCAATTCCTCCTTATTTAAATTTCATTTTTAAATAAATTACTAAACCCAAGCTAATTGCAAAACATCCAGCCGACATATATAATAACCACATTTTTATCACCTCCTAGCAGCAAATTATTTGACCGAAACAGCAATACTGAATAACCCTATCAGCAACTTCTGCATCAATATTTTCACTTGCAATAGAATAACCAAGTAAATCGTCATTGTTTACAATGTTATACGGATGATTTCCGTTTTCGATATACATCTTAATTCCTTCTAAAATATCTTCGTAATCAAGATAATACCATTTTTCTTCTTCATCATCATAAACATCATATCCATCTTTTCTTTCAGTGGCTTCGCTGCACCAATAGCCAATGCCATATCCAGCCATTTCAATCAAGCATTCAATATCTTCTTTGGTTACATTAATTTTCGTTTCGATTGTTAATAACATCTTTTATTCCTCCTTACCACGCTTTATATACACCAATTGCTGCTTTGCCATAATCTTTAAATAGATCAGAATATAATTCATTATCTTGTGTCACTTCGACTGGTTCACTATCGATTGACACATCTAAATTATGTTCTTCATAATATTTGTCAAACAATAAGTTGGCTTCTTCTAAAGTTCTGGCAACAATGACAACATACTCATTCAAACATTCATATTCATAATATGAAGCCAAATACATTTTTGTTTCGTTGCTGTCACATTGTAAAACATTTAACTTGTCTTTAATTTCCATCATTCTAAAAGCTCTTTCGTCTAGATAATTAAACATCTCTTTTAAATTATCAAATTGAATAAATTTGTCTTCGCATTGAAACATTACTTTGCCGTCAACTGTAATTCCAACATATTCACTTTCATTTAACTCAAATACATTGCCGTATTCACTTTGCATTCGCTTTTGTAACTCATTCATCTCTTATTCCTCCATATCATAGGCACTCATGCCTTCCATAATTTCGTCAAATTCTTCTTCAGTACACCCTAATTCACAACACAAATCTTCTTTATCATATTGCTCATCAAGTTGTCCCAATCTAATTGCATTATAAGCAATGGTTTGATATCTAATCATTTTTGCTTTGTAATCAGCCACACCATACATATCAATGCGTTCTTTAATGTATGGCATAATATCATCCCACAAACTATAGCTAGCCAATTCTTTTGAAATTCGAACCAAATCTTGAACGAATTCTTTTGTCATCATTGCATTGCCGTCCAATTCGGCAATTTCATCATCTGTGATATAGCTACAGAATTCCATTCCTTTATCAATCATATTTGATAATGCCATTCGCACCACCATTGTTCCATATTGTTCTTCTAATTTTAAGATTTTGTTTTCTTCCATTTTATTTTTCCTTCCTCTCATTTTTAATTTACAATACAAATTGTATCGCTATTAATATAATAAGCAAAAATATATCCTCTACTTTTTGCAAAATCTTTGATATACGCCATATATTTGTCGGCGTATTTTTTAAAGTGGCAAGTAAAAATAAGCTCATCTTCAACTTCCCATAAATCAAATCCAATTACATCATACTCATCGCCTTGTATCATTTCATAAGTAATTTCTGCAGCTTTATCTGTATTATCAACATCTTCTTCGTATAAAGAAAATCCATATCTTTCCTCATACGAAGTTCCTTCAAATTCAAGGATTTCACATAAGCACTCTTGATGATTACAATCTGATTCATACATTGTTCCTTTATATAATAAGAAAGCCATTACCCTGTCGTATTCTGTTATTACAATAGTGTTATTCATAATAAATACCTCCACTTGATTTCATTTTTATTTCAAACACTCAATATGTGCGTTGCCATCTCTATAAATTTTTGATATTAACCCGTTCTATGAAGCCAAATAGGCAGGTGTTATCCTGCGTCTTGGGCTTTATAGACGGGATAATTAAAATCCACATACCTTGTTATTTGACAGTGGCAATCTGTATAATTTTAATTAGTCTAAATATCCATAATTATAACGAATATTTGTGGCTCCAATATTTTTAAGCATTTCTCTAACAGTATCAGTATGAGTTTCATAAGAGATAGAGCCTTGATATGGACTACAAGGACTCATGAAATACTTATCTCCATTATATTCAAATTCAAATCCATCTCCAACTGTGCAACCACCAATATCACCTGTTTGTTTGCTTAATTCATACCAAGCAACCATAATGTTTTCAAGTTCACTGGAAACTTCATCACGACGATGATAATATATATGAATTGTTTCTTTTGGTTTTTCATATACAGTATATTCAACTTCCATATCTTTTAACGGATAAGCCGTCAAATTCCACATATCACCCAATTCATACATCAAGCCATACTTATCAAAAATCTTATCTAATTGATTTACAACTCGACCACCACTATAATTGATTGCATGATATAATGCTCCTTCAAAACTCATACTTAAGATATGGTCATACGCTGCATAATCAAAATAATCATGCGGATCAAATTCGCCATCTTCAAGTTTGCCGTCATTAATTCGTTTATTATTGAAATAGATACACACATCTTCCATATCATATTTCCTTAGCAATTCAACAATCTCATTTGCCATTTCTTCAATTTTAATTTTAGTTAATTTCATTTTCATCATCTTCCTTTCTTAAAACTTCATACCACAATGGTATTTCATCTTCCTCAACTTCTTCAATTGTATTTGTTTCAATGTCTAAATCTCCCAAGCCCATGTCAACCATACCATCACAGCATTTTTCATACGCAATTAACTCTGCTTCTTCAGAACTTTCTGCTTCAACAATAACTTTCACATTTGTTGTTTCAATAATTTCAACTTCAAAATATTTCATTTTATTCTTCTCCTTTAAAACTCGAACTCAGCATCTTCAAACTGTGATACATACTGCTTGTTTAACGCCCAATTACTAATAAGTCTAAGTGGACACGAATCTTCCCAAATTTCATCTAATACTTCCATTGGTAAAATTTTATATCCATATTCAACCGCTTCTTCTTCATCACTTTGACATTCACAAATATAAATCTTATGACAACCATCATATGCAAATGTATCACCTAATACTTCAATTCCATTAATTTTCATAGTGATCTTCTCCTTTATATCCTTCTCCACCACGAACATCTAAATCAACCTCATCACAACTTAAATCGACTCCAATTTCTAAGCAAATATATTCCCAAACTGCTTCATCTTTAAAATCAGTTTTATATAATGTCATACCTTATTCCTCCTCTTAATATTTTTCAATTACAAATTTATGAGTATAATCTTCATTGCCTTCGTCGGCATATACAAGCACTCTGACTTTATCTTCATTAACAACTTCTAAATCGTCATCGTAATGATAATCTTGTCCAATTACTGCTATATCTTGTATGTAACAACCATTATGATCTTCAAGACTAATGAAGAATTCTTTATAATCAGGATCCATCCCCTCTTCAACCACTAATTTAGTAAAACCTAAATCCATTTCTAACTTATTTGTTTCTGTTACTAATGAAGAATACATTGCATCAAAGTCAAACCCTCTTCGATTTAAATCTTCCCTTACAGTGTCGTGCCCTACACACCAATTTAATAATTCAATAAATTTAAAAGCCATTTCTCTTTTCATATTTATAACCTCCCATCTGTATATCTTAAAGCATGAATAATTGAACTAAGATTTTCTTCGCCGATTAATTTCTTAATCCAATATTTTGCGTGATACCTCGAATCTTTGTATTGTTGCTTTTTTGAATCATAAACTTGTGTATACATAGGTTCGTCGTCAAGATAATTAGTTTCTAATACTAAATAATTAACCATTTCATCTACCGCTAAAGGCTGACCATTACAATCAAATGTAAAAATTGCAACATTATCATCTTGATAAATATTTTGAACTTCATGTATCCATCCATAAATATTTCGATTTTCTTCAAGTGCTTTTTGTAAAATTTCAATATCTTCTACTTTAACTACTACTGTATTTTCTGTTGGACAGCTCATATTTCTTTCTCCTTTTATTTCATTTTCAAATCATTTGTATACTACGTCCATTCCTAGATGTCTTTCTATAATGATTCGAATTTAATTTAGGATAAATTAAATTCCGAGCTGATCAGCAGCTCAGGATTATTAGCTTCCCCGACATTAGTCAGGAAGCTAATAATAGAATGTATGTAATATTCTCTGTGACATCCCCAGTGTTTGATTTGTGATAGCCGTTATATCATTGGTGCATTCCTATAATTTCTTGATATAATGGAGGCTAGAAGCAGCCTTCCATCAACAATCATAGCTATATGATTGTTCTCGGAGGGCTGGAGCAGCCTCTTCATTATTAAACTGTTGACACCTCGGTCTATCATCTTGCACAAGATTATTTTAATTTGAATTATGAATTCTTTCTAATACTTTCTCTTAAGTCAAAGTTATTGAATTCAATTGTATCTAAAAGCATATAGTGGAATCTCCAGTATTCGCCTTTGTAATATTCTAAACAATCAATTAATAATTCAAGTGATTCTTGTTTTGTAGCACAATCTTTTAATAAACAGTTGTGAAATAAAATCATATTCTTTAATGTATAGAAAGCACCGCTACCTTTGAAAGCATCTTTCCAAGCTGGACATTTTGCAGTATTATATGGAAGCTTATTCATTTTCTTAATGAATTTCTTTAAGTAAGTATATAATTCTGCGTAGTTATCAGCACTCTTCATATCGTCAATAATTAACTTTAATGTACAAACAATATCAGCAAAACCATCAGCACCAACTGTACCATATTTAGATTCTAATTTAACTGTTTTTGTTTTCTTGTCCATATTCTTCATAACATAACTATTGAAATGTCTTAAGTAATGTTCACAAGTAGCCACAACAACATATTTATTGAAGAAGTGTGCTCTTTCTACGAATTCCCCGTTGTCTTTATTTTCAAGTTTATTTAATACTCTTAATTCTTCTAACATCATATCAAATTGATATTTGTAATCATATTTGTTTCTTAAGTAATTATCCCAACCAGTTTCATGTTTTTTAGTTTGTGAATTCCAACTTGGTTCATATAGCATCTTAAATGTTTGTGCCATTACCCATCTTCTAAATAACTTATCATTACCAACTTGTCTGTCTTCAACAACGCCTTGTGCAATGTTAGAGATTTGAATTTCATCTCCATTTAAATCTAAGTGGAATTTATCAACGTTAACACCTTCCATTTTTAATACTAGTACTCTTTCATTTAATTTTTTACTCATAATCTTTCTCTCCTTTTTATTTCTAATTTAATTTTAAAACCATTCTCTTAAGACAATTAAGTCTTTATCATTGGCGTCTTGCCAAAAGAATTTATCATCGTCTTGCCACTTTAACACCCCTTTTATACTTGCCAATAAGATATAGCCCTCAAGCATAGCTCGTCCCACGCTTCGGGATACATTAAATGCTCTTTCGCCGTCGGTCAATTCATCTTCTGGCAATCCTTTAAATTTGCCTTCTTTTTCTTTTGCATGCGGAACACTATATTTGAATATTTGATACAACTCACTCACTCGTTCCCAACTGCCATCTTCATTGATCAAGTCTTCATCTACTAACACCTCTCCATCTTTAATATAATCTGTCTTACCAATTTTAAGACTTTTTGAATTCAAATCAATTTTAAACTTTCCACCATCCTTTGCAACTTCAATTAATTTTTCATATATACACATATTTATTCTCCTTTCAAATACCTTTCTAGCACGGCACATTTCTTTACTGTCTTGATATAATCAGATTAGCAGCTGTATCTATACAGGGCGATATCCCTGTATTATACAGCGGCGATCTGAATATTAAACTGAACTAGCCTAGTATTATATGGCTGTGCAACCTAATGAAACTTCTTGGCACGGCATATTTCTATAAGACACTGATATTAAGTCGTCTATTTAGATCGCTAGTCTGTTGGTGAATTCCCAGAGTAGCGATCTTTATGACGAATAATTAAATTGACGCCAATCTGTTTTCATCTCCGCTATGCAACGGTTTTATCACGCTCAAATATTTCGATACATTTCTATAAAACTTCGATATGATTCTGTTATCGGAAGCATGAGAGCAGTCGGGCTGGAGTGATAATCCAGTACCCGACTGCTGGAAAAGCTTCTGATTCAGAATTATTAAACTTGCATATCCTTGCATGATACGAGTGCATTCTCGATTACTTCTACCAAGAAGAACAATAGTAAATCATTTGATTTTCAAAATCAGTTGTTTCTAATATTGTTTGAATGATTTCAATTGTATCCTTGACATCTTCTAAATACCATTCATCATAATCAGTTCCGCCAAAGAAGAAACCACTGCAAGTTGGTAGCAATGCTTCTGCAACGCTTGGGTCTTCAATTTTCTTGCCGTCCACATAGTTACATACTTCATTGAAGTTGCTATCAAATGTATAGCCATTTACAACTTTGGCATCAATTAATTTTGAATTTGCAACAACCTGATGGCAAATATCTAATAGTTCCTCAAGCACTTCTTTTGTAACTTCATTATGATAATCGCAATCATCAATTCCGTCTTGCACATTATTTACAAACCAATCATGAATATGATTTGCCTTTCTCCAATATCCAACTTGTTCCATAATCATTACATTTGGATATTTATGTTCTGTGTCCCAACTCCAATATTTAGTGTCATTAAATTGAGAATAGAAATCTCTATAATCTTTTCTTGGTATATCTTTCCATTTAATTCCACACCACTTTTCTAATGTGCAGTTGGCATACTTTTTACCTTGTGCTTTTGCACTTTTCCATTCGAAATAATTTTGAATTGCACTTACGTCACTTGCTGTTGCCTTTTTATATCTAGGCATTCTGTTTAAATACATATCTAAACCCATAATCATTCTCCTTTCAATTATAATTTTAATTAGTTTTAATCCCATTCGTCAACTGATGCATATTCCCATTGATGAATACTCATGTCGTTATTAAAATCAGATTCGTCAAGCATCTCAAATAATTTTCCAATATCAGTTTCTTCAGTTTTCAATAGACTTTGTAAAATTTCAACCACATCTTCAGTAGTTGCGTCCCAATTTGATTCAAAACTGCCAATATCTTCAAAAATGTCAATTACATAACGCCCTACTACGTTAGGGTCGTTTGTACTGTATATTTCACATCCACATTCATCAGCACTATACAACAATTCTGCATCTGGAAGATATTTATCTAATAATCTAGTCCACATTTTTAACATTGGCACCCATGCAGTTTCTGTATATATATAAAGTTCATTTCCTGAACGATACATATCAATTACTGAACCCCTACATCTACAATCGGTATTTGCATTTTCATCAACTGTTCCAACTCCTGAATTAATAACAATGTTTCCTAACCAACTATTTCCAAAGTCGCTTGTATCTTTCGGATTCATCCATTCATTAATCTTATTTTCTAATTCTTCTAATTTGTTTTCATTTTCATGATTAATTGTAATTTGTGTTGAACACCAATTTGCCATATTTATCACCTTATCCTTTCTTATAATCTTTCTGGTATCCATAAAACGCCAATTGCGTTTAAAATGGCTCTAACATAAATTTCATCGCAGTTGTATAGTCCACTTGCATAATCATCTGGTTCATTAATAAGTTCTTGCTCGTATAAATCTTCAGTTTCACTTACTATGAAATCTTCATATTCTGCAAGATGCTCAATTACAAAGTCTTCGATTTTAGAATACAATTCGTTATTGTTGTTAATGAATTTCGCCAACTCACCTGTAATTTCACTCCCAGACATATTGTCTAGTTTGTCAATTAAGTCGACATCATCTTTTGTAATAGCTTGTACAAAATCTTGAAAAGTTTTCATTTTAAATCACCTTATCCTTTCATTCGTTTATTTTAATGTTTAAAACAGAAAACACATACTGCAAAGCATTGTTATAACCCGTTTCAAAAGTATCATTAATATCTTCAACACCAGTATCAAGAACTCCATTTTCATCAATAATTGTTTCTAATTGATACAATAAATCTTTATTGCTTTCGTATGCATCTACTAATTTTTCAATCATTTCATTTGTAATTTGTTTTGTCATTTTTATATCATCCTTTCATATTTCTTACGACTGCTTCAAATACAGTCTTGCTGATTTTTAAATCATTGCTTAAGCAATTCACGCCCAAATAATTTGGAATTCGACCTGTATCTCTATTTGCTCTTACGTGTCTTCCTAATCCTCTTGAGATTGTTCTATCTTCTTTATATTCGATTCCCAAACCTCCAATTTTCTTCTTGCCAGTATCACAAGCACGAATACAATCCATAATGAATTTGTTCATTTCTTGTAAATCAGGTTCAACATTTATCGTTCCTAAACAACTTGTTGCCCAACAATACTCGCCTTCATACAAGAATTTGCGAATGTTTTTCCATGCTTGCTTGCCGTTACAATTTGCCTTAATGCTTCTCTTTTCAATTTCCTTTTGAAACTTCTTAACACGATTTTTGCTCAATGTAATCAAGTCGCCTTTTAAATTGAATCCTAGAAACTTAAACCACTTGTCTGCGTATAACGGCTCAACCTTATTTGGATTTAATCTCACTCCATACTTCGAAATAATTGAATCCATATCTGAAATAACGTCATCAGTATTTTCATCAATCACTACAACATCATCTGAATAACGATAGTATATTTTATATTTCTTACTCATAAAGTCATCCAATTCATATAGCACTACATTAGCCAAGAAACTCGCTACTGCACATCCTTGTTTTAAGGCTTGATACTTGCTGCATAGATTTCCTTCTTGATCAAAATATAAATCTTGATGATAGTATCTTCTAAGCAGGTTTATAACTGGCTCAGTGTCCTTATCAAAACCTAATTGTTTTTCAATTTCATCGAATACTCTATCAATTGCTTCGATTAGCACTGTATCAAAGTACTTGCTGAAATCTGATTTGTAACCAATTTGATTTTTAATTTTGCTTAGTTTCACTATTTCTTCACTAATTTCCTTAACCACTTTTTGAGTTCCAATTCCCTTTTGATATGATTTGCAATTCGGATGAATCATATATCCAAATAATTCACATAGACAGTCGTTAATCAATGTCAAGATAATTCTATCTCTTGCTTCATTGACATACACTTCACGGAATTCACCCGGATTGTCTTTTGGAATCAATGCAATATGTGGTGGAAATACATTGTATTTGTCTTGATGAATCAAATCAAACAATGCTCGTCTATTTTTAGGGTCGCACAATTCTTTGATTACAACTAAATCAATTTCCTTTTCAGTTGCATTATCAAGCAACGCTTGCCACCTATTATACTCAAACATCATTGTAAGCAACTTACTTGGTGGTCTTCTTTTGACAATTAATCTCTTAACACACTCAACACATTGTTGCAGTAGTTTTTTGATTTTGTCACCCCAGCTTTTAAAGATTTTCATTCTAAACTCACCTCACATAATCTATTATCAACTAATGCAAATGTTTCTCCTGCATGTGTTTCTAATAGATACTCAATTTCACTAAGCGGGAAATCCCAAGCGTCTTCATTTGCATACTTTTGATATTCTTCAGAAGTCATTTTGACAATTGTAATTTGTTTCATTTCAAATCACGCCCCTTTTACACTCCGTTGAAATATGTTTCAAAGTTACCATAGCAAGTTATAATTGTATCAATATCTGTGCCTTGATATTCATTTAGATATTCTTCTTTAGTAATAAAGCATCCCTCAATTATGCCACCGCCAAGTTCATCATCTATTTTTGAAAGATATTCATTTGCTTCTTGAATCTCTTTTTCAGTATAACCTTCAATAAAATCTAAATAATCATCATCATTATCTATGAATGTCATAATGTTATCAGTATAAATACTACAAAGTTTTTGTACTAATCGTGGAGCATCAGACAAGTTTGGCTTATTTAAATATTTTTCAATATTTTTTTCTAAAACATGATACATTTCTTTTGCTTTGATATCGCTAAAATCTTCAATATCTATTTCGTCATACTCAACAATATCTATGCCAGATACAAACTTGCCATTGTATGTTCCACTATAACAGAACCAAAAATCCACGCCATCATCGTCCGAAAACGGTATAATGTCAAACTTTAATAATTGTTTATCAAGTTTTTTTGTATTTTTCCATTCCTT
>JAEIGA010002198.1_pt1 | contig 31204 bp, 26 predicted proteins | sample 9270691 | NCBI WGS metagenome assembly JAEIGA01 (sample SAMN17057246, study PRJNA624740) | gut metagenome | biome: biome; isolation source: fecal sample | host: Bos grunniens | place: China: Xizang | collected 2019
CTCGTTTTTTCTGCTGTTGATTGGCAGTTGGGACGCCCCAACTGCCAATCAGTCCTTATAAAGTTGAATCATTGATGGTAATTTTAACATCATATTTTCGCACTTCGTTTTTTAATTTATGGATGTACCAAATTGACCTCGGTAACAATTCCCAATTCGGTAACAGCAATTGGCGACCGTGCGTTCGTTGGTTGCGACGGCTTGACTTCGGTAACAATCCCCAATTCCGTCACCTCGATTGGTGAACATGCGTTCTATTGCAATAATTTAAAAATTGTAAAAAGTTTAAATAATACCCCTCCACAATGTGGTAACTCGTTTAATTATTACGCATTGTTAATGGTCCCCAAAGGTTCGATGATGAGTTATATGCTCGCCGATGGATGGCGTTATTTTGCTAAAATCCAGGAATTTGAAGTTGATGATGCTGTAAAGCCGGTTCTCACTATTGCATACCCCGAAGGTGGAGTTGTGAAGCAAAAAGTAGATAATGGCACTATTCTCGAATTGCAAATTGTTCCATATAATGGTTGGAAATGCAATAGCGTAACGTTTAATGGTGTTGATGTTACCAATAATCTTGATGTAGATGGAAATTATAACACGCCATCAATTACTGCCGACTCTCAATTAAACATAGTTTTTGTAAAAGATGATGGTGGAGTAGAATCTACACTTGCTAATGATATAAAAGTGTGTGTAAATGGTAATACTATTACAATTTTAGGCACTGACGAATTTGCCGATGTTGAAATATATAACACATCAGGTATTAATGTTTATAACGGCATTGAAAAATCAATTATTCTTGACGCAAACAACATTTATATATTAACCGTCGAAGGTCGCACATTTAAGTTTGCAATGTAAATCTCATTTGCACTAACTGCAAAATGAATATCTTAGGTTCTCAGGTCGTGGCATTTCGCCACGACCTTTTTGATATTCACTAAGGATATATCTCTGAAAATTAGTACCCTTAGTAGCCTAAGTTGACCTATTAGACCTACATATCTTTCTCCTCTTTTTTTGTTTTTGTGCATTATCGCAGTTATTCCGCTTTTTTGCATTGTAACTTTGCATCAAGAAGTAAGCATTGCCTTACGGCATCGTCCTTAGTGTCCTTACTGACTTTAGCGACCTTTATTATAATAACCAATTAGGGAACTATAACTTTGTTGGCGCAACATTCCGTATAACTATTTGATTTGTGGAGAGTACCCCCCCCTCCGAATTGCAATTCGCAATTCTAGTCCCCCTCTTTTTCTGCAAAAAACAAGGGGACAGCTATATTACCCAATAACTGAAGAAGCTCTCCCTCTGAAATTTACGGAGAAATTTTAGGGGGAGTACGGCGAAGCCGGGAGGGGGTTGATACATATAAAGATTCTATTTTGTGCCATCATGTATATAATTACCTAACCAATTAAATAACTTTTTAACTATGAAGATTAACTTACGCTTTTTTGTTGAGAATACCTCCAACCAATCGGGGTGTATTAGATACCAACTCGTTGGTAGCGGATATTATCCAACCATTATCAACTCTCATCATCTCATCTATTCACATGAATGGAACTCTTATCGTAATACAGTGCGTTTGCCTCGCAAAAATACAGCTCGCAAAGCTCAATTGATAGCAATCATGAACGAAGTGAAATGCGACATGATGCAGATTAGAGAAATTTATGACGAATTTGTTGCAACTGGCGAAGAATTCGACCTTTTAGATGTGTCACGAGCATTTCGTAGTCAACGATGCTCAACCTCGCTCGTTGACTTTGTCTATAACGCCATCGACCATCTCACAATCTTAAAACGACACGGCACAGCACAAAACTATGCATCGGCAATAAAGAGTTTTATGGCATTTCGTGAAAACTGCGACATAGACCTCTCCGAGATTGACTCCGATATGATGCAACGCTACGAAGCACATCTCATTGGTCGAGGTGTATCGCCAAATACCATATCATTTTATATGCGCAACCTCCGAGCCCTATATAATCAAGCAGTGGAGCAAGGCATCACACCACAGTGCAATCCTTTTAGACATGTCTATACTGGTATCGCTAAGACTATGAAACGAGCATTGCCACTCAAATCGGTTCAACGCATACTCTCGCTCGATCTACACGACAAGCCATTGCTCGACTTTGCACGTGATATGTTTATGTTCTCATTCTACACCCGAGGCATGTCGTTTGTGGATATGGCACACCTAAAAGTTGCCAACGTCAAAGACAATATTCTATATTATCGGCGACAGAAAACAGGACAGCAATTGCAGATACGCTTCGAAAAGCCTATGCTTGATATTATCAATAAATATAGAGAGAAAGCCCATTCACCATATCTGTTGCCAATATGTAAGTCGCCCGATGATTCCTATCAAAGCTATAAAATGGCGATGGCAAGAGTTAATAAATATCTCAAGCAAGTGGGGAGGCTTGCCGATATCGAAGCTCCACTCACGATGTATGTGGCTCGGCACTCATGGGCAACCGTGGCACGCGACCAACGGATACCACTTTCCATTATCAGTCACGGCATGGGGCACGACAGCGAACACACAACACAAATCTATCTTGCCTCCATAAGTAACACTCTCATTGATAACGCTAATAATCGCATACTTTCTCACCTCTCCACTCTAAATACCACTCCACCCAGTAGGGACACGACAAGCCGTTATGTTCTATAGTCAAAAAAATTATGCATTATTCATTAAAATTTGTTGTATATTTGTGGTGAATTAATTTGAATTGTTAATAATGGAGATAACATTGACGTTTGAATCAATATTGTTAGCGTTAGGGTTGACGTTGGTTGCCGGCATGTCAACGGCAATTGGTGGATTGTTGGCATTTTTCAAAACGGCAGCAAATACTCGTTTCTTGTCGGGAGCGTTGGGGTTGTCGGCAGGTGTGATGATATATGTGGCTTTTATGGAGATGATTCCCGAGTCGCTCGAGGTGTTGAAGGGTGAATACACCGACACGTTGGCTAATATTTATATGCTCATTGCATTCTTTGGAGGAATGGGGTTGATTGCATTGATAGACTTCTTGATTCCCGAAGATGAAAACCCTCATGAATTTCATCGAGTGGAGAAAGTTGGTGCAAAGTCGGAAAAATTGAAACGCACCGGTTTTATGTTGGCATTGGCAATAGGTATTCACAATTTCCCTGAAGGGATGGCAACATTTATTTCGGCTCTTGATGGAATGGACGTGGCAATCCCTATTGTTATAGCAATTGCAATACATAATATTCCGGAAGGTATTGCAGTGTCGGTCCCTATCTACCATGCAACTGGCAATAGACGCAAGGCATTGGCTTATTCGATATGGACCGGATTGGCAGAGCCTTTAGGAGCATTGTTTGGAATGGCTTTTTTGTTGCCGTTTTGGACTCCGGTTGTTAGTGCATTGCTATTGGCTGCAGTGGCGGGGATTATGGTGTTTATTTCACTCGACGAATTGTTGCCCGGTGCAGAGGAATATGGCCATCATCATTTTTCAATAGGTGGTGTGATATTGGGAATGATGGTAATGGCAGTGTCATTATTAGTTATATAATTCTTAACAAAGGTTATTGCTCAGGACGGCGTTTGTGAAGTTGTGAAATATGTGCTAATTTTGCATTGCAATTTCACAGATGGATAAATCTCGTTACATATTGTCGTTGGTTTTGGCTATAAGCTGTGCTTGTAGTCTTTTTGCTGTTGAGGTCGAAAAATCAGACACATTGGAAGAGATTACGGTGTCGTCGATAAAGCAAACGAGCGATTTGAATAAAAGTCCGGCATCATTGACTGTGCTAAATTCAAAGCATGTGGAGCGTCTTGGTGTTGATGCAATAAAAAACGTGAGTGCCATAGCTCCAAATTTCTACATTCCCGATTATGGCTCACGAATGACTTCGTCGATATATGTACGAGGTATAGGTGCTCGCATTGACCAACCGGTAGTGGGCTTAAATGTCGATAATGTGCCATTCCTAAATAAAGACAATTATGATTTTGATTTGAGCGATGTAGATCGTATTGAGGTGTTGCGAGGACCACAAAGTACTCTTTTTGGAAGAAACACAATGGGGGGGCTAATAAATATATATACATTGTCGCCATTTAAGTTTCAAGGAGTGCGATTTTTGGCTGAATATGGTAGTGGCAATTCAATAAAAACAGGATTATCATATTATGGTAAGCTAAATTCGCGATTGGGAATGTCGATTGGAGTTAATATGACCTCAACCGATGGCTTCTATGATAATGCCTATACCGGAGCCGATGTGGGGACTGAACGACAAGGCTCGATGCGTTGGAAAACAAAGTGGTATCCGTCGTCGTTGGTGGCAATTGAAAATGTAGCTACGGCACAGCATTCTCGTCAACGTGGGTATCCTTATAAAATGGTTGATTCGAGTGCGATAGGGTATAATGATACTTGTTTTTATCGTCGACTTTCGATTATGGACGGATTGACGATAAATGTGAATGTTGGAGGTGTCTCAATGTCGAGTATAACAAGTTTTCAGTATTTAGATGATAATATGACGCTCGACCAAGATTTTTTACCTCTTGAATACTTTACTCTTACCCAAAAACGCAAAGAATGGGCTTTGACACAGGATTTTGTGGTTAAAGGTCGAAAAGAAAGTTATGATTGGCTTATGGGTGTATTTGGCTTCTATCGTCACACTGATATGAGTGCCCCGGTAACTTTTAAGGATTATGGCATCGAGCAATTAATTGAGAAAAATCGCAATGAGGTAAATCCACAATATCCGATTAAATGGAATGAGGATAGCTTTATGTTAGGTAGCGATTTTGAGATTCCAAATTATGGGGTGGCTTTATATCATCAAAGTCATTATGATTTGAAACGCTGGTCGTTCACTCTTGGGCTACGTCTTGATTATGAAAAATCAACACTTGATTACAATAGTTTTTGTAATACATCTTATTCAATCTATAAAGGACCGGTTGAAGATGGAGATGTGTTTAGTGATAATCCGGTAAATATTGATGATTTCGGGCATTTGGAACAGTCGTTTCTTGAGCTTATGCCCAAATTAACGGTGGCATATCGGTTGCCGTTAAGTGATGAATCTCGTATATATACCTCAATCGCAAAAGGATATAAGTCGGGTGGATTTAATACTCAAATGTTTTCGGATGTGTTGCAGCAACGCATTCGTGGCATGATGGGATTGAGTGAATTATATTCAGTTGATGAGATAGTGCTATATAAGCCTGAAAAAAGTTGGAATTATGAGCTGGGGGCTCATATTGCTGATAGTGAGGGCGAATATTCAGTAGGGGTATCGACATTTTATATAGATTGTCGCGACCAACAACTCACAATGTTTCCTGATGGCATGACCACCGGTAGGATAATGACAAATGCAGGGAAAACACGTAGTAGTGGCGTTGAACTGTCAGCATCGTGGCGACCAATCGATGAGTTGTCGGTTAATGCAAGCTATGGATATACCGATGCTCGTTTTGTGGAATTTAACAATGGAAAAGAAGATTATAGGGGTAAATTTATTCCATATTCTCCAAGGAATACGATGTTTGCAGGAGTGTCATATATGTTGCCGGTAAATATATCGTGGCTTGATCGAGTGGCATTTGATGCTAACGTGAAGGGTGTGGGGGATATTTATTGGGACGAAGCCAACCGCGTTAAGCAACCTTTTTATGCTCTGTTGGGAGCATCGGTACGATTAGATAAGGGGGCTTTTTCGTTGAGTGTGTGGGGCGAAAATTTGACAAATACGCAATACAATACGTTTTATTTCGTTTCAATAGGGAACGCATTTTTACAACAAGGTAACCCTATTCGATTTGGAATAGCGTTGAGAATGAATATTAATATAAATAATAACCAAAAATAAGCAAAATGAAATTATTAAAATCAGTTTTAACGTTGATGATGATTGCTGTTATGGTAACATCGTGTGATAAAGATGAAACGCCAGGAGTGCCTGAAACATACATGGAGTTGGATTATACTGAAGAAGGTTGCTTTAATTATATATATAAGAAAAGTACTTCTAAAGGAGTTGTGTCCAATAGAACTACATATAAGTTCCGTTGGAATGACGATTATACGGCTGATGTGCATGTGTATAATGCTAAATTTTCGGAGCGAATGCCCGATGGTGTTAATATCTCGTTTAAGGGATTAAAGTGGGAAGCGGTTGATGATTGGAAAAAAATCAGTGTTAATGACATAGTTCCAACTGTGGTTACAAATAATGGTGATTCGGTTGATGCTTCTGCGTTTGTTCTCGATAATTTGACAGTAAATGTGTTTGACCGCCGATTGTTAAATTTTACGCCAGAATACATACCCATTATAAATGTGTCAATGACAATGGGAGACGTTGAAGTTGTCGCAGTGCAAAAACGCATAGTCTATTCGGGTGTAACAAATGTGAAAAATGTTAGCTCCGGAGCAGCATTTAATCACAATTCAGCTTTATATCAAATTGTTTTAGACGAGTCAACAATGCAAGCTACAATAGATATTTTTGGGGCAAAATTTGCAGAAAAAATGCCTGCGATGGATATGAAATTTGTAGGAGTGGCATTTGAATTGTCAAATAAAGGATATGTCCTTGAATGCAATGAGTTGATACCAACAATTAAAGATGTGCCATATCCTAATTATAAGGTAACAAATTTGAATGGAGATGCAATGTTTGAAACCGGATTAAGCTTGGACTTTGATTGCAAGGAAACGTATTCGGTTCAAGTAAATTTAGGGTATCCATTGGTGTTGTGATGAAGAAATACTAAAGCGAAGCAAAAAAATAATGTTAGCCAATTCGTGCATTGCATGGATTGGCTTTATTAGTTTTGTGCGATGTGAATGCGATGAATTTTTGAATGAGAAATATTGATAAATATTGTGAGTCAAAAAAGTTGAATATTAAGATATTTTGACTATCTTTGCATGTGAATTAGTTAGCCTTTTTAGGCTTGAAATAGATGATGCGATTGTATTGGTGTGGCTATCAAAGAGATAGGGCCAATACTGTTGTTGCGTTTGTCTATAGTTGATAAAGGAAAAATATTAGATACAAAAATATGGTTTTATTAGACATTTTTGGAATTCAAAACAATGCATTGCTCGCCGTAGTGGGGGCTTTGACTGGCTTGTCCCTTGTGTTTTTGGGTTTGACTGTGGCAAAATTGGTTTCGCCACGTTCATTTAACCCACAAAAAGGTGAAGCATACGAGTGTGGTATTCCTACTCGTGGTGAAAGTATGTCGCAATTCAAGGTGGGTTATTACCTTTTTGCGATTTTGTTTTTGATGTTTGATGTAGAAACAGTGTTCTTGTTCCCATGGGCAGTGCGTATGCGTGAACTTGGTGCAGATGGTATTCTTAGCATCGCAGTGTTTTTCGGAATTTTAGTTTTAGGCCTTGTGTACGCATGGCGGAAAGGAGCTCTTGAATGGAAGTAACAACTAAGAGCATGCCATACGAGGCATGGAAAGATAACGAATATATTGAATCACTCATAAAAGAGTTGCAAGAAAACGGCACTAACGTAATTGTTGGCTCGCTTGATAAATTGATTAACTGGGGTCGTTCAAATTCAATATGGCCACTTACATTTGCAACAAGCTGTTGTGGTATTGAATTTGTGTCGCTTGGTGCTGCACGTTATGATATGGCTCGCTTTGGTTGGGAAGTGGCTCGTTCGTCTCCCCGTCAAGCCGACTTTATGATGGTTGCCGGAACAATCGTTCATCGCATGGCTCCTGTTATGCGTCGTTTATATGACCAACTTGCTGAGCCAAAATATGTGATTGCTTGTGGAGGTTGTGCAATCTCAGGTGGACCTTTCCGTAAATCATATCACGTGGTAAAAGGTATCGACGAAATTGTGCCTGTAGATGTATATCTGCCAGGCTGTCCTCCTCGCCCCGAAGCAATGATTTATTCAATCATGCAGTTGTCTCGTAAAATGAAGGTCGAAAAATTCTTTGGTGGAGTGAATCGTCAAGAAAAAATAAAAGATTTTCTTGCTGCTCACCCCGAAGAAACTTTATGATTGAGTAGAAACTTCGCTAATCACAATTTTTAATTCGTAAATAAAGAAAATATCAGATATGGCAAACATTCAGGAAAAGATAGCCAAACTATTTCCCGAAGCAACATTTGAAGAGGGCGAGAACCTAATGGTGTGTGTGCCCGATTCTAAATGGCACGCTCTCGCTAAAACATTGAAAGAAGAATTGCATTTCGATTTCCTTGTTACGATTGTGGGTATGGATTGGACCGACAAGCTTGGTTGTATCTACTACCTAAAATCAACCGTTGATAATGCAATGATTTCGGTTAAAGTAACTACCGAAGATCGCGAAAACCCAATGATTCATAGTGTTCATGATGTGTGGGCTATTGCTACAACATTTGAACGTGAAGTGTATGACTTCTTTGGGATAATATTCATTAACAACCCTGATATGCGTCGCATGTTCTTGAGTATTGATTGGAAAGGTTATCCATTGCGAAAAGACTATGACGATAATCCGGAGTTGAATCCCGTCCCAAAAGAAAACGAACGTCAAGAAGATACTACTGTTTCGTATGTTGAAACTGAAGATGGCAAAATCGAAAAGAAAGTTCTCAATGTGTTTGAGCCAAACGATTTTGTAGTAAACATCGGTCCTCAACACCCAGCTACACACGGTGTGTTGCGTTTCCGCACTGCTGTCGATGGTGAAACAATTAAGAAGATTGATTTCTATTCAGGATACATACATCGTGGTATTGAAAAGATATGTGAAGGATTGACTTATCCTCAAACACTTCACTTTATGGACCGAATGGACTATTTCTCAGGTCATCACTATCATCATGCAATGTGTATGGTATATGAGGAAGCATTGGGAATTGAGATTTCTCGTCGAGCACAAGTAATTCGTGTGTTGATGGACGAGTTGGCTCGTATAGCTTCTCACTGCTTGTTCTTGGGAACATTCTGTATGGACCTTGGTGCTACAACAATGTTGTTCTACACGTTGCGTGTGCGTGAACAAATTCTTGACATCATGGAAAAAACATGTGGAGCTCGCATGACATTCAACTATGGTTGTATTGGTGGTGTGATGCAAGACCTTCATGAAGATTTCGTTAAAGATGTTAAAGAACTACTTGCAGTGTTGCCTAAAAATATCAAAGAATACAATGAATTGTTCATTGGTAATGTGATAGCCAAAGGTCGTCTTGAAAATGTGGGTACTCTTACTCGTGAAGATGCTATCTCATATTCAATTACCGGTCCTTCTGGTCGTGCTTCGGGTTGGGCATGCGATGTTCGCAAAACTAATCCTTATAGCATTTATGGCGAACTCGATTTTGAGGAAGTAGTTTACACCGAGGGAGATTCAATGGCACGTACAAAATTGCGTATTGCCGAAATGGAACAATCAGCTCGTATTATTGAGCAATTGATTGACAATATTCCAGAAGGTGAGTATTGCGTTAAAGTTCCTAAAGTGGTGAAATTACCCGAAGGTCGTTGGTTCCAAATGGTTGAAGGTTGTCGTGGTGCATTTGGTGTGTATGTTGAAAGCACCGGTGGAACTTCTCCATTGCGTTTGAAGCTTGTGCCTCCATGTTTGCCTTTGGCAAATGTTGTTGACCACCTCACTCGTGGAAATAAGATTGCCGACCTTATTACTATCGGAGGATCGCTTGACTACATCGTTCCCGATATTGACCGATAAAAATTGATTAATATAGAAATTATATAATAATATGTACGAAATAACATTTTCGACTATAACCAATTGGATTGATTGCTTTTTGAATCAGTATATGCCTTCATGGCTTGCTACAACAATAGAGTGTGTTGCTATTGGTGTAGGTCTCCTATTGGTATATGCCCTTTTGGCATTGTTTTATATCTATTTTGAACGCAAAGTGTGTGCAGCATTTCAATGCCGTTTAGGTCCTAATCGTGTAGGTCCCATGGGTTTGTTGCAATCATTTGCTGATATGTTTAAGATGCTCATCAAGGAGATTATCACATTGAAACATATTGACCGTTTCTTGTTTGCTCTTGCTCCTTATTTGGTAATTATGGCATCAATGCTCACTTTCGCATGTTTGCCATGGGGTAACGGATTGCAAATTATTGATTTCAATATCGGTATATTCTTTGTGATTGCAGTATCGTCAATAGGTGTACTTGGTATTTTGCTTGCCGGTTGGTCAAGTAATAACAAGTTTACATTAATTGGTGCATTGCGTTCGGGTGCTCAAATGGTAAGTTATGAATTATCAATAGGTCTTTCTGTTTTGACAATGGTTGCTTTTGCCGGAACAATGTCAATAACTGAGATTGTTCAAGAGCAAGAAAACCTTTGGTTTATATTCTCAGGACATATTCCAGCACTCATTGCATTTTTGATTTATATTGTAGCAGGTACTGCTGAAACAAATCGTGGTCCGTTTGACCTTCCTGAAGCTGAAAGTGAGTTGACAGCAGGTTATCACACTGAATATTCAGGATTGCACTTCGGTTTTTTCTACTTGGCTGAATATCTCAACTTGTTTGTGGTTTCAGGTATTGCTACATTATTATTCTTTGGAGGCTGGATGCCTTTACATATTCCCGGGTGGGAAGGATTTAATGATGTGATGAACTACATTCCCTCAGTAGTGTGGTTTGTAGGTAAAGCAATTGCTATTTCATTTATCATTATATGGTTTAAGTGGACATTCCCACGTCTTCGTATTGACCAATTATTGAAACTTGAATGGAAATATTTATTGCCTATCAACCTTGTGAATTTGGTGTTGATGGTAATTATCATCGTATATAATTTGCACTTTTAATATTAATTTCATACAAAGATAAATTTCGTGAATATGAGCGAAAAATTTGGTAAAATAGCACAGGTTATCGGTCCGGTTGTCGATGTGGCATTTGAGGGAGAGGGTAATGCTATTCCTCCTATTTACACCTCGTTGAAAATCGACCGAGCTGATGGCTCTGAACTCATTCTTGAAGTTGAACAACACATTGGTGAAGACACTGTGCGTTGTGTCGCAATGGATAGTACCGATGGTTTGCAACGTGGAATGAAAGTTGTGAATCTCGATCGCCCTATTGCAGTTCCAACCGGAGAACAAGTAAAAGGACGTTTGCTTAATGTTGTTGGTGAGGCTATTGACCACTTGCCAGAACTCAAGCGTGAGAATGTGCGACCAATTCATCAACCAGCACCTGCATTTGAAGATCTTACTATCGGTACTGAGATTCTTTATACCGGTATTAAGGTAATTGACCTTCTTGAACCTTATAGTAAAGGTGGTAAGATTGGTTTGTTTGGTGGTGCCGGTGTGGGAAAAACGGTGCTCATCATGGAACTTATCAATAACATCGCAAAAGGTCATAACGGTTTCTCTGTATTTACCGGTGTTGGAGAACGTACCCGTGAGGGTAACGACCTCCTCCGTGAAATGATTGAGAGTGGTGTAATGAAATATGGCGAAAAGTTTGAAAAGGGAATGGAAAAAGGGGAGTGGAACCTTGCTGATGTCGATATGGACAAGGTTAAGGAATCGCAAGCTACCCTTGTGTTCGGACAAATGAATGAACCTCCCGGTGCACGTCTTCGTGTGGCATTGTCGGGGTTGACAGTTGCCGAGCAATTCCGCGATCAAGACGGTGGTGGTAAAGAAATCCTTCTCTTTATCGACAATATTTTCCGTTTCACTCAAGCCGGTTCTGAGGTATCGGCATTGTTGGGTCGTATGCCTTCGGCTGTGGGTTACCAACCAACACTTGCTTCTGAAATGGGTACATTGCAAGAACGTATTACATCAACAAAAAATGGTTCAATCACATCGGTTCAAGCAATTTATGTGCCTGCCGACGACTTGACCGACCCTGCTCCTGCAACTACATTCAACTTCTTGGACGCAACAACCGTATTGAGTCGTAAGATTGCAGAGCTTGGTATTTATCCTGCAGTTGACCCATTGGAATCAACTTCTCGAATTCTTGACCCAAATATCATTGGAGAAGAACATTATAATACAGCACAAGCGGTTAAACAATTGTTGCAAAAATACAATGAGCTTCAAGATATTATTGCAATTCTTGGTGTTGATGAACTCTCAGATGAAGATAAACTCGTTGTTGCTCGAGCTCGTCGTGCTCAACGATTCCTTTCTCAACCATTTAATGTGGCAGAACAATTTACCGGTCTTCCCGGTGTGATGGTGCCATTGAGTGAAACTATTCGTGGATTCAAGATGATTCTCAGTGGAGAAATGGACGAATATCCCGAACAAGCGTTCCTTAATGTGGGAACAATTGATGAAGCAATCGAGAAAGGTAAGAAACTTCTTGCTGAGGTAAACTAATATAAGATAGCTTAAAATTAGCAATAATGATACTAAAAATTATATCAACCGAAGACGTGCTTTTTGATGGAGAAGTTAATGCCGTAACTCTTCCCGGTCAAAAAGGCTCTTTTACCGTACTCAATAATCACGCATCAATCGTGTCGTCGCTTGTTGCAGGAAATATTGTGTATGATGAGGCAGGGGTAAAAAAAACGATTGCCGTAGAAGGAGGGTTGGTTGATGTAGATCGAAATGTGGTATCGGTGTGTATATATTAACATGAAGAAAGTATTTCTCATATTGACAATGTTGATTATGGCATTTATCATGCCATGCGACATCTATGCATCTTCAGAAAGTGGTGATGGCGAATTAGCCATTAAGGAAACAATTTTCCACCACTTGGGCGACGGTTATGGTTGGGAAGTACCGTTCTCACACCATCATCGCATACCATTGCCTGTAATCGTAAAAGATTATAACGGAGAATGGCATTGCTTTAGTTCTTCACGAATTACAAATGGAGACACTTATGACGGCTTCTATATATCTCATGGAGAGGAATATAATGGAAAAATAGTGGCTAAAGATGCCTCGGGAAATGTGTATCGCCCCACCGATTTGTCAATCACGAAAAATGTGTTTGCATTATTCATTTCAATAGCAGTGGTAATGTTGTGTGTGTTGTCGGTGGCTCGCTGGCATCGTCGCAATGGTGCTAAAGCTCCTCGAAAAGGATTGGGTGCAATCGAAGCTCTCATTTCGTTTATATATGATGGTGTAATAAAATCTACACTTAAAGATAAAGCTCATAGATTTGCTCCTTATTTGTTAACTGTGTTCTTCTTTATCTTCGGAATGAACTTGCTTGGGTTGATAGTAATATTCCCCGGTGGAGCTAATCTTACAGGTAATATTGCAGTAACGTTAGTGTTGGCTGTATTGACATTTATAATGACCAATTTATATGGAACAAAACATTATTGGAAAGAAATATTCTGGCCCGATGTTCCAGTTTGGTTAAAATGTCCACTTCCAATCATGCAAGTAATCGAGGTCTTTGGAATGTTTACCAAGCCGGCTGCATTAACTGTGCGTTTGTTTGCAAACATGATGGGCGGACACATGATTGTGATAGTGTTGACAATGCTTATCTTCATATTTGCTCCGATGGGAGCTGCGGTAGCAGGAGCCACCACAGTGGTATCAGTGTTGTTCTCTATATTTATGTTGCTTATAGATGTGTTAGTGAGTTTTATTCAAGCCTATGTGTTTACGATGTTGTCAACAATTTTCATATCGTTGGCACAAGAAGAGCCTCATCATGAGTAACATCAATAAATGAATATTAAACGAAAAAATAAATAATTAAATAAACAATAACATTAAAAACTTAAGATTATGTTAGCAATGATTTTAGCCGCAGAAGGTTTATTACAAGTAGGTGCATGTTTTGGTGCTGCATTGGCAGCTATTGGTGCAGGTCTTGGTATCGGTAAAATTGGTGCCGCTGCGATGGAAGCTATCGCTCGTCAACCAGAGTCAGCAGGTGATATTCGTAGTAATATGATTGTTATCGCTGCACTTGTTGAAGGTGTTGCTCTTTTCGCTGTTATCGTCTGCATTCTTGCATTATTTGTGTAATAACAAGTTAATTCTATAGTATGGAACTATTCACGCCTGAATTTGGCTTGATATTTTGGATGTTCGTGTCATTTGCCGTGCTCTTCTTTGTGTTGGCGAAGTGGGGTTGGCCGGTGATATTAAAGGGCATTGATCAACGAGCCGAGTTGATTGATAAAGGTGTGGAATACGCTCAAAATGCTAAAGAGCAACTTGACCACGCCCGTGAAGAGGCTGAAAAATATATAGCAGAAGCTCGTCGTCAACAAGCCGATATGCTACGTGAAGCTGACAAGATGAAAACTCAAATCATCGAAGATGCTCGCGAAGCAGCTCAAAAAGAGGCTCAGAAAGTGATGGACAACGCTAAACAATCAATAGAGCTTGCTCGCAAAGAGGCTGAACAAACTTTCCGTGATGAAGTGAGTGCCTTTGCTCTTGACATTGCAGGAAAAGTTGTTAGAACTCAGCTTGCCGAAGATAAAGCTCAAAAACAGTTGGTAAACACTCTTCTTGACGAAATAGAGAACAAAAATTAATAAACGCAATGAACGAAGGTCTTATTCCACGCCGATATGCTAAGGCTCTTTACAAGTATGCACTTGAAAAGGGTCAGGATAAACCTATGTATGAATTGATGCAACAATTATCGAGCACATTTGTGGTAGATAGTAAGCTTCAGGAAGTTATGAATAACCCATTTATCTCAAGTGAAGATAAAGTGAAGTTGTTAAATATTGCTTCAGGAACCGAAAAATCTCATACATGTTTTGCCGATTTTCTTAAATTGTTGGTTGAAAATAATCGTTTATCGCTCATACGTTCTATTGCTTTAGCATATCTGACTATATATCGTAAGGCCAATAATATTTATTTGGTAGAAGTCGTATCGGCAGCACCAATGGATAAAGCTGATCAAACACGACTCCAAAAACTCATTGAGAAGCATCTTAATGGCGGTTCAATGGAATATAGCCAACGAGTAGATTCTCAACTCATAGGTGGATTTGTTGTGAATATTGATTCAGAACGACTTGATGCATCTGTGCAAAATGAATTGAAACAATTGCGTTTAAATCTTCTTAGAAAATAATTTGTGATGATTAATCCAAGCGAGATATCTGAAGTATTAAAACAGCAGCTTGAAAACGTAAACTCTAAAGTTTCGTTTGAAGAAGTTGGAACAGTCCTTGAGGTTGGCGACGGTGTTGCCCATGTATTTGGACTTGATAATGTGTGTGCCAATGAGCTCGTAGAGTTTGAAAATGGCGTTAAAGGTGTTGCTCTCAATCTTGAAGAAAGCAATGTGGGGGTTATTTTGCTCAACGATGTAAATAAGGTAACCGAAAACATGACAGTAAAACGCACCGGAAAGATTGCATCTATTCCAGTGGGAGAAGGTTTGTTTGGTCGTGTTATTAATGTGTTGGGTGAGCCTATTGATGGACGAGGACCTATTGATGGCAATTTAATAGACCTTCCTCTTGAACGCAAAGCTCCCGGTGTAATTTTCCGTCAACCGGTAAAACAACCATTGCAAACAGGTATTAAGGCTATTGACTCAATGGTACCCATTGGTCGTGGACAACGTGAGCTTATCATTGGCGACCGTCAGATTGGTAAAACAGCTATCGCTATTGATACAATTATTAATCAACGCAAGAGTTTTGAAGAAGGAAACCCCGTATATTGTATATATGTAGCTATTGGTCAAAAAGCATCGTCAATAGCAGCTACTGTTGATACATTGCGTAAAAATGGTGCATTGGATTACACGGTGGTTGTTGCAGCATCAGCTTCTGACTCGGCTGCAATGCGTTATTACTCACCATTCGCAGGTGTAGCTATTGGTGAATATATTCGCGATACTGGTCGTGACGCATTGATTGTATATGATGATTTGTCAAAACAAGCTGTAGCTTATCGTGAAATTTCATTGATTTTGAAACGCCCATCAGGACGTGAAGCATATCCCGGTGATATTTTCTATCTCCACTCTCGTTTGCTTGAACGTGCTGCAAAGATTATTGATAATCAAGAGGTGGCTTCAAATATGAACGACCTCCCCGAAGTGCTTAAGCCAATGGTGAAAGGTGGTGGTTCGCTCACTGCTCTTCCTGTGATTGAAACACAAGCAGGCGACGTGTCGGCATATATCCCTACAAACGTAATTTCTATTACTGATGGACAGATATTCCTTGAAACAGCATTGTTCAACCGAGGAATCCGTCCGGCAATCAATGTGGGTCTTTCTGTGTCGCGTGTTGGTGGTAGTGCTCAAATCAAGTCAATGAAGAAAGTTGCAGGTACTTTGAAAATCGACCAAGCTCAATTCCGTGAACTTGAATCATTTACCAAATTTGGTGGAGATATCGACCCCGTAACAGCTCGTGTAATTGACAAAGGTCGCAAAAATGAACGATTATTGATTCAACCTCAATATCGACCAATGTTGGTAGAAGAAGAGGTTGCAGTGATATATTGTGGTGTAAAAGGATTGTTACAAAAAGTGCCAATGGAAAAGGTGTCTGAATTTGAAAAACAGTTCATTCAAATGCTGCATGCAAAACATCAAACCGATGTTCTCGATTTAATTCGTGCGGGTCAACTAACCGACGAAATTGAAGCAAAAATCACAGCGGTGGCTAATGAAATAGCAAGTCGTTATTAATAAAGACTTTTTTAGATGGCAACGTTAAGAGAATTAAAAGGTAGAATTGGTTCGGTAGCTTCATCTGAAAAGATTACCGGTGCAATGAAGATGATATCTTCGGCTAAGATGCACAAGGCTGAGCAGGCTTTGAAGCGTCAGTTGCCTTTTCGCACTCAAATTGAAACTATTATTGCCAATTTGTTAAGTGCCGATGCACAATTCTCATCACCATTAATTGAAGCTCGTGATGTGAAGCATGTAAACATCGTGGTGCTTGGTTCTGATGATGGACTTTGCGGAGCCTATAATGTGAATATATTCAAGCAATTACTTGAACGTTTACAATACTATCGTTCAACTTATGGCGAAGATGTCAAAGTTACAATAATCCCGGTTGGGGCTAAAATGCTTAAAGCCGTTAATAAAATTGCATTTGCAAATATATCGGTGGTTGCAGTTGACGGTGTAAATTCTAAAACTGAAGCCGAAGGTGTAAAAGCCTTTATGGCTCAATTACAGCAACAATTTTTATTTGGCGAAACCGATTTGGTAGATGTGTTATATATGAACTTTAAGAGTATGAGCCGTCAATGCCCACGTTTTGAACAAATATTGCCTGTTGTGCAAGAATCGTTTATGCCCGAGGGTGCTACTTTCAAATCTTCTCGACCATATCTTTTTGAACCCGATGTGAATCAGATTTTTTCCTCGGTGTTGCCATTGTTCCTATTATCGACAATGCAAGAAATTTTCACAGAGAATCGTGCTTCAGAGCAAGCAGCTCGTGTGATGGCAATGCAAAGTGCTAACGATAATGCTAAAAAATTGCTTGAACAATTAAGATTGGAATACAACAAGTTACGTCAACAAAGCATCACAAATGAATTGCTCGATATTGTTGGTGGACAAGTGAGATAAGTAAATAATAATAACTTAATAATATAGATATAGACTAAATTCTATGGGAAGTGTAAAAGATTATTTTTCATCATTAGGTGCCGGCTTGGCAAGCCTTGTAAAAGGTATGCAAATTACCGGTAAAGAATTTGTAACACCTAAGATTACTGAAAAATATCCCGAACATCGTGAAATCGTTAAAGTTCCCGAGCGATTCCGAGCGGTTTTGGAACTCAAGTATGATGAGGAAGGAAACCACAAGTGTATTGGTTGTGGAATTTGTGAACGTAATTGCCCAAATGGAACAATCACACTCACAACTAAAATGGTTGACACATGGGACGGAAAAAAGAAACGTAAGTTAGACAAGTATATTTATGACTTGGGAAGCTGTACTTTCTGCCAATTATGTGTAACATCTTGTCCTCAAGATGCATTGGAGTTTTCTAATGATTTTGAACAAGCTGTGTTTACACGCGAAAAACTTGTGAAACAACTTAATTATCTTCCCGAGAAGGAAGAACCGGCTCCAACACCAGAGCAAATCGCTAAGGCTGCAGCAGAACGTGAAGCTAAAATTGCAGCAGCAAAGGCAGCAGCAGCAAAAAAAGCAGCTACTGAAGCAAAACCAGCAACTGATGCTCCGAAAGCCGAAGAAGCTAAAACTAACGAAGAAAAATAAAAAATTAATAACAATATATGGAATCAGTAGGAAGTATCATTATGTTAGGCATAATCGTGTTGTCGATTATTGTCTTTTCGGTACTGACTGTTACCTCTCGCAAAATTTTGCGTTCGGCGACCTACTTGCTATTCACTCTTTTTGCTACTGCCGGAATTTATTTCCACCTCGATTATGAGTTTTTGGGTGCTGTGCAAATTGCAGTATATGCAGGGGGTATAGTAGTGTTGTTTGTCTTCTCAATATTGTTGACAAGCCACCCTGGTGACAACAGTACAAAACTTACTTCAAAGAAGCGTGTACTTGGTTTGGTAGCTGCCGTTGCAACTCTTGCTGTTGCCGGTTATGCTTTATTTAGCCGTTGTGCCGACTTGTGTAAAACTTTGCCTTCAATGGACTTTATCACCATGGATAAACTTGGTGAGAACTTGATGGGCACAGGTACAGGTCAGTATTTATTGCCCTTTGAAGCAATCAGTGTGTTATTACTCGCATGTATAATTGGTGGCATCGTTGTCGCTCGTAAAAGATAATCGATTATGGAACTTACGATGTTATATTATATAATTCCCAGCTTAATAATGTTTTGCTGTGGTGTCTATGGGTTCATTACTCGTAGAAATATGATTGCGATATTAATTTCACTTGAGCTTATGCTCAACGCTGTTGATATTAACTTTGTTGTCTTTAATCGATTCTTGTTCCCCGGACAGATGGAGGGTATGTTTTTTACCCTATTTGCTATTGCGATAGCTGCAGCTGAAACTGCTTTGGCTATTGCTATTATCATTAACCTCTTCCGAGTGTCAAAGAATATTGATGTAGAAGACGTTAACGAAATGAAATTTTAAGCACTATGGATATTACAATGCCTTTAATGATTTTAGCTATTCCCTTGTGTATGTTCCTTTTGTTGGGACTATTTGGGAATAAGATGAGCCATCGTGCAGCCGGCTGGCTCGGTACATTGGGTATGGGTACAGCATTAGTGCTTGCTTATACCACTGCATATAATTATTTCTTCAGTGGCAGTGAATTATTTGTTAATGCTGTTGGTGAAAGATTGCAATATGCAGTATTTGATTATACATGGTTGGAATTTACCGAAAACTTGGTAATCAAGCTCGGTTTCCTTCTTGACCCAATTTCAGCTATGATGCTTGTGGTTATTACTACAATCTCATTTATGGTGCATCTTTATAGCCTTGGATATATGCATGGCGAAAAAGGGTTCCAACGCTATTATGCGTTCCTTTCATTGTTTAGTTTCTCAATGTTGGGATTGGTTGTTGCTACTAACATCTTCCAAATGTATATCTTCTGGGAGCTTGTGGGTGCATCATCTTATCTTTTGATTGGTTTCTACTACACAAAACCATCGGCTGTCTCAGCTTCTAAGAAAGCGTTTATCGTTACTCGTTTTGCCGACCTCGGTTTCTTGATTGGTATCTTGATTCTCTCATTCTATAGCTCAACATTCGACTTTATAACCATGACCTCAAATCCAGAATTGGCATTTGCAAGCACTCAAGGTGCAATGTTCATGGGTGGCTCAGTGTTGACATGGGGCTTAGTACTCATCTTTATGGGAGGTATGGGTAAATCGGCTATGATGCCACTTCACATTTGGTTGCCCGATGCGATGGAAGGTCCAACACCTGTTTCGGCTCTTATCCACGCAGCAACAATGGTTGTTGCCGGTGTGTTCTTGGTGGCTCGTATGTTTCCTGTTTACATCGTTCAAGAATCGGCATTAGAAATCGTAACCGTAGTGGGAGCGTTGACAGCTCTTTATGCAGCAATCGTGGCATGTACACAAATTGACATTAAACGTGTCCTTGCGTTCTCAACTATTTCGCAAATCGCGTTTATGGTTGTGTCATTAGGTGTTGCACGTCCCGAATTCCACGAAGGTCTTGGATATATGGCATCAATGTTCCACTTGTTTACTCACGCAATGTTCAAGGCTCTCTTGTTCTTGGGTGCAGGTGCATTGATTCACGCAGTTCACTCTAACGATTATACATCAATGGGTGGTCTTCGCAAATATATGCCAATTACTCACATCACGTTCCTCATTGGCTGTCTTGCAATTGCAGGTATTCCTCCATTTGCGGGATTCTTCTCTAAAGATGAAATCCTAACTGCAGCATTCAATAATAGTCCACTTTGGGGTATTTGGATGACTGCTGTTGCAGGTTTGACAGCATTCTATATGTTCCGTCTTTACTATCGCATCTTCTGGTGGAACAATCCTGATTACGGACACCACACTCCACACGATGGTCCTTGGACAATGTCATTGCCATTGATTATCCTTGCAACTATTTCATGTGTAGCCGGATTCATTCCTTTCGGAGAATTCGTAACATGGAATCGTGAAGAGTATATCATTCACCTTGATTGGACAGTGGCTACTACCAGCATCGTTGTTGCTGTGTGTGCAATTGCTCTTGCTACAGTGATGTATCGCAAAGAAAATGCAATCCCAACAAAGATGAAAAACTCTATGAAGGGCTTGTGGACTGCTGCTTACAATCGTTTCTACTTCGACGAACTTTATATCTTTATCACTCACAAGATTATCTTTAACCTCGTGAGCCGTTCTATAGCGTGGTTTGACCGCAAAATTATCGATGGAACAATGGATAGTTTTGCTACAATTACCAATAACGCATCTGAAAAGATTAAAGGTTTGCAATCAGGTAGTGTTCAACAATATGTATGGGTTTACATCCTCGGTGCATTGTTGCTCGCAGGTGTAACAATTGTGTGTGTGATTTTATAACAATGGTGCAAATCTAAAATTTGAAAATTATGTTATTTGGATTAAATATATTATTATATTTCGTGATAATTCCGGTGCTCATGTTGCTCGGATTATTCCTCTGCCAAAAAGACAATTTGAAGCAGATCCGCACCGTTGCTGTTGTAGGTTCTACTGCATTGGTTGCTCTCTCTGTTTATTTGTTGGTAGATTACCTTGCACTTCGTGCAGCAGGTGAAACTGCTCAAATGCTTTATACCGATTCATGGAGCTGGTTTGGCCCACTCAACATTAATCTCGCTATTGGTGTTGACGGTATTTCAGTTGCAATGATTTTGCTTTCGGCAATTATTGTATTTGCTGGTTCATTCGCTTCATGGAAAATCAATCCACTTCCAAAGGATTTCTTCTTGTGGTTGATTCTCTTGTCAACAGGTGTGTTTGGATTCTTTATCTCAATCGACTTGTTCACTATGTTCATGTTCTATGAAGTTGCGCTTATACCTATGTACTTGTTGATTGGTCTTTGGGGTACAGGTCGCAAAGAGTATTCAGCAATGAAGTTGACATTGATGTTGATGGGTGGTTCGGCATTCTTGATGCTCGGTCTCATCGGTATCTATTTCCACTCTGCTCCAGAGGGCACTCAACTCACTTGGAACATTGTTGAAATTGCATCAAATAAGGCAATCCCACATGATTGGCAAATGTTCTTATTCCCAATGACATTCGTTGGTTTCGGTGTGCTTGGTGCTATGTTCCCATTCCACACATGGAGTCCCGACGGTCACGCATCAGCACCAACTGCAGTGTCAATGCTTCATGCAGGTGTATTGATGAAACTTGGTGGTTATGGTTGCTTCCGTGTGTCAATGTATCTTATGCCTGAAGCAGCAAATGAACTTGCTTGGATTTTCTTGATTCTAACAGGTATTTCGGTTGTATATGGTGCATTTAGTGCATGTGTTCAAACCGACCTTAAATACATCAATGCTTATTCATCAGTGAGCCACTGTGGTCTTGTGTTGTTTGCAATCTTGATGCTCAACACCACTGCAATGACAGGTGCTATCATGCAAATGCTTTCTCACGGTTTGATGACAGCTTTGTTCTTCGCTCTTATAGGTATGATTTATGGTCGCACACACACTCGCGACATTCGTGAGATGGGTGGATTGATGAAGATTATGCCTTTCTTGGCTGTATGTTATGTTATTGCCGGTATGGCATCACTCGGTCTTCCAGGGTTGAGTGGTTTCGTAGCCGAAATGACAATCTTCGTTGGTTCATTCCAACACACCGATATGTTCCATCGCGTGTTCACTATCGTAGCATGCTGTTCAATCGTAATCACTGCGGTTTACATTCTTCGTGTAGTAGGCAAATTGCTCTTTGGCCCTGTTCAAGACGAACATCATTTGCAATTGACCGACGCTACATGGTGGGAACGCTTCTCGGCTATCACTCTCATTGTGTGTGTTGCAGCTATAGGTTGTTTCCCTAACTTCTTCAGTGATTTGATTAAGTTTACATTCAACCCCGAATTCTTTACAGTATTAGGTTTTATTAATTAAAGATAAATAGAAATGGATTACTCACAATTTTTAGCAATGAAGCAAGAAATAGGATTGTTAGTCATATTTCTATTAGTCTTCTTCTATGACACTTTTATGCCTAAAAAGTCACAAAGTGCACTTGCAGGCATAACAACAATGTTGTTTGGAATATTTACTCTTTATGGATTCTTCTGCCCATGTTTGAATGGAGCATGTGCCACCGATGCTTTTGCCGGAATGTATAACACCTCGGCAATCGTGGTAGCCATCAAAAACATTCTCAACATAGGTGTGTTTATCGTTCTCATTCAATCAATGAAATGGGCCAATAGCGAAGATCAAGTTATTCGCCGTGGTGAATTCTACGAATTGTTGCTCGTTACATTGTTTGGTATGTACTTGATGATTTCGGCTCGTCACTTCCTTCTCTTCGTTATCGGTCTTGAAGCAGCATCATTGCCATTGGCTGCAATGGTTGCCTTCGACAAAAAACGTGTTGAAAGCCACGAAGCCGCTATCAAATATATCCTTACTGCAGTATTCTCATCGGCAGTGTTCTTGATGGGCTTGTCATTTGTGTATGCCCTCACAGGTTCACTCTATTTTGATGCTATCGCAGCCAAAATCGCTGCCGAACAAGGTGTGATGCTCATCGTAGCTGTTGCATTCGTGATTGCAGGTATCGGTTTCAAACTTTCATTGGTACCATTCCACTTGTGGACAGCCGACGTTTACCAAGGTGCACCCACATCGGTTACTTCTTATCTATCGGTAATCTCAAAAGGTGCTGCTGCATTTGCATTCTTGGTGATTATGGCACAAGTGTTTGGCACAGTTTACTCACAAGTGTGGGAATGGATGCTCTATGCGTTGATTATCCTCACCATCACTATCGGTAACCTCTTTGCTATTCGCCAACGCAACATGAAACGCTTCTTGGCATTCTCATCAGTGTCACAAGCCGGTTATATCATGCTTGGTGTGATTGCAATGACTGCAACAGGTGTTTCATCATTGATGTATTATATCCTCGTGTATATCTTCTCTAACCTCGCTGCCTTTGGTGTGATTCAAGCCATTGAAAACAACACCGGCATGGTGAGCATGGACGATTACAAAGGATTATACAAAACCAATCCACGCTTGTCGTTCACAATGATGCTTGCAATGTTCTCATTGGCAGGTATCCCTCCGTTTGCAGGTTTCTTCAGCAAATTCTTCATCTTCACAGGAGCCATCGAACAAGGAAGTATCGCTATCTATGTGCTCGTGTTGATTGCGTTGATTAACACTATCATTTCACTCTACTACTATCTCCTTGTAGTGAAAGCGATGTTTATCCACCAAGGTGAATGTAAGATTGCAAACTTCAAATCGGCTTGCTCTGAACGCACTGCAATGTGGATTTGTGTAGCAGGTATCATCATCCTCGGTATCGCAAGTTGTGTTTACAACTCACTTCTTGGTCTCACCGATGGTGTAACATCAATAGCAAGTCTCTTCTAAAAAGATTTTTCTAAATCACAATAGAGTAGCAACGGCTTCCAGATATGGGAGCCGTTGTTGTGTTGTATAGATCATATGTGGTAGGGATTTTAATAAGACCACTGGGTCAATTAGGACCACTAAGAGTTGAGGCTGCTTGATGCTCCTAAGATGTGCGAGTGTGTTGTGTGAGCTTTGGCTGACACATGGATTGTAAGCGACTATGGCGATCTATTGGCATTGAGATGATGCACCTATTTGTAGCAATGTGAAGTTTTGACCATTAGACCGAAGTTTTTAAAAAATACTATATTATACATTCTTCTTTTCAATTAAAAGCATTACCTTTGTAAAATAACCTAAAATATTACCATATATGAGAAAACAATTACTCTCAGTGATGCTACTACTTGCAGGATTGATGGCATCGGCACAAGTTGATACAATTTTTATCAACGACAAAAATTACCATGTAGATGTAATTGAAAGTCTGGATATCGGTCCTGGTATTCACCATTATCGATTACGCATTCCCGAATATCCGTTGAATGTGAATATCTTGCAGATGGATATGAATAATCCGTATAATCGCATCGAAACATTTCAAGCATCGGATACACATTTTAAAACCGAAAAATTAGCAACAGCATACACTCGTTACAAAAATATGTATGACGATAAACGCCCTATTGCAGGTGCCAATGGAAACTTCTGGTGTGTGACTGGGCAATTGCCTCATAGCGACTTGTTGGTAGGAGCTACTTATAACGGTAATCTTCGTAATGGTGAGATTATTACCGAAACTAATGCATATTCCGACCAATGGGACGGTGGTCCTGAACGCACCGGTGTGATTGCAGTAGATGAATCAAAAAATCTCTTTATCGAAACAATGAACTATAAAGGATATGCTATCAACGACAAGATTGGCAGTCCTGAAATATATCAAACCAATAAGGTGGTTCGTAACAATGAAATAGCGTTGTATAATCACTTCTATGGCCGTTCAAAGGCTTTTATGCCGGTAGATGTGTATAAAGATGATAGTGGAACCCGTCACTTCCAATTAGTGGAGGGTGTTGCCACTGAAGTGTATCTCTCAATAAATGAGGGACAACGTTGGATGGCGGGTCAGCCAATGACTTGCACGGTGGGTGAGGTGAAAACAAACGCTGGTACTGGTACACTTGGCGACTACGATCTCTGTATTGTAGGTCGTGGTGACAAACAAGAATTACTTGCGAAACTCGTTGCAGGCGACCAAGTAACTATCAATTATGGATGGACTACTTTAGATGGCGTAACTCCTGTGATTGAGCAACTTATTGGTGGAAATGCTATCGTGATGGCTAATGGAGAAATGACAGGTCGCAATGATGATGAAACATATAACTCTCAAGTGTATTCTCGTTGTGCTTATGGTTCAAGTGCCGATGGTCGCACTCTTTATGTTATCGTTATTGACAAATCAACCGACCCAGTATATGGGACATCGGCAGGTTGTAACACTCGCGTGATGTGTCAAATTGTGAAACATTATGGATGTGCCAACCTTTGTAATGTTGATGCCGGTGGCTCGGCTCAAATGATGATTGAAGGTAAGGTTATTAATAAAACTACCGAAGGTTCACCACGTGCTGTGGCTAATGGTTGGTTCTTATATTCAATAGCTCCAAAAGATGATGCAGTGGCACGTCTTGAGTTTAAAGATCTCAAATTACAAGCACCTACATATGCTACTTATTCACCACAAATCATCGCTTATAACCAATATGGCGACATCGTTGACGATGATTTCAAGGGCTTTACATTGAGTTGTGATGCTTCGTTGGGTACTTGTAACGGCACTGAGTTTACGGCAGGTGGAGGTGATGCAGTAGGCGAACTTACTGCTTCTTACAACGGTGTGAGTGTGTCAAAAACAATGACAGTAGTAGTGGCTCCACTTGCAATACGCATCAAACCAATTCTCATTGACGCAACTCGTGAATATCCTATGGAAGTTACTGCTACAATAGATGACGAAGTGTATATTTATAACCCTGCGGCTATTACATGGAAAGTAGAAAATAGCGATGTAATTTCAATTGATGAAAATGGAGTGCTTTGTGGTCTAAAAGAAGGGAAATCAATGGTAGTAGGAACTATTGGAGATTTTGTTGATACCACTTATGTAACAGTAGAGATAGCATCATCGGCATCAATCTCATTTGCCGACATGAATGGTTGGACAATTAAAGGAGCATCAGGTATCACAAATGGTGCTTTAGCCGAAGATGGAACACTATCGTTCACATACGGTTCTCCTCGTGCTGCAACTATTCAAATATCAAAGGATATAACTTATTATTCTCTACCCGATAAATTGTGGCTTGAATTTACTCCTACAGTAAACATTAAGAGCATAAATATTGACTTGCGTACGCCACAACATACTAAAATCAATAAATTGGAATTGAAACCAACCACAGGCGAAGTGTGGGAAGCAGGTGCTACTCATCGCATCGAATTGCCAATTAGCGAATTGGGTGCCCCTGCCGATTTGATTCTCTATCCACTTTCATTGCACTACATCAATTTCACAATTGAAACAAATACTGCTTACAAAGGTGAACAATCAATCAAGATCAGTGAGTTGAGTGCCGAATATAGTAACTATGCATCGGTTGAGAGTTTAACAATAGGAGAGGGTAGTGGGGTGAAGGTTTATCCTAACCCCGTGAGTGATGGTATATTTACAGTATCATCATCAAAAGTGATTAAAAATGTTGATGTATATTCAACAGCAGGAGTGTTGGTTGAATCGGTTAAATGCGATGCTAATAATGTAACTCTCAGTGCATCAAAACTCGCAAAAGGTATCTATTTTGTGAAAGTAGAAACTGAAGCAGGTGCATCAAACTCTAAACTAATCGTGAAATAATTAAATCTCATACGATATGAAAAAGATTTTATCACTTGTTGCCACAATGGCAATCACATTATCGGCGAGTGCCGAAATTATACCTATTCAAGGGACTGACTATCAGATGGATATGTTGATTGATCGTGATTTGGGTCCAGGGGTAAACTATAAACGTCTTCGTATTCCCGATTTTCCATTGAATGTCAACATGATTACTATGGACCTCAACAATCCATATAACCGTGTTGAAACTACTCAAGGTGGTGAACAACTTGGAAAAACTGAAAAACTTGCTAACGCATATACACGACAATATACAGAAGAAAAACGCCCATTGGCAGGTGCTAATGGTAACTTCTGGTGTGTGTCGGGTCAATGGCCATGGGCTGAATATCTTGTAGGTGCAACATTCAATGGTAATGTGCGTAATGGTGAGATTATTACCGAAACTAATGCTCATACCGACTGGTGGGGGCACAATAATGGCTCGCCTGGTTGTGTGGCTATCACACCCGACAAGAGAATGTATATCGACTTCATGTATTATAGAGGTTGGGTGACAAATGCAAAGTTAGGATCACTTGTGATTCACCAAACAAATAAACTTGTGCGTGATGGCGAAATTGGTCTTTATAACCATTTCTTCGGTCGTGATAAAAGTTTTATCCCTGCTGACCAATATGCCGACGAGAGTGGTACTCAACGCTTGCGTAGAGCAGAAAACGTATCGACAGAGGTTTACCTCAAAATCAACGAAGGAAATGAGTGGATGGTCGGTCGCCCAATGTCATGTACTGTGCAAGAGGTGAAAACAGATGCTGGTGCAGGTCAACTTGGCGATTATGACCTATGTCTTATGGGACGTGGTGCCAATAAAGACCTCCTTGCTTCGCTTGTTCCCGGTGATGTATTGACTATCGACCTCAAATGGTTGCAACCTGACGGTACTGCTCCTGAAATTGAACAACTTATTGGTGGTAACGGAGTGGTAATGGTTGATGGCGTATTAACCGACCTCAACACAGTGGATTCATATAACTCAAAAACATATTCGCGTACAGCTTATGGAACAACGGCTGACCGCAAAACACTTATCAATGTGGTAATTGACATGTCGGTTGATCCTGTTTATGGCAAGTCGGCTGGTTGTAACACATTTGTGATGTGTGATATTATGAAATACTTTGGCTGTACCAACATTATGAACATGGACGCAGGTGGTTCTGCTCAAATGATGGTTGAAGGTAAGGTTATTAACAAAACAACAGAGGGAACTCCTCGTGCGGTGGCTAATGGCTGGTTCTTCTACTCAATAGCTCCGCAAGATGATGTGATTACACGCCTTGAGTTTGAAGAATATTCACTTCAAGCACCTATTTATTCTCAATATCAACCTGTGATTCTTGGGTATAACCAATATGGCGATTTGATTGATAAAAATGTGCAAGGATTTACGCTTTCTTGCCCCGATTCACTTGGAACATGTGATGGAATGAAGTTTATCGCCGGGGGTAACGCTTGTCAAAGCGAATTAACCGCAACTTATAATGGTGTGAGTGTAACAAAGAAAATAGAAGTTGTTGATGCTGAAATCGCAATCCGCATCAAGCCTATCCTTATTGATGCCACTCGCGAATATCCAATGGAAGTTACAGCCCAAATCGGAGAAAATATATATACCTACGATGCTGCTTCAATAAAGTGGACAGTTGAAGACCCTTCAGTGGCTGATATTGATGAAAATGGTGTGCTTCGTGGATATAAAGAGGGTACTACTCAAGTTGTTGGATTAGTAGGAGAATTCCTTGACACAACAACAGTAACAGTTGAAATAGCTCCTGCTCCTAAAATGGAATTAAATGATATGAATGGTTGGACTATTAAAGGAGCATCGGGTATCACAAATAGTGCTTTAGCCGAAGATGGAACACTATCGTTCACATACGGTTCTCCTCGTGCTGCAACTATTCAAATATCAAAGGATATAACTTATTATTCTCTACCCGATAAATTGTGGTTTGAATTTACTCCTACAGTGAATATCAAGAGCATAAATATTGACTTGCGTTCACCTCAACACACTAAAATCAATAAGTTGGAATTGAAGCCAACTTCAGGCGAAGTGTGGGAAGCAGGAGCAACTCATCGCATAGAATTGCCAATTAGCGAATTGGGCGACCCTGCAGATTTGATTCTATATCCTCTTTCATTACACTATATCAATTTCACAATTGAAACAAATACAGCTTACAAAGGTGAACAATCAATCAAGATTAGTGAACTATCAGCAGAATATAACAATTATGTATCGGTTGAAAGCATAACCATAGGTGATGGTAGTGGTGTAAATATATATCCTAATCCTGTTACAAACGGCTCATTTACAGTGTCGTCATCTAAAGAGATTGAAAATGTTGATGTATATTCGGCCACCGGTATTATTGTTGCATCTCAAAAGTGTAACGATAACAACGTTACTATCAATGCTTCATCACTCTCAGCCGGAATTTACTTTGTGAAAGTAGAAACTGTTGCAGGTTCAATAATCTCAAAATTGATAGTGGAATAAATATTGGAATATTAGGCGGATAAATACCTCATAAATAAAAACCGTAAAAAACGAGCGATGTCATGGTGTTGATGTAGCTCGTTTTTATATATTTTTAGGCTAAAGTCAGCAAAAATTAATGAATGAGGAAACTTAAATTCAAATAATTTTATATATCTTTGTACATCTATACACTTTAACTTCGAATGATTGTGCTCGTTTGAGGTTGTTGGTATATGTAAAAGCTTATTAACAAAGAACTAACATAAAATATTAACTTTATAATACCATTTTTATGAAAAAACTGTTACTCTCAATCATGGCAATTGTTGGCGTAATGTCGATGAATGCACAAATTGCAGAAGTAGAGTCGGTAACTCCTTTGCTAAAAGGAGTGGAGAGCGAAATGTATCATCCTATACTTAGCTCTGACGGCTCTCAATTATTGTTTTCAGAGGTAAACTTCAAAGGCTTGAGATTGTATGATTTTAACGATAATGTAGTCGTTAAAGTAAGTACAGAGGCTCGTGCCGGTTTTGATGCGTCGTTTTCTCCCGATGGAAAAGAAATTTATTTCGTTACTCAAACTCGAGAAGGTGTTCGTAATCTACGTCAAGTAAAGAAGTATGATATTGCTTCTCGTCAAACAATCGAAATGACACAACAAGGTCGTGTAGTAGGTCGCCTGGTTGCTACCGCAAAAGGTTTTGCTACTACTGTAGATGGAAAACTCGTTACAACCGATTCAAAAGCAACACGTGTTCGCACTGAGGGTGCTCAACTTTTCATTGCTAAAAATGGTGTTGAAAAGGCTTATACTCCAATCGAAGGTAGTGCAGGTTATATTTGGGCATCTCTTTCACCCGACGGAAAGAAAGTAATGTTTTTTGCAGCAGCTCACGGTATTGTGATTACCGACCTCAATGGAAATATTCTTGCTATGCCGGGTAATTATGAATCACCGGTGTGGTATGGTAACGATCACATCGTAGCAATGAATGCTACTAACGATGGTTACAATTATCACTCTTCTCAAATCCTACTTCTCTCTGTTGACGGTTCGCAAAAACAGGAACTCACTAAACCTGAGTCAATGACAATGAATCCAACGGCATCAATTGAGGCAGGAAAGATTGTTTATTCAACAATCGACGGACGTCTTTATCAAATGAATATCAAACTAAAATAAGATAGGAGGACACAAGATATGAAAAAGAAATTTTTTGCATTAATGCTTGCCGGTGTGGCTACATTGTCGGCTATGGCAACAGATTATAGTGACCTCATTATCTATATCAACCCCGGTCATGGTGGTCACGATCAATCAAATGACCGTAACGTAGTGGTTTATCCTTATGAGTTGGGCGACACTATGGGCTTTTGGGAATCAAAGTCAAATATGGACAAAGCGTTTCGTATGCGTGAATTGTTACGCGAACTTGGTGCTACAGTATATATGTCGCGTGTAACAAACACTTCAGCCGATGACTTGGGTTTGGAAACAATAGGTCGTCTTGCTAATGCAACCGGTGCCGACCTTTTCCTATCAATACACTCAAATGCAACCGGTACATCTAACCGTGTGAACTTCCCAATTATTTTCTATCGTGGATATGATAATGAACCTGTTATCCCCGAAGCAAAAGAATGGGCTCGTGCAATTGGTGAGAATTTGTTGACCAACGATGCTACGATA
>JAEIGA010002199.1_pt1 | contig 31195 bp, 24 predicted proteins | sample 9270691 | NCBI WGS metagenome assembly JAEIGA01 (sample SAMN17057246, study PRJNA624740) | gut metagenome | biome: biome; isolation source: fecal sample | host: Bos grunniens | place: China: Xizang | collected 2019
ACAAAAAAAAGACGGCTTAAAACCGTCCGCAAAAAAAGAAATATAAAACATGATTTACTTGATTGTAAATCATATGTTCTATTGCTTATTGATAATGTATTATTCTGTGTCATCAAAATGCAAAATTATAAAAAAAAATATTTTCCGACAACAAAAAAATCATAATTTTTTTTAAGAAAAAAACACTTGACAAAGCCTTTTTCACGTATTATATTTGTACCGTAAAATTTGAAACAAATTTGTTGGAAAGGAGGTGTTGATTATGATTGTTTTATAGTTTTATAAGAAACCAGATAGAGAACTAAACCAAAGAATTTACCCAAAAATTATTTTTTTATGAAACGAAATTGTCAAAATCTATTTCTATTATTTTTTATAAGTGTAATAGCACTTACATTGAGTTTCTTGTCTTGTAAGAAAGATAAGTTAACTGAACCGCCTGTTGATCAAGGTGATGAAAAATTCGAACTGTTTGATTATACTAAAGCTAATATTATTGTTCAGAGAATAAAAAGATTTGATAAGCAGATGAAAGATGTCAAAAATGGTTCGTATAGAGACTGTCAATACATCAATGCTGATAGTGCGTTATGGAATGTCGAATCTTTGTTTAATACAACATATTCATTCCCTGACAAAAATTATGTCGAGAAAAAGATTCATGAATTATCATTTGATATATGTGTTGATAATGGCGTATTGTTGATGAAAGATGTTAATCAATTGTATGATGATATCGTCGCATCAGTGAAAGAAGTCTATATTAATGATGGCGTTTCGTCAAATAAAGGTCTGATGTCTGTTTTTATAGAAAAAGGTGAGTCAAGGTCAGGAAAACTGAATGTTAAAGTGCTGGCAGTGACAGGACGCACTGATTGCCATCAAGTACAATATGAGCCTGTATTGTTCGGTCCTTTTGATTATGATGAGTGCTGGTATTATGGCGAATATGGAGGATCTTGCTCAGATCCTTATATTTTAAATGATGCAGCAGAACTTATTGAGGATACCATAAATTATATATATGGTTATAAACCTGAAACAAAGAATAATCATAGGAATATATATGTCAATATGTCTTATATTACACTAAATGGTGATGAATATTGGGATGATGCCAATAATGATTATTATGTGTTTTATAAGACAAATTGTGATAAAGATGAATTGTATCTGAATGGGAATGAGCTAAACAAATATTATTATAACGAACTGCGTTTGATAAAAGAAGTTATTCCTAACGACCCTAAATATTCGTCAATCTTCGCAGAGGGAGCAGCCTTTATGGAAATTAATATTGATGGGTCCCAGATGCAAAGGGGAGGTGATATAATATATAATCACCAGAATTATATCTTTTATGGAACATCTTTTTTGGTGGCAGATGAAGAGTTCGGTAATCCAATAGATTTGTTGAATAATTCATATTAATATGTTATGAAGCGATTGTTTGTATTTTTGTCATTTTTGTTTGTTGTGAATGTCGCTGAATCACAACAGTGGTCTATAGAATATCCTTGTGACGAAAATGAATCTGTTCTTTTTATTACAGGAGATATGTCAGCACAATATAATTATGTGCTTGGAACTATGTATGAAGATATTTCAGATTTGTCATATCCTATTGCTTTATGTATTGATGAAAATGGTAATTATGTTGATAAAGTTTTTGATGGTACATTTGTAAAGGCCTCTTTTGTATCATCTTTGGGTATGGGTGATGGTAATGTCTTTGTAGTGGCTCCATATAGTATGAACCATCTGGATGATATATACGAAAAGTTATGGGTAGCAGTGATTAGTCCAGAATTGGAAATTGTTTCGGAAAACTGGCTGGAAATTGGCGAACCATATATTTCGTTCGGACTCTCAGCGCAAACATTGATAAGCGATGATGAAGAAATCGTTTTGGTGACAAAAGTAACAGATTCAATCCCATCCAATACTATAATTGAATACGATTTTGTGTTCTATAAATTGGATGCTAATTGTAATTTGTTGAAACAATCATATCTCGAGAATCAGTCTTACCATTCTGATATTACAGATTTTATCAAAGTTCCAAATACTAATTATTATGCTATGTTCAGCAATGGCATGAATGTGGGCGGAGTGGAAACTGTAAGTTATATTGATGATGAACTTGATTATATTTCAACTACTATAATTGATAAAATGAGCAATTATCCCAATAACATATTGCCCAAATTTATAAGTGTAGATTATTGGTATGATGAGAATCACTTTTTGATGTCAGCAATGTCGGCACATACAGAAGGTGTCAACGATTGGCATCCTTTGGTCTTGAAGATGGATACGGATATGAATATCATAAGGTCTTTAAGTTTGGAAAGAATTGATACCACAGATTATGTGTCTCAATATAGAAGTATGGCGTATGTCGATTCTGATAATATTTATATTTCTTCATTTTGGCAGAATAGTTCTTATTTTGAATATTACCCGAATACAGCAACAGTATTCCTTATTAATGATGAACTGGATTTGCGTGGAAGAAAAGACTTCGAGCTTGATGTATTTATGAATATCTTATATATTCAGCCGACTTATGATGGCGGATGTATAGTTCAAGCAATTTTGGATTATAATACACATCAGGTTCCAATGATATGTAAATTGAAAGGTGATGACTTTGAAATTATAACGGATGTAATAGAGAAGAAGGAAGGTCTGGATTTTAATAATTATCCTAATCCGGTGTCTTCTTGCCTATACATAAATGTAAAAAATATAATGAATATAAATGTAAGGCTTATGGTCACAGATATGTTAGGAAGAAGATACTTGGAAAAGGATTTATTCTTGGATGAAAATACATTGTATATAGATGTAACTTCATTGAAAAGTGGGACATACCTATATCAAATGGAAGATGAAAATGGTAGGTGTGTGATGAAAGATAAATTTGTTAAAAAATAAAATAAACTAAAAACCAAGATTTATGAAACTCCAAAAATTATATTTAGCAATGCTTTCTATGATGTTGCTTGTGAATACAACAATGATGAAAGCTCAAGAAAAAGGTGGCTGTGATTTATGTGGACCAGCATCTGGTTCCAACCAAAATGTAGCATCGGGTAATTATTCGGCAACAATAGGTGCAAGCTGTGAATCGACAGGTGCGTTTTCATTTTCTGTCGGCTATTATGCAAAAGCCAATGCTTCGTCAGCATTAGCATTAGGTCGATATGTGAAATCGCAAGCTACTAATGCGATGGTCATTGGTTCTGGAACAGGCAATGCTGACACAAAAACATTGATTAATAAAACTCCTAATAGCTTGATGGTTGGTTTTAACAGCAGTGTGCCAACATTGTTTGTTAGTAATTCGTCTGGCTTTAATTCAACAGGAAAAGTTGGTATCGGAAATGTCATAAATCCAGAATCGAAATTACATATTAAGTCAGATGCGAATGAAGATGCTGGAATTATTCTTGAACCAACAAATAATACTCAAATGGCATATTTCCAAATCTATGACAAAGAGCACAAGATTATTGTCAATAAAGATAAAGGAATGATGTTCTTGTCGCAAAATGACAAGATGTCTTTTGAAGCTTTAAATGTTGATATAAATGCAAAACTAGCTGTGACTGGTGGCATATTGACGTCGGAAGTCTTTGTGAAAGAAGTGTCAGAGTGGTATGATTATGTTTTTGATGATGATTACCAATTGAAACCAATTGCTGAGTTAGAGACTTATATAAATGAGAAAGGGCATTTGCCTGATATGCCGTCAGAAAAAGATGTCTTGAATGAAGGCTATGCTTTGGTGGAAATGGATGGGCTTCTGTTAAAGAAAATAGAAGAGCTTACATTATATACTATAGAACTGCATAAACTGATTGAAAGTCAGCAAAAAATAATAGAGTGTTTACAGTCAAAATAAATCAAAAGTTATGAAATGGAAATATAATTTGGTATTTCTATTCATATTGTCAGCTCTTGCTTTACCTGAAAAACTTAATGCTCAACATTGCTTGGATTTTAAATATGATAAATCCGGTAATAGAATAGAAATGTTCGTACATGATTGCGGTTTTGAATATAAAGAGCAAACAAGAGAAATGATTGATGAAGAAATATCTGAAGAAAAAATAAACGAAGATTTGTTGGTTTACCCTAATCCTAACAAAGGAAGTTTTATGGTTGACATAAAAGACAATAATGAGGAGACAGCTTCATATCTTGTGTTTGATGCAACAGGAACTCTTGTGCAAAAAGGAGAATGTTCAATAAATCAAATGGTTGATATTACTAATAATCCTGCAGGTGTGTACTTGCTGAGAATAATTAAAGGTGAATATGTGTATAGTCGTGTTGTGGTAAAACTTTAAATTATATGGATTATGAAAAACAAGTATATTTGTATAATGATATTATTATTGATAGGGTCAGATGTGTTTTCTCAGGAAATATATCAGCAGACACATATTGAATTGGATGAAGTTTTGAATGAAAACGAATCGTATGAATGTCAAGCTACTACATCAATAAAATTGCTGCCAGGTTTTCAATATAAACCTAACAAGACAAATAGTTTGAATCTTGAAATTGACAGATATTCGGTGTTTCCGCCATGTGACGGCTATTATGGAGGTGCTACTAATGAGGATGATGGAGTGGTGGGGACTTTGCCAGGTTCTTTTAATATAAGTAGCACAGGCGCAGCTGTTTATTCAATAGATTTGAAATTGCCTAATGCTATCGGAACTATGATGCCTAAGATTTCTTTCGTATATAATAGCCAAAGCTCAAATGGAATTATGGGATGGGCATGGGGAATCTCGGGATTGTCGGTTGTAGAAAGAGTTGGACAAACCGAATATCACGATAGTCAGGTTACAAATGTTGATTTTAAAAATGACAGATTTGTCATTGATGGGCAACGTTTGATGTTGGTCAATGGAATCTATGGCGCGGATAAAGCAGAATATAAGACAGAGATTGATAATTTTGATAAAATTGTGTCGTATGCAAATAGTAACAAAAGCCCAGAAAGTTTTATGGTGTGGAAAAATGATGGGACAATATGGGAATATGGAACGACAAATGATTCAAGAATTGAGACTCAGAACGATAATGGTATTATACTTAAATGGTTGTTGTGTAAAATATCTGATAGGAATGGTAATTCAATAGTGTTTAATTATGATAAATCTCCTAAAGAGGGTATGTCATACATAAATAATATTGAATATACCAAGAATGAAACTGCAGGTTTGAGCCCAGCATATAAAATATTATTTGTTTATGATACAAAACATACTGACGTATCGATGTCTTATGTTTATGGGAATGCTGTGACATCTAATAGGATTCTCAAGAATGTTGTAGTAGTGAATAATTATACAGGAAAAGAACTTTATAATTATTCTCTTGAGTATCATCAACCAGGTATGTATGGACGGAATTATTATATCCATTATAGATTGAAATCTGTAGGTTTGGCTATTGGAAATGATAAGATAAATCCTACACATATAATTTGGAATTCTGAAAAACATTATCAGAATCATAATGGCAATTTTCAATTATATCAGCTTGATAAATCAACATTCAGTAATGTCACTTTTGTTGGGGATTTTAATGGCGATGGTTTTTCTGATGTTCTTATGGTTCCGTATAAAATTCAAGATACATATCCGGAAGATATTAAAGGAGATGTGTATCTTAATAATGGCAATGGCACTTTTCAAAATAACCCGACTATGTCTGTTGTTTTGTCAAAAAATCTTGAGTGGATATATGTAATTGATTTAAATGGAGATGCGATAGATGATATTGTGACTTATGAAATTAATTATGATACAAATACACAGAGTGAATTCTTGACAAAAACTCAGTTCTATATTGTTGAAAGAGGAAATATTGTGAAAAAGGAGTGCTTTACCTATGAAAATAATATTGTTGTGGTTCCTGGTAAATTCATTGATAATGATAGAAATGCTGTTGTGGTTGTTGATGTGTTTGATGGTGCGCCTAATGATAAAAATGCTTCGTATATATATTGTAAGGATGATAAGATTTATAAAAGTGAACTCAAAGGAAGTGATGTCGTAAATGGCATTGATGCTAGTGTCCTGTCTCTGGATGTAAGTGGAGATGGTATCTCAGAATTGTTGGCTCTGAAAGAAGATGGATATGATATATATAAGGTCGATAAGGGGCGGAGTCTTGAGCATTTGGTGCATGGAACTTCATTGACGAAAGACATATATGTATTCCCCAATGATTTTAATGGAGATGGGAAAACTGATATTTTATATTATGACTCCTCTCAATGTTGGAAAATGACTTTTTCTGATGGTAGGAATTTTGTTGACTCTAAATTGTGCTTGAACACAACGCTGTTAAACTTACTCTATCTGAATCAAAAAGATAGATACAGATATTCGCTTCGTGAATTGGAAAAGCCTAGCGTTACAATAAGAACCGCCGATTTTGATGGAGATGGATGTGCTGACGTTGGGGTGTTTAAGAATATGGCTGGTAATTATTATCTGGAAGTTGGCCTGTCGCCGTATGTTAAACCAAACAATACAATAGGATTTGCAGATGTGAATAGGTATCGTATGCCGATAAATTACTCGCATCAGACTATTCTGTTGGGTAGATTTCTGGCTCAAGAAAATGTTTCTATTTTGTCGGGATTGCCTCGCAAGCCACTCAGTTCTCAGAAAGCGTATATCGCATCTTTATATCCTCATTCTGCTTTTTATAGTGTAGAACGTATAGTTGATGGAATGGGAAATATAAGAGGAGTATCCTATGATTATCTTATGTGTAAAAATGAAAGCGATGAAAAGTTTTATTCTTGCGATAATGTTACGATAAATGACATAAAAAGAACTTCGATTCCAGTCGCAGCAGTAAAAACTGATACAACATTTAATGTCAATGATAAACCTGTAATTAATAAATATCAATATTATAATGCATTGATTCATAGTGATGGACACGGATTCTTGGGCTTTGAAAAAGTTGTTGCTAGAAATTATGTGAATGGTGACTTGATTCGCAAACAAGTGCGAGAATATGAATGCAATACTATGGGCACTTATTCGATGTGTCTTCCATCGTCACTGAAAATATTTCATGGTGAACAACAGATAATTAAAGAGAATAGGTATTCGTATTGTAAGTATAGTTGTACCTCGAATAACAAAATTGTAGTTCCGCTCATTAAGCAAGATTATGAAGTTGATTATAATCTTGACAAACATAATGAAGTGCTGAAGGTTACAGTGAGTCAAAATGATTATTTATCCGATAATTATACAATAACGACGTATGATAAATTGATACGTCATGAGTATACTTCTAGAGGCGTTACTGATGATTGTCAAATCAATCATCCTTATGATTGCCAATACATGACAGATACATATATTACGTATGATGATGATGTTTCTAATTGGGTTATAAATAGGCCTCGAGAGATATTTAATTATCATTATGATAAGACTGGTGAAATTATAGGGAATACAAGGATATTCGTATATGATAAAATAAATCCGTTACGTGTAATAAAAGAAACTAAAATACCTAATATTAATAGCGATTATACAGATTCGCTATTAGTTGAAACATCTTATGACTATGATATGTTCGGAAATATGATTTCTAAAACAATGTCATCACCTTCAGTTGAACATCCTAAGACCATAAGGTATGAATATGGAGAAGAGTACCAATATAGATATAGGACAAAAACAATAGACGAGCAAGGACGTGAAATTGATTGTAACTATGATATGAATTATGGTTTGCTGATATCAACGGAAGATTACAATGAATTTGAAACTAAGAGCATAGAACAAGCGAGCGGTGTTACAACTTTGCTGGAGATGCCGGATGGGATGAAAAAGGCAAAAGCTATTCGTTGGGCAAAAGCTAATGATTATGCCCCGTATGGCGCATCGTACTATGTGTGGGAAAAAAGTACAGGACAGGCAGAATCAATGGTGTTTTATCACAAATCAGGAGTGGAGTTGAGAAATGTAACTTTTGACATAAATGGTGATGTGATTTTTATAGATGTTTCTTACGATGATTTTGGAAATGTGAAGCAAAAGACTTTGCCTTATAGTGAAGGTGATGAAAAAATATTTGTGAAGAATGTTTATGATTGTTTCAATAGACTTATGGAAGTAATATACCCTAGCGATGTTGTAAAAAGAAATATGTATGATGGTAATGTTGTTTGTACAGAAATGGTTTCAAATGATGGCAAACGGCATCGTGTGACGAATAAATACAATGTCATGAATTGGCTCGTTGAGGCTGTTGATGCTGGAGGAAATAAAATTAAGTATGAATATTTCTGTGATGGTTTGATAAAGTACGCGCAGATAGGAGATAATGCGAAGACACAAATATCTGTTACTTATGATAATTGTAGAAATAGAACATCATTGAATGACCCTAATTATGGCTTGACGACATACGAATATGATGCGTGGGGAAATGTTAAAAAAATTAGGAATCCTAAAAATGGAGTGATTGAACTTCAATATGATATGTCAGGAAGATTGGTCGGTAAAATAGAAAAAGATGATAATGGCAAGAATGTTAATACAACTCGTTGGCTCTATAATCCAGAAAAAGGTAAAAATGGATTGTTAAATAAAATCATTTCTTCAAACGACCATCAAATTGAATATATTTATGATGAGAATCTAAGACTTGTTGAATCAAAAGAAATGATACAAGGTGAATGTTACTCTACGTTATATAATTATGATGATGCCAATCGTTTATCTTCAATAACTTATCCATCAGGTTTGTGTGTTGCAAAAAAATATTCTAATTCGGGATATGAAAAAGAGATAATAGATGCTTCTGACAATATTGTTTTATGGAGAACTAATGATATGGATGCCAAAGGTCATATTGTTGATTTTCAATATGGAAATGGAATTGATACAAAAATTTCTTATGATGTAAAAACATCTTACATTAACAATATTACTGTTGTGAATAAAAAAGAGGTGATACAAAATCTTGATTATTTGTATGATGGCTTTGGTAATATAATTTCTAGAATAAAATCAACAGGCAATTACATGGAAGAGCGTTTTGAATATGATAATTATGACAGGCTGGTTGGTATAAGATTAAATGGTAAAGAAACAGCAAAAATGCATTATGACACATACGGCAATATCATAAGAAAAGAAGTGAATGGCATAGACGTTTTTTATGATGCTATATATGATTTCAATAGGCCTAATATGGTTGTCAAAGCAAAGTCGGATGATGAAAATATGTTTTCAGGATTTAGGCAAAATATGACGTATTCGTTGTTTGATAATCTATTAAGTGTGTCAAACGGAGACAATTTCGCAGAAATAAGTTACGGATGTGACAATAATAGAATTGTTATGAAAACACATGTTGATGGAATGATGAAAACAAAAACTTATGTTAATGATTGTGAGTTTGTAGAGCATGATGGAAGGAAATACGTCAATACTTTTATAAATGGCCCGAATGGAGTCTTTGCTATTTGTGTGATAGATAATGATGGAAATAAGTCATATAATTACGTGCATAAAGATTATGTTGGTTCTTGGAATATCATTACTGATGAAAATAGTAAAATGGTTCAGAAAGTTAGTTATGATGCCTGGGGAAATATTAGGGATTATGATGATTGGAATATTGGTCTTGCTGGTAAAACGATGTTGTTTGACAAAGGGTTTACTGGACATGAGTGTCTTTCTGATTTTGGGTTGGTAAATATGAATGGAAGGTTTTATGACCCAATGATGTCAATGATGTTGAGCCCAGACAATAATATTCAGATGCCACAGTTGTCGCAGAATTTTAACAGGTATAGCTATTGTTTGAATAATCCTTTAAAATATAACGATCCAACAGGCGAATGTGTTGAAAGTGTTGTTTTCGGTATAATAGGAGGTGCGGCAAATGTTCTGTATAATGCAGATGCAATTGATTCGTTTGGTGAATTTGGATTGCTGTTTGGAGTTGGATTCGTAAAAGGATTTCTTACAGAGTACACTATGGGGCAATCATGGTTGGTTCAAGTTGGAGTGCAGACTATCGTGGGTGGAATGGTATCAGGCGTGAATCAAATGGTTTCAATAGGCGATGGCTCATTTGAATTAAGTGGCGACGATTGGAATAGTGTGAAGACTGCGGCTCACTATGGCTTGGGATCAAGTCTGGTCAAGAGTTTTATGAATTCATATTTTGATGCTCCAACGGACTCGTATTATGGTGATAAAATGATTGATATTTATTATAATGAAGAGTTGGGGCATGCCTTTACTTCACTTGCTGCACATGGTATGGGATGTTGGTTTAGCGGACAACCGTTTTTACAAACTTTAGATTTTGAAGACGTAGGCTTTGATTTGAAAATGTTGGGCTGTATAGCAAATAGAATGTTAGCATCTTATGTTGAAGAATGTGGCTTTGCAGAAGATGTCGTCAGACAAAGGGCTCAAGAAATCAAAAACTCTGTGTTGGCTGATATAAGATCAGAAGATCCGGAATATCCTGATTTTGAGTGTATATATGATGTCGATTCGGCACGTGTAAACGATGGTAGATTGTATATAGTCAGTGACATATTTGCATTGCTGCCAGGTGAGATGCTTGATATATATCCGAAGCCGTATATGTGTGAAATAGTTTCTTTCCCTTTTAGCTTTAGTTTGTTCAAGACTTTATTTTTCTATAATCAATAAAAATACCGTTATTTTTGCTATCTTTGTGCCTCAAAATTAAATAAGACTAATATGTTAGAAGGAATCTTAAGACAACTTTTTGTCAATGCTTTTACAAAGTTATATGGACAGGAACCACCTGTACAACAGGTTAATTTTCAGAAAACTCGCCCTGAATTTGAAGGTGATGTGACCATAGTCGTTTTCCCATTTGTTAAGATGGCTAAGAAATCACCAGAAGTGATGGCTGATGAGATTGGTCGAGAAATGGTAGCTGAAAGTGAAATAATATCTAAATATAATGTGGTAAAAGGTTTCCTTAACCTTCTCGTTTCAGATAATTATTGGCTTTCGTTCTTCGCTGAAAATCATCAGAAAGAGATGTTCGGAAGAAAAGAGGTTCAAGGTAATCCTATAGTTGTTGAATATTCATCTCCTAATACAAATAAGCCATTGCACTTGGGCCATATCCGTAATAACTTGCTCGGATGGAGTGTGTCGGAAATATTAAGAGCTAATGGCGAGAACGTGATACGTGTAAATCTAGTCAACGATAGAGGTATCCATATTTGTAAGAGTATGATTGCATGGCAAAAATGGGGTGATGGCTGTACACCTGAATCAACAGGTAAAAAAGGCGACCATCTCATAGGTGATTTCTATGTCTTGTTTGATAAGCATTACAAAGAAGAAGTCAAACAGCTGCTTCCTGCAAATTATGACGAACTTAGCGATGATGAAAAGGACAAAGCTAAGGCTGCTGCTGAAGAAAACTCTACTTTGATGCAAGAGACACGTGAGATGCTCAGAAAATGGGAAGCTGGTGATAAAGACATTCGTCAATTGTGGGAGACTATGAATCAATGGGTTTATGATGGATTTGATGTCACTTACGACCGTCTTGGAGTGTCATTCGAGAAGATTTATTATGAATCACAAACATATCTTTTAGGAAAGGAACTCGTTAATGAAGGTCTTAATAATAACGTCCTTTATAGAAGACCTGATGGTTCTGTATGGTGCGATTTGACAAATGAAGGTCTCGATGAAAAACTATTGCTCCGTAAAGATGGAACATCAGTATATATGACCCAAGACCTTGGTACAGCTCAGTTGCGTTATGAAGAGTATCAGCCTAAAAAATTGATATACGTTGTAGGTAATGAACAAAACTATCACTTCGACGTACTTAAACGTGTTCTCGTTAGATTGGGCCGCGAATGGGGTAACGATATCGAACACCTTTCTTATGGTATGGTTGAATTGCCTAATGGCAAGATGAAATCTCGTGAAGGTACTGTGGTTGATGCTGACGATTTGATGGACGAAATGGTAAAGACAGCAAAAGCGGTTTCTGAAGAACTCGGCAAAGCACATGGACTAAGCGAAGAGGAATCTAATAGATTGTACGATATGATTGGTATAGGCGCTTTGAAGTATTTTATCCTCAAAGTTGACCCTAAGAAGACTATGCTCTTCGATCCACAGGAATCAATTGACTTCAATGGCAATACTGCTTCGTTCATTCAATATACTCACGCTCGTATCAGTTCTGTTATTCGTAAAGCTTTGGATAATGGAATTACATTCGGTAGTGAAATACCAGTTGCAGATTTGCAGCCAAAAGAAAAAATGTTGTTGGTTAATATATATAACTGGCCTTCAGTATTGGAACAAGCTGCAATTAACAGAAGCCCAGCTATGATTGCTAACTATATCTATGATTTGGCAAAAGACTTCAATCAATTCTATCAAGAATGCAGTATTATGAAGGAAGAAGATGTCAAACGTAGAGAGTTCAGACTTCAATTGGCTGACATGACAGCAAGATTGCTCCGTAATGCATCTGGCTTGTTGGGAATTTCAATGCCAAATAAAATGTAATAACACATAAAAAGATGAATGTCTTTTATCTGCCTGACGCACAATTAGGAACAATCTCCTTCCCAGAAGAGGAATCTAAGCATATTGTTAAGGTTCTTCGTATGAAGGAGGGAGATAGTTTCTGCGTCACCAATGGAAAAGGTTCTTTGTTTGATGCGGAGCTTGTTGATGCTCATCCCAAAAGAGCGACAGCTGATTTGTCAAACCAAAGAAGTGGATATGATATCCGAGAATTTAAACTGACTATAGCATTAGCTCCAACAAAACTAAACGAGAGAACAGAATGGTTTCTCGAAAAAGCTACAGAAATTGGTATTGATGAGGTTAAACTTTTTGCTTCATATCATTCCGAACGTCGTGTGGCAAATGTGGAGCGATTTAAAAAAATCGTTATCTCGGCAATGAAACAGTCGGTGAAATCAAAAATGCCAGTAGTCGAAGAAATGGTTCCTTTTGATAAATTGGTGAAACAAGATTTTGACGGACAGAAATTTATTGCATGGATTGATGATGACGTAAAAGAACAACTCTGCGATTTATATAAGAAAGGTGAAAATGCTATTGTTTTAATAGGTCCAGAAGGTGATTTTAGTAAAGATGAAGTAGAACTCGCAAGGGAAAACGGATTCGTGCCTGTCAGCCTAGGTGAGGCTCGTCTTAGAACAGAGACTGCTGCAATTGTAGCTTGTCATACAATACAGCTTATTAACCAAATGAAATAATTTATCTCTAAACCTTAAACCAAATTTATGAAGAAAATTTTTGCAATGCTTTTTATATTGATGTCTTTTAATGTTTTTGCACAAAAGACACAAATAGCTCTCCTTAAATATAGAGGAGGAGGCGATTGGTATTCCAATCCTACGTCTTTGCCTAATCTGGTAAAGTTTTGTAATCAATCAATTCAGACAGACTTGAATCCCGATATCGCAACGGTTGATGTTGGAAGTCCTGATATTTTTAACTATCCCTTTGTTCATATGACTGGCCATGGCAATGTGGTGTTTGACGATGCGGAAACAGAAAATCTTAGAAACTATTTGCTTGCTGGAGGTTTCTTGCACATAGATGACAACTATGGAATAAAAGATTATGCCATGAGTCAAATGCAAAAAGTATTTCCTGAGTTGCAATGGGTTGAGCTGCCTTATTCTCATCCGATTTTCCAGAAACCATATTCGTTTCCTGATGGATTGCCTAAAATTCATGAACATGATAACAAAGCACCTCAAGCATTCGCGTTGATTTATGAGGGAAGAATAGTTTGCCTTCTTACATACGAATGTGATTTGGGTGATGGCTGGGAAGATCAAAGAGTGCATTACGACTCGGAAGAGACTCGACTTAAAGCTTTGAAAATGGGAGCTAATATAATAGAATATGTGTTCTCTAATTGATAGTTATAATCAATATCTCTTTCGTGAATTGTAAAAAGACTTGTATCTTTTGTGGAGCTGATTTGCGAGGTCGCTCAGACAAAAAGTATTGCGATGACAATTGTCGTAACAATCATTATTATGTTCTGAAAAAAGATAATCTCTCATTGATAAAAAATGTTAATGATACATTGATGCATAATAGGAGTGTACTTAAATTGTTGTATAAAAATAAAAATACTCCTATCGATAAATGCATGTTTCTTCAATATGGATTCAGCTTTGAATTGTTTACAAATATTTATAAGACAAGAAAAAATGACGAATATAAAGTCGTATATGATTATGCTTATAAGTTTGTAAATGATAATGAACTTGTTGTGATAAAGTATCGTGAGAAATAATGTTTTTTTAATTGTGTGATTGATTGATGTGTGAAAATAATCTATCTTTGTAAGGAAATCGTAGATTATACTTTATGAAAAAGGTTGTGAGAAACAGAATTGCAAGATTGTCGCCATTGTTTATGGCAACAGTGACGTTGACGTCATGTGCTGATATGGATGATAACAAAATAGAAGATAATCCTAACATTATTTTTATATTGGCAGATGATCTCGGATATGCGGATATTTCATGCTTAGGACAAAATAAATTCTCTACACCTAATATTGATAAACTGGCGTCACAGGGTATGGTCTTTACTCAGCATTATTCCGGCTCTTCTGTTAGCGCACCATCAAGAAGCTGTCTTATAACAGGACAACATACAGGACATACTGTAATTAGAGGAAACAAAGAATTGCCTGTTGAAGGACAACATCCTATGCCATCTGACACATACACTATTTTTAAAATGTTAAAAGATAATGGGTATAAGACTTCAGTGTTTGGAAAGTGGGGACTTGGCGCTCCTCAAACTGAAGGAGCTCCTGAAAATCAAAGTGTCGACGAATTCTTTGGATACAATTGCCAACGCATTGCTCATAATTATTTCCCATATCATCTTTGGCATAATGATGAGAAAATTATATTGGAAGGTAATAAAGATAAAAACGAAGACGATTACGCACCTTATATTATTCATAAAGAAGCTCTCGATTTTATAAGAGAAAATAATGATACTACATTTTTTATGTGGTACACCTCCGTGATACCTCATGCTGAGTTGAAAGTGCCCGAAAAAGAACTGCTGCCTTTCGTTGGCGATTCAGTCTTTGAGAAGGAAGTGGCTTATAACGGTTGTGACGATGGCGAATATTACAAAAACGGAGGATATGGGTCTCAACAATATACACACGCGACATTTGCAGCAATGGTCTCTGTTTTGGATAAACAGGTAGGTGAAATATGTTCAACATTAGATAGTCTTGGCATAGCTGATAATACGATAATTGTCTTTACATCAGACAATGGCCCTCACCTTGAGGGTGGAGCGGACCCCGATTTCTTTAATAGCAATGGCGAACTCAGAGGGTATAAACGCGACTTGTATGAAGGTGGAATAAGAGTGCCTTTTATTGTTAGATGGAATAATGTTGTCAAGGAAAATTCCATGTCAGAACACATCTCTGCTTTTTGGGACTTTATGCCGACGATAGCAGATGCTATAGGTGCAGAACTGCCTGAAAATATTGATGGAATTTCATATTTGCCTGAATTGACGGGAAATGGAAACCAGCAAAATCACGATTACCTTTATTGGGAGTTTCATGAAAATAATGGACGCCAGGCAATAAGAAAAGGTAATTGGAAAGCTGTTAAATATGATGTGCATAATAATGGAAAAATAGAGCTTTATAATCTTGCTGCTGATATTTCTGAAAAGAATAATCTTGCAGAAATGTATCCTGAAAAAGTAGCTGAGTTTGATTCATTGATGAAAGCGTCTAGGTCGGAGTCTGATTTGTTTAAGTTTCAGTAATTATGAGTGAATGGCTGAAAAATACCCTGACTCTTTCTGATGCTTGTAGAATTGCTAAGCCGTTGAGGTTTAATATGATGTTTAAACCAATAGGCTCTTTGTGTAATCTGAATTGTACTTATTGCTATTATCTTGATAAAGCTGATATTTATGGGAAAGAGTTGAAGATGCCTTTAGAGGTTCTTGAAAAAAGCATTAAAGAATATTTGGAAATTAACGATAGTGAAGAAATTACCTTCGATTGGCATGGAGGCGAACCTCTGCTTCTAGGCCTTGAATATTTTGAAAAAATTGTTGAGCTGCAAAAGAAATATAAAGGTGGTAAAAAGATATTTAATACGGTACAGACTAATGCCACTTTGCTGAATCCTGATTTCGCCTCTTTTTTCAAAAATAATAACTTCTTGCTAGGTGTTTCCATTGATGGTCCTCAAGGTGTTCATGATAAATATAGAAAAGATAAAGAAGGCAACCCTACATTTGATAAGGTGCTGAAAGGAATAGAGCTATTACATCGATATGGTGTTGACTTTAATACTTTAACGACAATAAACAAAGCGAGTGAGGGAAGAGGACTTGAGGTTTATGACTTCTTGAAAAGAATAGGAAGTCGTTATATGCAATTTATGCCTGTCGTTGAATATGTTAACAAAAAGACTAATAAAATAACATCACCGGATGATGAAGATGCAATGTTGACATCGTGGTCTGTAAGTCCTGTTGAATATGGTAGATTTATGTGTGAAATCTTCGATTATTGGGTCGGAAATGATGTGGGTGAATATTTCGTCAATCTGTTCGATTCCACACTGGCAAATTATTGTGGCATGAATCCCGGAACTTGTGTCTATTCTGAGACTTGTGGGGCAAATGCTATTGTTGAACATAATGGCGATATATATCCATGTGATCATTATGTCTATCCAAAATATAAATTAGGCAGTATAAAAACAATGTCGTTGAACGTGATTGTAGGCTCTAATGAAATGACAGAATTCGGTATCAATAAAAGAAATATGCTGCCATCAGAATGCTTGAGATGTAGATATTATTTTGCTTGCCACGGCGAGTGTCCGAAGCATAGATTTGATAAAACTTCTAACGGAAATAATGGTATGAACTCTTTGTGCCAAGGACTTTATGATTTCTTTTCTCACACTGAGCCTTATATGGTAGAGATGAGGAAATTGTATTTTTCAGGAAAATCTCCGTCTGAAATAATGTCTTGGAAACCAAAATGTTAATGTTTGTTAACATCTAAATGTTAAAATCTGTATTTTATCGTTTTTTTTCTTTTTTGAAGTGAAAAAGTACTGGTTTTATTATTGCCCATAATTGGGAATGATATAATTTTGCATGCAGAAATAGTAAGAAATTACTATTGGTAAAAATCAATATTATTAACCCAAAAACCAGTTAAAATGAAAAAGTGTATTTTTTTCTTGATGCTGCTGTTGTGCGTAACATCGTTGAATGTTAAGTCGCAGACAGATTCTTTTTTCAAATACTCAAATGTCGATAATGAGTATAGAAATGAACCAAACCTTTATAGTGGAACCTTAACAGTAAATCCATTGACACCGGAATCTGTGTCTTTGGGTGGGGAAATCCCTATCTTATTGTCATGTTTATTGTTGTATTTTGTAAGAAAGGAGAGAAAGTATGAAAATGATTAATCTTATTGTTCTTATATTGTTGACTATTATGTTTTTTCAATGCAAACCTGGGAAAGAAGAAGTCGCAAATAAAGATGTTAAAATAAAAGGTGAAATGGGCTTGGGGTCTTCTAGATTAGATCTTGACGAACAATATAATATTAAATGGAATCGAGAGGACGAGGTGTACATGATGTCGAATGGCGCGGATAATACAATAGCTGTTTTTTCTGTAAGTGAGATGAGTGAAGATAATAATATGGCATCGATTGAATGCAGATATGAATCGGAGATGCGTCCTGATATAATGTACCGTAATTTATATTATCTAGGCAATTGGAGACATGTTGATGATACTAAAATTACATTTTCAATATATGAACAGAGTGGACTTAAATCTGATTTTGGGAGACACTTTATAGCGTCTGCAAAAGATGTGATGTTTAAAAATGTTGATGAAGACACATATACCTTTCCATTAACTCCGTTGAATTCTATGGTTTCAGTTGCATGCTTTGATATGTCGTCGCTTGATGTTAAAGATGTTACTATAGAATATGCTAATGGTTATAATGCCATAAATCTAAATTATAATGGCATAGTGGAAAGTGATTATGTTGGCAAAGATGGTTATACATACGATAAGACGGAGATTCTGGAGTCTTATGAATCGGGTCCTATATGGGTGAGAACTCTGACAAATGAGACGTATGTAGTGATGCTGCCTCAGAAAAAGCCTTTGCCCAATACTATGTTCTATTTTAAAAATAATGGGAAGGTAGTGGCTTCGATAAATTTTCCAAATGGTGTTTCGCCTGGTAAAATATACTTGAGTCATGGTGGAAAGCCAATAGCTATAAAGCCTGATGGAATGAAAACAGATGATGAAGTGGTGGAGTATAATTTTTATTAGGAATGGTGAATCTTCTTGTTAAAAAGGACTATCTTTGCAATATTAAATAGTTAATGTTAAAACAAGATGAAAATAGCTGTTCCAACAAGAGATGAGCGTGTAGATGATCATTTCGGACATTGTGATCATTACACAATATTTACAATAGAAGATAATAAAGTTGTCCAACGTGATATCATGGCTTCACCGCAAGGCTGTGGCTGTAAATCTGGAATCGCAGCAGATTTGCAGGAACTAGGAGTTGTTATGATGTTAGCTGGGAATATGGGTGAAGGTGCAAAAAGCAAACTCAATGCTCATAATATAGATGTGATAAGAGGCTGTTCGGGAAATGTTGATGAACTAGTGCAATTGTATATGGAAGGAAAAGTATCAGACTCGGGGATGGGCTGTTCCGAACATGAGTGCAGTGATAAGATAAATGTTCAAAACATAAAACTGAAAATATAACTGTAAAATAAAACATTATGGCTTTAATAAAGGAATTAAATGGCTGCGTGCCTAAGATTGGAAATAATTGTTTTATAGCAGAAACAGCAGCTGTTGTTGGTGATGTAACAATGGGTGATGATTGCAGTATTTGGTATAGTGCTGTACTTAGAGGTGATGTTAACACTATTAAAATTGGAGATAGGGTTAATGTTCAAGATGGTGCTGTCTTGCATACCTTACATCAAAAATCGGTGTGTGAAATTGGAAATGATGTTTCTATTGGTCACAATGCCATAGTCCATGGCGCTAAAGTAGGTAACAATGTTCTTGTTGGAATGGGCGCTATTTTGATGGATAATGTAGTAGTCCCAGACAATACTGTCATTGCTGCTGGAAGTGTGGTACTGAGCAACAGTGTGCTTGAACCTGGCGTTTATGCAGGTGTGCCTGCTAAAAAAGTGAAGGATGCTTCAGAAACAGTTGGGCAGATGGCACATTCAAACGCACAAGGTTATCTTATGTACAAGCAATGGTTCTTGGATGAAGATAACTATAAAGAGATAGCTGATGACAAATAATGGATGAATCTTTGATTGTAAAATGAAATGATTCGATGAAATAATCCCAAAGTCATTGTGAATTGTTTTGTGGCTTTGGGATTCTAATCATTGTACTTCAATAGAATAGCCTTCGAATTCAATTTTGTCTCCTGATACAATCTTTGCGCGTTTACGTAATTCGGTTTCGCCATTTCGTTTAACAAGTCCTGCTGTCACAACTTCTTGTGCCATGCTTCCTGAATCTACAAGTCCCGTTGCTTTTAGCAAAGCAATCAAAGGGATATGTTCTTCACCATCTCTTAATTCAAATATAATTTCTTGCATAACTTTTTTTGCAAAGATAATATTTTTTATAGTCTGTTTCTAAAATGTCTTCTATCTTGTGACGTTAAATCTCAATCTCCAATCCGTCGTATGCCAGCATCATATTTTCGGGGAGCGTCGGATTGACATCAGCTGCCTTGCCCATGCCATGACTAACGTGTGTGAACCATGCTTTTTTGACATTCAGTCTTTGTGATATTTCTATGGCTTCTGAAAGGTTGATGTGCGAGTAGTGCTTTTTCTTTCCAAGAGCTTCTATAATAAGATACTCTACGCCTATTAATTTGTTGAATGCTTCTTCTGATAGTTCGCTTAGGTCGGTGACGTATGCAAAATGGCCAATTCTAAAAGCGTATGATTTTAAAGTGAAATGCTTTAGCTCTATTGGCTCTATTGTTAAATCTTTGATTTTTATATTGCTTCCATCTATATTGATTAGGTCGAAAGCAGGCGCTCCTGGATATCTTTCATCTTCGTTCGCAAAAGCGTAAGAGTATTCTCTTTTTATTTCTTCTTGTGCTTCTTGGGAAGCATAAACTGTCATTGGTTTCCCTTGTGCAAAAATTAATGGCCTTGCGTCATCCAAACCTCCGATGTGATCTTTGTGTTCGTGTGTAATTAAAATGGCATCTAGTTTTTTTACATTGGCCCTCAGCATTTGATAACGGAAGTCTGGCCCGGCATCAATGCAAATTGTAGTTTCTTCAGATTCAATTAAAATAGAAGTGCGTAAACGTTTGTCTTTTGGATCGTTAGAGTGACAAACGTCGCAATTGCATGTGATGATTGGAATTCCTTGTGATGTGCCGCTGCCCAAAACTGTAATCTTCATAAGATGTTTATTTAAACATCCGCAAAGATAAAAAATATTAAGAAAAAATGTATGGATATTAAGTATTAATAATGTATATTTGCAAGATAAATGCTTCAAAATGTTTAAGTCGTTAATACTTTTTTTTAGAAAGAGAAATATTAAGAGAAATATACAACAAAAGCGATTGTTGCAATTTCCCAATATAAATAAGTCTCCAATAATGACAATCTTGCTTGATGAGAATCAAAAAAAAGATATTAAAATGATGGAACAATTTGTGAAGAACTCTTTGAATCCTCATAAACTTAGATTCTTGATTTTGTGTGAAACCTTGCCAGATGATTTGCTTCAGAGCGATTTCATGTTTTTTATACTTAAAGAAGATTTTAATAAAGTCGGCATTTTGAAAAAAGAGAAAGAAATTATATTGAGGTCTTTCTCTGATGAACTCTTTGTGAATCTGTCTGATGATAACGAAAATATGCTTAACGATTATCTGGTTTCATGTGTGAATTCATCATTTAAAATAGGTCACTCAGGCAATAATATGCAGTTGCACGATCTTGTTATAGATTATGGAATAGAAAAGAATGAGGTTGAGCGATTGAAAATAATGTATAAATATTTATTGATGTTATCTGGAAATAAAAAATGAAAAATAATCCTTTTGTCGGTACAGGAGTTGCTCTTATCACTCCTTTTAATGAAGATTTTTCTGTTGATTATAAATCACTTGAGAATATTGTTGAATATACATTGTCGAATGGAGCTGATTTTATGGTTGCTCTTGGAACAACATCGGAAGCACCTACATTGACTTTGGAAGAGAAACATAATGTATTGAAAACTATTGTAAAAGTTGCTAATGGACGTTGTCCTATTCTTCTTGGAATGGGTGGTAATAATACGGCAGCTTTACTTCAAAATATTAAGAATCAAGATTTCACAGGCGTCGATGGCATCTTGAGCGTTGTCCCATATTACAACAAACCAAACCAAAGAGGCATGAAAGCTCATTTTGAGATAGTTGCCGACAATTCGCCAGTTCCGGTCGTTCTTTATAATGTTCCTGGTAGAGTGGGCGTGAACCTTCAGTCTTCAACATGTGTTGAACTTGCAAAACATAATAATATAGTTGCAGTGAAAGAGGCTTCTGGTAACTTGCAGCAAATCATGGAGATATTACGCGATAAGCCAAATGACTTCGATGTGCTTTCTGGTGATGACAGCATCACTCAGCCTATGATGGCTCTTGGAGCAAAGGGCGTTATATCTGTTGCTGCTAATGGCTATCCCGACATGTTCTGCAAAATGGTTACAGCAATGATGAATGAGGATGTTGCAACAGCTCTGCCTCTTCATTATAAAATGCTTAAGATGAATAATCTTATCTTCGCAGATGGCAATCCTGCTGGAATAAAATGCTTGATGGCATATCAAAATCTTTGTAAAAATGTTCTCCGCCTTCCTTTGGTGACAGTAGGCGAAAATGTTAAAAATGATTTGGAAAATGAATGTAAAGTTATGTATAATAAATAATTGCATTATGAAAACTATATTTACTCTCGTATTCGTTGCAATCTTTTCTTTGAATATATTTGCTCAGGAATATGATTTGCGTTCAATGATGAAAGAACGTAATGAGTTTTATTTCAGTTTTGAAGTAGAAACACCTAAATCGTTAAATGAAATAGCTAAAATCGTTTCTCTTGATAATGTAAATGGCAATACGGTAACAGCTTATGCAAACAATAAACAATATGAAGAGTTCTTGGGTTTAGGCTTTGAGACCACATTGCTGACGCCTCCTTCAATGTTGGAAGAGCATAAAATGTTTGACGGAAGAACTCGCGCTGAATATGATTGGGATGAATATCCTACATACGAGGCATACGTTGCAATGATGGAAGAGTTCGCAGAAACATATTCAGAAAACTGCTCTCTGATAGAACTCGGTACCTTGGCAAGCGGCCGTAAGATATTGATGGTTAGAATTAATAATGGCGTAAGCGATGGTAAACCTAAATTCTTGTATGGCTCTACAATTCATGGTGATGAAACAACTGGTTTTATTATGATGCTTCGTCTAATCGACCTTCTTCTTACACGTCATGATTTGCCAGAAGTGCAAAATGTAATCAATAATCTTGATTTGTTTATATGTCCTAATGCAAATCCTGATGGAACATATCGTAATGGCAACCATACTGTTAGTGGAGCGACTCGTTATAATGCATACGGCGTTGATATGAATCGTAACTATCCAGATCCCGTTGATGGAGCTCATCCAGACAATGAAAGTTATGCATTGGAAACACAATGGTTTATGGATTTTGCCGAAGATTATCAGATTACAATGTCGGCACACTATCATGGTGGAGCAGAACTGATGAACTATCCTTGGGATAACACTTATGAACGTCATGCCGATGATGCATGGTGGCAACTTGTAAGTCGTGAATATGCTGATCTTGCTCAGGATGCCGCTCAATCAACAAATCCAACATATATGAATGATGAGGAAAATGGTATAACAAATGGCGCAGATTGGTACAGAATCGGAGGTGGTCGTCAAGATTATATGAATTATTATCGTCAATGTCGTGAAGTGACTATCGAATGTTCAACAGTTAAATGCCCTTCTGCATCATCTCTTCCTTCATTCTGGGATTATAACTACAATTCTATTTTTGCATATATGAATCAGGCTTTGTGCGGCATTCATGGAACAGTGAAAGATGCAGAAACAAAGCAGCCTTTGCACGCTACTATAGAAATTTTAAATCATGACCAGGATTATTCAATAGTAGAGTCTCAACTTCCATTGGGTAATTTCCATCGTCCTATTAATGCTGGCACATACACAGTTGAAGTTAAGGCTGAAGGCTATTTCCCTGCACAATATGTTGTTAATGTTAAAGATGGAGAAGCAACAACTTTGAATGTTGAACTAGAACTTGGTGAAGGAATAATCCCAGATTTCTCTGTTTCTGAAAATGATGTTGCTATAGGCTCTACTGTTCAATTCACTGATGAATCATGGGGAAGCATTGAAGCTTGGAGCTGGTCGTTTGAGGGCGGAACACCATCAACATCTAGCGAACAAAATCCTTCGGTAAAATACAATGAACCTGGAATTTACGACGTAACACTCACAGTATCAAATGCAGATGGCGATTCTGAAACAATAACAAGGAATGCTTATATCAAAGTTCTTGAGTCATATAATATGAATGATGCAACAGTTACTGTGAAAGATGCTTTGTTCTACGATGCAGGAGGGCCTAATAATAATTATCCAGACAATGACCTTCATGTCATGACATTCAAGCCTGGAGTTCAAGGAGCGATGGTTCAGGTAGAGTTCTTGGAATTCTTTACAGAAGAAGGTTATGATGTACTTAGAGTTTATGACGGAACCGTTGTTGCAACGTCGCCTTGTTTGGCAGAGATGAGCGGCGCTTGTACAGGAAAATATACTGCTACTAATGAAGAAGGCGCTCTTACCTTCCGTTTCCTCTCTGATTATGCAATGAATGAAAAAGGCTGGAAAGCAGTGATAAGATGTGTTGGCGGCGAAATGACGCTTGATGTTGAAGCCGAACAAGATACAATTTGCCTGGGACAGCAGCTGCGCCTTTATGCAAATGTTAGCGGTGGCTCGTATGATTATGCCTATTCTTGGTCGCCAGCAGAATTGTTTGATAATCCTAATGTTCAAAATCCTATTGCAACACCAACTGAATTGGGCGAGAATGTCTTCACATTGACAGTAAGTGATGGTGAAAATACAAAAGAGGCTAGTGTAAGTGTAGTGGTTGTGAATTGTGAAAATGTTGAAGAACAGACTATTGGAGATATGGCTATCTATCCAAATCCAGCTAATGATGTCTTGAACGTGTCATTTACTGGAAAATATGAAAACATAAATTGGATACTATATAATGCATGTGGACAGATTGTTAAAAAGTCAAGTGAACAAACCAATAGTTTTGAAATTAAATTGAATGAAATCAACGGAGGAATTTATTTCTTGAATCTTGATATTGACGGTAAACAGATGATGAAAAAAATTGTTGTTGAATAAAAAAATGTGATAATAAATTCTTACAAAAGACGTTTTTTGAACGATAAAATAATGTATTTTTGCACTATGCGAAAGAATGGTTTTTTTATATTATCTATTATGTTTGTTTTGGCAGCATTTGTGTCATGTGGCAGTCATAATAGAGTGCTCAAAAGCACTGATAATGAATATAAATATAATGTTGCAATGACCTACTATCAACAGAAGGACTATGATAGGGCTTTGCAGTTGTTTGATATTTTGCAATCGGCATATAGAGGAAAACCTCAGGCTGAAGAAATAGCATATTTTACGGCAGATTGTTATTACAACATGAAAGATTATGAAATAGCAAGCCATTATTTCAAACGTTTTGCCGTTAATTTTCCGTTCGCGGAAAGAACAGAGTACGCTCTTTTCAGAAGTGCATGCTGCTATTATCTTGAATCTCCAAATGTGTCTTTAGATCAGGCAGATTCATATACTGCAATAAGTGAATTCCAAAGTTTCGTTGACTTATATCCTAAGAGCATATTTGTTGATAGTGCAAATCAACTTATTGATACATTGAGATATAAGATTGCTGAAAAAGATTTCAATACTTGTATGTTGTATTATAAGATGGAAGAATATCAAGCAGCGATAACAAGTTTTGAGAGTTTTTTGAAAGAGAATCCAGCAACACCACATCGCGAAGATATTATCAAATATATGGTTCTGACATATAGCAAATACGCAGAGAAGAGTGTTGCGGAGAAACAACGTGAACGTTATGAGTTGGCTTTGGAAAAATACAACACTTTGGTTTACGTATTCCCAGAAAGCAAATATATTGCAGAATTGGAACCGACTGTAGAGAAAATTAAAATAGAATTATCAAATATTAAAACAAAATAATAAATGGATTTTAAAAAAATTAACACAGAGACAACATGTGTCACTCGCCAAAAAGATCAATTTTATATTGGCACAGGTAACATTTATGAAACAGTAGCTATCATGGCAAAAAGATCAGACCAAATTGCTGCTGAAATGAAAAGTGAACTCAATAAAAAGATAGAAGAGTACACAACAAGCAACGACAGCCTTGAAGAAGTCTTTGAAAACAAAGAACAAATTGAAGTGGCAAAATATTATGAAAAATTACCAAAGCCAACATTGATAGCTGTCAGTGAATTTTTAAACGATCGTATTTATTATCGTAATCCTAACAAGGAAAACGGAGAAGATTTCTAAAAATAAGGAGGGAGATACAATGCTCACCGGAAAGAAAATTCTATTAGGAATTACAGGTAGCATTGCCGCCTACAAAATTCCTCTTTTGGTGCGTCTGTTAAAGAAAGACGGCGCCGACGTAAGAGTCGTGATGACACCCTCAGCAAGAGACTTCGTCACGCCTCTTACTTTGTCAACACTCAGCGGTAATCCAGTGTTGTCCTATGGCTTCGATGAAAAAACCGGAAAATGGGACAGTCACGTCGAACTAGGTCTATGGGCTGACCTTATGGTAGTGGCTCCTGCTTCGGCAAACACAATGGCAAAGATGGCTTACGGCATGGCCGACAACTATCTTCTAACAGTATGCCTCTCGGCAAAATGCCCTATTATGTTTGCTCCTGCAATGGACCTCGATATGTACAAACATCAGGCTACACAACAAAATATCAAGACCTTAATTGAAAGAGGATGCATTTTCGTGGCTCCTTCTTCAGGAGAGCTCGCTAGTGGCTTGTGTGGAGAAGGCCGAATGGAAGAACCTCAAAAGATATATGAAAGAATAAAAGCATTCTTTCAGACTAAACAGAATTTCACAGGTAAAAAAGTGCTTATAACAGCAGGCCCAACATACGAGGCTATTGATCCTGTTAGATTTATCGGCAACCATAGCTCAGGCTTGATGGGAATAGAAATTGCTAGGGCATTCGCAGACCAAGGCGCTGACGTGACTCTAGTGCTCGGACCTTCCAATATCTCTCCTAACAGAAATAATATCAAAGTGTTGCCTGTGACATCAGCAAAAGAAATGTATGACGCAGTCATGACATTCTTCCCTAAAACAGATATAGCAGTGCTGAGCGCAGCAGTGGCTGACTTTAGACCAGAAACAGCTGCCGAGCAGAAAATAAAGAAAAACCCTGAAACAGACATCCTTACTTTAAAACTTGTTAAGACTGATGATATTTTAAAGTCGGTAGGAAACAAGAAGACAGAAAATCAGGTCGTTGTCGGTTTTGCATTGGAAACTGAAAATGGTTTGGAAAATGCAAAGAAAAAACTGCATACCAAAAACATTGACCTCATCGTTCTTAATGAGATGAATGAATCTGGCGTTGGTTTTAAAACCAAGACTAACAAGGTGTCAATCATCACCAAGGATGATAAGGTGACAGAATTTGAACTTAAACCTAAAAATGAAGTGGCATTAGATGTGCTTGAAGCTATCTATCAATATATAAATTAATATGAAAAGAAAAATCTGTTTGTTAATAATACTTTGCTCTTTGCTTGGATTTAAATCTGTTAAAGCTCAAGAGTTTAATATCGATGTAACAGTGTCTTCCGCACGTGTTGAAGGTACAGACCAACGTGCTTTTGAAGCTCTTAAAGAAGGAATATTGAACTTTATGAATAATAGAGTTTGGACTAATGTAAAATTTGAACCAGAAGAACGTATTGAAGGAGCTTTGGTAGTAAACGTAAAGAAAAAAGAAGGAAATATTATTGAAGCAGAATTGAATATTGCGTTGCGTCGTCCTACATTTAAAACAAATTACAATACGCCTTTATTCAATTATGTTGACGATGATTTCGTTTTTGAATATGTTGAATCTCAACCTCTCGATTTCAATGAGAATTCATATATGTCGAACTTGACATCAACACTAGCATTTTATGCATACTATTGCTTGGGATTATATTTCGATAGTTTTGGACTTTATGGCGGTGACCCTTTCTTTAAAGTTTCTGACCAGATTGTTACATCTGCTCAGAGTGCAAATGAGTCGGGTTGGAAAGCTTTTGATGATAAAAGAAATCGTTATTGGCTGAATGAAAATATGATAAACACAGCATATAAGCCATTGCGACAATATACGTATGAATATCATCGTCTCGGATTGGACAAAATGTCAACAAAACAAGACGAAGGTAAAGCTGCAATATTGAAATCCTTGGAATATCTGAAACAAATGTATTCAGAAAGACCTGGCCTATTGTATCTTCAAGTGCTTAATGATACAAAACGTAACGAGTGGAAAAGTATTTATTCAGAAGGCTCTCAACAAGATAAAACCAAAGCTGTTAATATCTTTAGAGAAATAGATCCTTCTCATGCTTCTGAATATGAAGAACTTTTGTCAGGTAAAAAATAATCATGTTACAGAGACTGTCAATATCTAACTATGCCTTGATTGCATCATTATCAATGGATTTTGATAATGGCTTCACTGCAATCACTGGAGAGACAGGCGCTGGTAAATCTATATTGCTTGGCGCTTTAGGTTTCGTTCTTGGCAATCGGGCCGACTCTAATATCCTCTTCGATGAGACCAAGAAATGTGTTGTGGAAGCTGTTTTTGCACTTCACAATGAGAGATTAAAGTCTTTCTTTGAAGAAAATGATATTGATTATGATGATGAATGTATCATTAGAAGAGAACTCACACCTCAGAAAAAATCACGCGCCTTCATCAATGATACTCCGGTTTCTTTGCAGATATTAAAAGAATTAGGTTCTCAGCTCGTAGATATTCATTCTCAACACGATTCGTTGTTGTTATGCAATCCAGATTTCCAACTGACATTGTTAGACGACGCCGCTGATAATTTGGAAATTCTTTCAGAATATAAAAAAGCATATAAAGAATATACATCAGCAAAAAACGAACTCGATGCTCTTCGAAAAAAAGCATTGAACAATATAGATGAAAATGATTATCTTAAGTTTCAACTTGATGAACTCCTTAAATCGGAACTTCAAGATAATGAATATGAAGAACTAGCTCAACGTATTGAGATACTCGAAAACCAAGAAGAGATAAGCAGACTTCTTATAGAATCAACAACAATTCTTGAAAATAGTGACTCTTCACTTCTCGATGGAGTTAATTCATTGATATATAATGTCGATAAGTTGAAAAAATATATTCCAGAATTTTCTTCTATGTCGGAACGTCTTAATTCTGTCAAGATAGAATTGAAAGACATTTGTTCTGACCTTAACGATATGCAGGATGATTCTCAATATGATATTTCTTCTCTTGAAACATTGCAAGAGCGATTCGATACTATACAGCGTCTTATGATGAAACATCATCTTAACGATTATTCACTATTGATTCAACTTAGAGAAGAAATAAGACATAAAGTCGATGAGTTTTCTAATATCGATGAGATTGTCGCTGACAAGGAAAAAGAAGTCAAAGCGATGGAAAAAACTCTGAGACAAAAGGCGAATGAACTGAACAAGAGACGTCTTTCTGCTAAGACTGTTTTTGAAAAAGACGTGACTGATGTGATTCGTCAGCTTGCTATGCCTCATGGAGTATTTGAAATTAAGATGGATAACACAAATGAGTTGACTTCAAACGGAACAGATGTAGTTACATTTATGTTCTCTGCCAACAAAGGTTACGCTCCGGAGAATATGGCGAAAGCTGCTTCAGGAGGAGAGCTCTCACGTTTGATGCTTGCGATTAAGAGTATAGCTGCGAAAAACAATTACATCCCTACTTTGATATTCGATGAGATTGATACAGGCGTTTCAGGTGAAGTCGCTTCAAAACTCGGCGACATCATGAATGTGATGGGAGAGACACTTCAACTTGTAAGTATCACTCACTTACCACAAGTCGCAAGTAAGGCAAAACATCATTTCTTTGTATATAAGGATATCGTTGATGAAAAGACTCGTTCTAATATCAGAACGCTGACTAGAGAAGAACGTATCATGGAAATAGCTAAGATGCTCTCCAACGCCGAAGTCACTGAAGAAGCGATGAGAGCAGCGGAGGTTTTGATTAATTAGGAGTTAGGAATTAGGTCGCTGAGCTTGTCGAAGTGACTGTTAAAAGAAATATTGTAGAGGCTGTCTAAACTTGTTAGACAGCCTCTTGTGTATTTGAGAGTCATTGCTTCATCTCTTCATAAACTTCTCCGTTCTGCTGAACTTCTCTGTCATTACATTAATAAAATACATTCCTGAAGGCAGGTCTTCAATATTTATAGTGTTTTCATTGCTTGTCTCTATGACCTTAATTCCTAAAGAATTATATATCGAAATATTGAAATTGCCATTGTGATTGTCATTTATTTCAATATTGATGAAGTCGTTCGCTGGGTTAGGATATACGTTGAATGTCATTGAATTCTCGTTGTTGATTTCATAAATATTGTCGTAGGCATCCTTTAAAAACACTACATGGTCGATGTAAAAATGTGAGGAATTTGCATTCCTTAACCATTTGAATTTATGGCTGCCAGCATTTATGAAATATGATTTTATTTCCCAGTTGTTCTTTGGACTAATGTTTTCTACAACATTATCATCAATGAAAAAGAATGTCATAAGATCTCCATAATAAGCAAAAGTAAAGAATCCATCGTAAGGAGCTATATACTCGACTTCTAAAATACATGATTGATTGGATTTTTTTCCTATGCAATTGTTGCCCAAATATCTTACATTATCATATATACGCCATTGGTTGTTATGATTCCACATATCGTCAAGATTGTCTGTCTCAAAGTCGTCAATAATTATTCCTAGGTAAATGTTATTGTCTTTTGATGCAGAATATGCTCCTGAAACAACTTCACAATTTATTGTGGATAAAAATTGACTGCTAGCTTCAGGTTTGACATGAACGTCAAATTCTACAGTCATTTCTTCGTTTGCAGCAATGCTTTCTATAATGATATCGTCTGTCAATATTTCAAGATAATTGTCATTGGATTTAAGAATAGCGGTTACACTGTTTGAAGCGCATCCGCCTATATTTCTAATTGTAAACTTACATTTGATATATTCGTCTGGTTCTATGAATGTATCATCACCTTCAGCAATAGTCTCAACAGAAACGATTTCAAAAACAGGTGCTTTAACTTCCACATAGAACTTTTTCGTGTGGACGACATCGTCGTGTTCTATTGTTAAAATGAAGATAAGTGTTGTATTGTTTTCTATGCCATCGTCAATTTTGATATGGAAAGCATCGTTTAAGTCAAATATGGTGTTGCCTTCTATTGTGTTAAAGGTGTTGTTGTTATCGCTTATGTGTATTTTGTCGGAGTCGCAAGTTAGCGTTAATTTTCCATTATTGGCATTGTCCGGACCTAAATTCTTGAGTTTGAAATCTATATATGTATCTTGGTTGAAATTGAGGAATTGTTGGTCTTCATATAGATTGAAGTCTTCAAAAATCACATATTGACCTTCATTGACAACAATTTCAATTTCTCCCACATATCTTAAATGATTTTGTTTTGTCACGCTAACCATCATCTTTCTGTCAGGTGTGGTGTGGTTAGG
>JAEIGA010002201.1_pt1 | contig 31186 bp, 70 predicted proteins | sample 9270691 | NCBI WGS metagenome assembly JAEIGA01 (sample SAMN17057246, study PRJNA624740) | gut metagenome | biome: biome; isolation source: fecal sample | host: Bos grunniens | place: China: Xizang | collected 2019
ATCAACATCTTTTAATATTAAAACATCCTTTGGGTCAATCTTAACTTTACCAACAATAGAAGAAGCTACGAGAGAAGAGTAAGCTCCAATTTCTACAATAGGTGCATTTTCTTTTGGGAGTTGAATTCCCATATATAAATAATCTCTAGCAATATCATAAAGTTCTTCACGTATAAACATACACGAACCAACTTTAGCTTTTCCTGTTGAACGATAAAGCATTTTATAATGTATCTTTTGAGTATCAATTACTTTACCTCTTTTACTATATACATTATAAAAAATATCTACACCTTGCGTATAATAAAGAATTCTAAGTTGGTCTTTATTACATCTAATATATTTATCTTTATTCTCTACAGCCTTTTCTTTAAGACTATTTAAAAAATCTATTTTTTGTTGTTTTTGTTCTTTAGATAATTTCTTATCTTTTTCATGCATTTTTATTCTTTTGTTCAAATGGGCAATTTCTTCTTCATATGACCGACTACCATATTTAAAAGTAATACAAATAATATCTCTGGTAGATTCTCCTTTATAAACATTCAAACCATGTGATACCATATAATCTTTAAAAAGACTATTAATTAACATGGCTTCTGTAATATCATATTTATCACGCACTCCTATATTTTTTTCCATGATTGACCCAGCTGCAAAATTATTAATGCGTAATCCAAATTCTGACATAAATCACCATCCTTTATTATTTATCATCTATATGAAGCTCCTTTAGAATCTTTACATTTTTCGTTAATGATTCAATTAAATTTTCAACATCTTTTTCAGTAGTATATTCATCAAAACTTATTCTAATAGTAGAACGAGCTTCATCATCAGTAAGTCCAATTGCTTTCAAAACCCTACTGGGAATATTTTCACCAGAAGAACAAGCACTGCCAGCAGATACAATAACTCCATCTAAATCCATAAGAGTAATTAATTCTTGAGCAGGAATATTTGGAATAGTAAGACTAATAATATGGGGAGAACAATATTCGCCGTTTTGTTTAATCCCCTCAATTATCTTATTACCATCAATAAGACCTAGTTTCTTTTTAATTGACCAACTAATATCACCAATTACTTTAAGCCTAAGAGCTTTTGTCTTCTGCATTTCTTCAAGACGATTTCCCATAGCAGTAATTAAATAACTTGGTTCAGTTCCTGCTCTTAAATTGTTTTCTTGATGTCCACCTGTCAATAATGGCTGTAATTTAATTCCTTCTTTTACATATAAAAATCCGCAACCTCTAACACCACCAAATTTATGAAAACTGGCAGACAACATATCAATCCCCATACCTTGAACATCTATATCTCTATATTCAATTGCCTGTGTAGCATCTACTAATAGGCATTCTCTATATTGATGAACCAATTTAGATATTTCATGAATGTTTTCAGTAGAACCAATTTCATTATTAACATATGAAACACACATAAGTTTTGGCTTAGTAAAAGTATAATTTGTTTCAATATACCTTAATATTGCTTCAAGCTTATCTAAATTAATCTGTCCTCCAGAAGATACAGGTACATAATAACTTCCAAGATTAAAAGATGACCAAGCCATGGTTCTATAAATAGAAGGATGGTCAATAGCAGAACACATTACAATATCCCAATTACTTCTCATAACAAGATTATTACTTTCAGTTGCTCCTGATGTAAAAATTATTTCTTCTGGTTTACAATTAATGAAGTCAGCAACTTGTCTCCTTGCATGTTCAATTTGTAATTTCACTTTTCTTGATTCTTCAGAAGTGGAAGAGGGATTATACCAATAATCCCTCATTCCTGTTTCTATATCTTTAATAACTTGTTCTGTTGGTTTAGTAGTAGCTGCACAATCAAAATAAGATATCATATATTAATTACTCCTATTATTAATTATTATAGATGTATAATCCATAAGAACATGGATTGCCAAATCTATCAATTGAATTAATCATTTTTGTTTCAATATTATATCCTTTTTTTCTAAGTTGATAAATAATAGCTGGAAGTCTGGAAGCACCAAATAATTCAAAAGCTTCCATAGTTGTCATTGTATTATTCTGCTGTAAATATTCTAATACCTTTTGTGTTTTTGTTGTTTTTTCTTTTTCCATAATAATCACCTTAATTTAACCTTTCTTTTTTAACAATTTCAAACATTTCATCGATAGTCTTGTCCCCAATAGGATATACAATTTGGGACAAACTATTTCTAGCAAATACACCTTTAACCAAATCAATGAAAAATGTCACAGTACCATCATCCCCACCATAAAATATTTCCCATTCTTTATCACTAAGTCTGTTTTTGATATGTAACTGTTCAATTGCAAGGTTGTCAAAACTCACAACTTTAAAACCATTAATAATATCATCAAGACCACCCTCAAGATATTTCATCTGAGTAATGATAGGAATAAACAAACTATCATAGTATTTTTTACCCCTACCAGTTTTCTTATATCCAAGGATAAGAAGTTTTAAACCATGCCCCATAAGATATTGGATATCTTCCCAAGGCGTAATTCCTGCAATAACATGAATGACAGCATTCGGATATTTTTTAACTTCATCAATAAATCCCTCTTGAGTCGGGTCTGTTAAAGAAATGCCGATGCCTTTAATTAAACCCAAATCAGAATATGCCTCAATTAATTCTCTGCCACTATCTGACATAAAATGATTTTGATTAATAGTAGCATTGGCAATTATTTTTCTTTGACGCATTTCAAAAAGAAACGACTCTAAATCTGGATGTAGTGGAAATTGAAGATTAATAGCAATCTCTGTATACGGACGCATTGAATCAAAGAATTTCCATCCCGTAAGTTTGCCATGTTTACCAGTGGGAGAGCAACCATAATAGCACCATTCACAACCATTATCGCAACACTGGCTTATACTAATATCGTGTGACTCTGGGAATTCAAAATTAAACTCATCATCTTTTGTGAAATGTGTTTTTGTTCCATCGTCATAAATTGTGGTATATGTATTTCCATTTTTATATGTAGCTATTTTTTTCATTCATTATCCTCTAAACTCAAATATCCATTTAACACATCCAATACCAATTACAAATCACTACATAAATGTATGATATCAAGATTAATATCTACATCTGGATTATCATCATATTTTTTTAGTTGCTTGTATGCCGTTATATGACATTGTTCAATATTAGATTTTATAAAATTATATTCAGTGTCAGTAAATACATATTGTTTTTTCATTCTTTTCTCTCTAATCCGAACAGTTGACGAATCAATAATCTTCTTTTGCCCTACTAATTGCTACAACTACATCACCATGTTCAGTTGTAAATTCTTGAATTTCATAATCTGCTTCTTCGTCAAAAAACGAACTATCACAGTCTTCTAACTCGCCTTCTTCATAATCGTTTTTGTTGAGCCAAACCTCATTCCATCTGTCCCAAACCCAATCATCATCTTCTTCATATTTCATAAACTTATCGTAATCTGCTTTGCTCATTATCTGAAGAGTATGCATCATACTACTATTAGTTTCAAAGACACTAAATCTAATTTGCTTTTTCATTCTTTACCTCCATTAAGTACATAGTAGGTTTTTGTATTTTATATCCACATTTCTCATAAACATGAATTGCTCGTTCATTATCAGCATTAACCCAAAGACAATCTAATCCATATTGTTCTGTTAGTTGTTTAATTATTATTGTTCCATACCCCTTATTTTGATATGGTTCAAGTATAGATAATCGTGAAAGCATTTTACCTTTTATATCTACTTCTGCTTCACCAATTTTTATATCTCCATCATATAAATGAAGTTCTTGATATAATTCATTTTCTTTTATTTTTATCATTTTTCGCTCCAATCTAATTTCTGCCCACATCTGGGGCAATGCTCAAATTTATAAATCATATATGTCTGACAATTAGGACAAAGTGGGTCATTGTGATACCATGAAGGGTCTTCTGGTCTTTTTGATTCTAATAATTCTAATTCACTTATATCATGTGCATAGCCTTGTATAGTTTTCCCATTTTTTGATTTAATAAGTTCAAAATACCAAATATCTTTTTCTTTATGATTTATTTCCATATATATTCTATAATCACCAAGATTTATATTTATATATTCATCTTTTAGGAAATCGTTAATTTGTTCTCGTGTTAAATTAATATCCATTGATTCTCCTTAATCACAATCTGTTTGAAGCCACAAATAAGGATTAAAAATAAAATTTACAAGCATATTAGTATCATAAAAATCAAAAATAAAACCGTCTGTATCCAATGAACCATATGGACAAGATTGATGGTCAAGAAAATCTCCAGCATATCCAGCATCATATTTAGGTTTAATTCTATCAATTCTAATCCCATTACAACGACAATTACGTTGATTTGAATTCAAATGAGTATTTACATAATTACAAAATTCAGCTTCAAATTCTATCCATTCATATCCATCATACATTCGCTCTATATCATTTCCATAATAAATATACATCCAAGTACAAATATATTTTAATTTTTCTTCTTGTGTTTTATATTCTTTTAAATCTTTACCGTAATATTGGTCAAGGTCTATATGGATATATCCATCATCCTTAATGGTCAATTCACAGTTTTCCATTAATTTTTTTGAGACCTGAAGCGTATGTACGGAAGAAGAATTGGTTTCAAATGTATTAATTCTAATCTGTTTCTTCATTTTCATTTTCCTCAATCATTAAAATCCACTTTGTAATTATACATAGCGGCATATAGCTTATCTGGAAAGTTTTTATATTTCTGTTTATATTCATCCGCTACATATTTTATTACCTGCTCCTTGTATTCTTTATAGCAATTAAAAGCATCCATTTCCGTATCGAACCACCCCAAACACTTTCTTATACCGTTTGAATCATTGCACTGGGCTATATAATGGTTTTTATTATACTTAACACCTATACAACAATTTCCCCTATAATTACTTCTATTTGTAAACAAACAATTAATTCGTTGGTCAACCAATATACAAGTTTCTGGAGAATATACTTTATTACCTTTTATTAAAATATCCTTATCAAGAACCGTACAATTTTCATCCCATATGTTATCATTAAACCAATCACAGAAAAATTGAAAATCATGAAATCTAGAATCAACATAACATCCAAAATAGGTCGCACCTTTTGAGCAGTTTTGAGATTTATCGTCATAGCACCTCTGTAACATTTTATTCCAAGCATCGTAAGCTCTTTTATCTGTCAAAGAAGAGTGTCTACCCACTCCAAAATATCCAACCCCATGTACATTTGGTCTATATGGGTTTTTAATAGCGTCACTTTTAAAATTATGATAGTCTGTATTTTTTATAATAACGCCATCATCAAATTGAACATCTATATCATGACAATTATTATATTTAATAATTGTCATTACTTGTCCATATCTTGTTGTTTTTGTTTCACCAGTTCTATTTTTTAATATCCCCACATAACATCACCTCTTCATCAATTATTCTAAATAATTGGGATATTGTATAACTATATTATTTACATCTATCAAACCACATGTAACCATATCTGTGAACGTACTAAATTCGTCTCCCGTAATGATTGTTATAATATCTTTTCGTACAAGATAATCCTCTAATGATAAATTATTATCTTTTAGAAATCTTTTAAGTAGTCCCGATGATTGATGGTCTATTCCCCCAAAATTGGGTACATCAAACCAAGCTTCCTCAATTGGTCTGCCATCTATGTCTACATTTTTATACATACCCCTAACCAAATCATCTTCAGATAAGCCTTTTTTTTCATCTCTATCTACATAGATAAGTTTTTCATAGGGAACTTCTTCAACCTCATCAAAGTATTCAGTATTACCATCTGAATAAATTTTAAAAAGTCCATCATCCCACCTGTCCCACTTAATATCATCACATCCAATAAGACGTACAAGTAAAGGTTCAAACTTTTCATCAAATACTTTTTCGCTCTCAATATAAGATTTGATTGTGTAATTATTCCCACAATACTCAGCAATAGCATAAGCAAGTTTATCTCTAAATGTCACAAGAACATTGAAAGGGGAGCGTCCAAAATCATTTTCACAAGGTTCTATTTCAACAATTTCTTTCTCATCATTTTTATGACGTTCTTTATACCATTCTTCATCGAGATAAAATTCTTTACGGATTTCTTTTTGCGTCATTCTGATATTTTCATTTTTTTTTGTAATAATTAAAGAATGCATAGATGAACTATTAGTTTCAAAACAACCTTTTCTAATTTGATATTTCATTTTTATTTATTCCTCTTTTGTCTATGGTAATCCACATCAACACATGAACTGAGTACTGCCAAGAATACAATGGCAGATGCCACTTCCACCATTTGCTGGGTTGTTGCTACATTGTCTGCAAGCATTTGGAAATGATGTTTTGATGTCATAATAATTGTTTTTATCCCAATCTAATATCTGCGAATAAACAGGGTGAATGCATACAGTTGTTTTGCAATACCCTATATCTGTTTTATTATTACATATATCAGCAATGTCTTTAAGCTTCATCAATCAAATCCTTTCTCTAATATATGGTTGGTAATTTCATCTGAAAAAGTAACTGGAAATTCTTTGTTGATAATAATAGTTGGGATTTCATCTTCATCTTTAAAATTGATTTCTATACTAAGACTTTTATTATATTTAGTACTCCCAATGATATCTTCTGCATTTGCTTTAATATCTTCGCAAGCTTGTTTTAACATTAATACTTTTAAATCTTGATTCATATATTATATACCTTTTAAATATGACAATCAACTACCGTACAGATTAAATCACTATCAAGATTTGGTTTGATAAATCTATCATAAAATTCCAAATCCCATTGAAGTTCATCTTCAGGTTTTCCTAAACTACAACCCCACCACCCCATTTCCGCTGGAGCGTACCATGTTCCATCAGGAGTTATTACTGCATAAAATGTTACCATTTCTTGTGTTTTAATATCAGTTTCTGCATCTTTATATCTACGTTTATAATATTCTGGATTATAGAAAAAATATTTATCTTTTTCTTCACCTTCTTTAAGAGGTGCATCATAAATATTAATTTCCCACCATCTTCGAATTTTGTTCTTTTCTTCTTCTGTTAAATGGTTATATTTCCAATTTACATAATTAATAGGAGCAATATCTGTAAATGGATAATCAATATATTCGTTATATTCTTTTTTTAATGCTTCATTGGTAAGTGGTAAATGATTACTAAACCTTCCACCTATTTCATACCAATCCCATTTAGAATTAGGGTTATACGTAGAATATAATCCGTCATCTAATATAATATATCCATAATCATCAGCATAATTTTTAATTAATTCTTTTTCAGAATAATTATCATCATATTCTTCTCTTGCCTTTGCAATTGCTTCATCATTAGTAAGTTTCAAATAAGGTTCTACTTCCAAATTTTCATTATAAGGTGATAGAAGAGTATTAATATCTTGGTCTTCTTTATGTAATACTAAAACTGCATAATGACTCATATTTTATTCTCCTTTTTGTTCTTCTTTAAATAAAGAATCCATATTAATAATAGGAGATGAATCTCCAGATACAATTGGAAGTTTACCATCCCATTTATCAATCATTCTTTTTTGAATAAGTTCTTTAGTAAGAGATTCAGATATTTTCTTATTAGCTTCAGCTTCAGCTTCAGCTTTGATAAGTGTTGCTTCAGCATCTCCTTGAGCTTTAATCTTTTTTTCTTGTGAAACTGCTTCAGCATCTTTTATCTTTTTCTGATTTTCATAATCTGCTTTTTCCGCTTCAAGTTTGGCTTGATTCTTCTTTTCAATTGCTTCATTATATGCATCTGTAAAATTCATATTTCCAATATTAACAGATACTATATTTAAAACTTGATTTCCATATTTTTCATTCAATGATTTCTGTATAGCTTCTTTAGCCACTTTCTCAATTTTAACTCTGTTTGTTACATCCGTATCATTAAACTGTTTTGTAGCCGTTTTAATTCCAGATTCAATTGAAGTCTGTTTAAGAAGATTATTATCCCATTCTTCAATATTTTGCCAAATCCATACCGCATATTCAGAATTAATCTGATAATCAACAACTACATGTTCACAATAAATTTCAGTACGTTCTGATGTTTCAGACCAAATTCTCAATTCTCCAAAATCTTTTTCCTGTTGTTTGCAATTGATTTTATCAACATGATAAATAAATGGAATAGAAAAGTATTGTCCAGAAGAAAGGACTTCTCCCGAAATCTGACCATATGATGTTTTAATTCCTACATAACCCGAAGGAATAATCGTAATTGAAGAACCACAAATAAATAAAATAATTCCTAATAGTGCTCCTATAATTCCAACATATTTTCCTTCATCTGCCATTGCTGCCCAAGAAATAGAAACAGCTAATATAACTAAACCAACAATAATCAATAATAATTTCATTTACAAAATACCTCCTAAATATATTATATACATGTTAACATTAATATTAAAGATTGTCAAGGTCAATTGGAACAGCTGGAGATTTTCCCCATTTCAACCAATAATCTGAACATTGAGAAAGAGTACAATTTTTATCTTTCGTTTTTTCAAAATTTTCACATAAGTCACATCCTGTCCGATGAACAATAAAGAAAGCAAGTTCTGCATCATTCATATTTCTTACCATATCAAAATTTGTTTCCTGTTCTGGAATCAAAATATTTTTATTTTTTTTAAACTTTTTCATTCATTCACCTCTTCATTTAACCATTCAATAGTTGCTTCTACAGCATCATCAAATATAAACCATTCACTGCCCGATGGGTCAGCATAAATATCAGTCCCATCTATATCTTCACCTATAAATGTTACTAGATATTCAGCTAAATCATAATCATCCAAATTAAATAAATATTCTTTATTTGTCATATTAAATCTCCTTCTGTATAATATTCCTGTTCTTTTTGTTCTAATTCAAGTTGTTTCTTCTTATACTTATGCATCCTGTTTCCTAAACACCAATCACACCCTCCATGACATCTACATGAAGGGTCGATTGCTTCACATCCTATATAAGGTTTTCTATGTTCTTTATGATGTTTAATTGCCTTATCTAAACTCATTTACTTCTCTTTCATACATTAGATTTAAATCATATGCGCAATAATGCAATTTATTCATATTTTAGATATTCTAATTAATTTATCTTCTATATTTTTTCTTATTGTATATAAAGCAAGATTGGTATTATCTATATTAATAATTTTAAAATTCCAATATGGAGTATCACATCTCCAATCTATTTTCGCTGTTTTTTCTTTGGGTTCATACCATTCCATTTTTAATCTCCTATATTAAATATAATTGTTCCATCTGTTAATTCACTGTTTGAAGTTATTCTAATAAGATAATCATAAATATACTTATTCTCTACGGTAGAAGAAAGTGGATTAGTAAATGATTCAAGTGGACTATTAAATAACCTAAATAACCAGCTATAAGTATTTTTATTCATATCAACAGATTCAATATAAATACTATTTTTTTCACAATCATTTATTATTTCAAGAATTTTCTGTGCAAGTTCAGGTATATAACCCGAACAAAAATAATAAGATGCAGGATAGTGAATGTTTTCATTAAGAGAAATTTTGTATTGATTGTTCATATATAATATCTCCTTATTCATCTTCATCATCTTCATATGCTGGATATTCTGTTGTCCTCATATGAGGTTCGTCATCTTCTTCATCTTTCTTACGGACAGAATAAATAGTTGATTTAGGGTCATCTGGAAAAATTAAATAATCTAAACAATTTACTGGTTCTTTAGGTGGTTTGCCTAAACGAAAAGGATGGAGTATACAAGATGTAATATTGCATTTTTTTACTTCAGCTGGACTTCCACAACAGCATTGTAAGCAATGTCCCCTAACTGCTAATTTATAAGTAAGCTTTTTAAAAGGTTTCTTCTGTACACTCTCTGTATCTGTATTCGCCAAAATATTTTTCCTCCGCTTTAATTCGAGCATTAACAGCTTCTTCAAATGTTTTAAAAGTGCCTAAATAATATCTATGTTTATTACAGTTTATTATTGCCCTAAATTTTTCTCCTCGTTTTGTCACGCCAATATATTTTTGATTTTTAATATCTCTATTACCTTTTTTATTCCATTGATTTTGTGTATTATCAACTAATCTTAAATTTGATTTTCTATTATCATATTTTTTATGATTGATATGGTCTATTTGTTTATTTGAAGAACAATTGGTAATAAGACGGTGTAATTTAATATTGTTACTATTTTCTTCTTCAAAATTATTAGCTTCAAGATAATCACGAGGATAGGCAAAAGACCAACAGTATTTTTTAATTTTATCATAGTCTTCTAAATCAAAATAAAAATAATTTATTCCTTCTGTATTTGTATTAGAGGTATATCCAATACCATACTTTCCAGATAAGTCATATTGATTATATTTTTTATTTATTAATTTATAATTTGTATTTGGATTTTCATGATAATCTTTTAATAGTTGTTTTGCTTTTTCTTTTTGTAAGCATCCACAAGATTTTGTATTACCATTTCGCAAATGCGTTCCAATAACTGTAACAATTTTTCCGCAATCACATTGGCATTTCCAACTACTTCTTTGTCTTCCTTTAGGAGTAATATAATTTGGTGCTCTTTCAAGAACAGTAAGTCTTCCAAATTTTTGTCCTGTTAAATCTTGTATTTTTTTCATTTGTCCTCCTTTAAATACATCCTCCACATTCTCCATAACGCCAATCTTGTGAATTAATTGCTTCATAAATATTTTTTTGGATAGAAAGGTCTGTTGAAATTTTATTTAACCATTCTTTATTTTCTTCAAGCCACTCATCACAGAAAGAGCCATCTTCATATGATTCCCATTCTTCTTGCCAATTATTGAAATACCAGCGTCTATATGTTCTATAAGTATTCATTGGTTCATTTCTAAAATCTTCTGGAATTAAATGAGATACATCTATATTATTTATTTTTAAAATCCATTGACCCGAACAAAGGTTAGGATAATCACCTGTCCATTTAGCTTCTACTTTCATTTTGTAACCTTTCTTATAACTATTTGATTATCTATATCAATATTAGCTTCACATGTAGTATCTAAACAATCTTTTCTGCAATGAGAGTATAATGGTAATCTATCTTCTTTAGGAAGAATAATATTTAAAATCATATCTCTTTCATTTGGACATGTGTTTAAATAATACATTTTATTTTCAACCCGTTTTGCGATTTTTCTTCTTATTTTTTTCTTTTTACTCATTTATCTTTTCACCCTATATTTCCTGTTTTTAATCTTACTGCTTTTTCTCCAATTGTTTTTATATTTTTTAATCATTTAATTTTCCTCCTTTAAATTAAATCTCCAAATATATTCTATAATTTCATTAATCACTTCTTCTAATTTTTCTGGTTTATATTTAAATATCTTTATACATTCTTTTTTATACCAAGGGTGAAGCTGGTTTTATTTATCTTCTTCAATCATTCCTACAATTGGTTTATTTAATGTATAAGCCAGCATTACTTCTTGAGCGGTACCGATTGAAGAGAGTGAATTAAAATTAACTACTATTACATCTGCTTGTTTAATACAATAAAGGTCATATTGCATTGCTTCATTTTCATAATCTTGGTCATAGGGTTCTGACGGTTTATATAAAGTAGTTGGATTTAAAAATGTATAATGAGATGCATATTCACAAGATGAAATATTTTTATATTTTACCTGTTTAAATAATCTTCTCCATTTTTTAGAATCTTCTTCAGGGATATTAGACATACCTCCACTTAAAAATGTTTTTAGTTTATCTGACATATGTTTTAATATCCTCCTCAATATCATTACCGTCTAATTTTTGTCCACAGTATTCGCAATAAAAAATTCTTTTATAACCAACAATTCTTTTATTGCAAGAAGAGCATTCATCATATTCAACTATACAAGGTTCTTTATTAAATCCATCTGGGTCACAATGATGACAAAAACTATAACCACATCTTTCACATAAATATCCGTTATGAAATTCAAATTCCCATGCAAAATAATCTGGTTTACCTATATCATTTAATTTCCATTTATGAGACGGATATTTAAATTTATGATGAATAATTTTTTGTGGAGTTTCTTTTTTTATATAATCATTAATCATTTCTTCATTGGTCATATTCATTTAATAATCCTCATCATCTATAAAATGCCATCCAATATTTTCTTCTGTATATTCATAAAATGAACAACCACTGATTCTTCCATATGGAAGTTTTTCATTATTATCTGAACACCCAAGAAATTTTGTGTATTTAGTAAGTAATTCAGGGCAGTTATTCAATACCCATTCTTTAGTTGCAGTAATACACCAGTTAGCTGACATATCTACAACTGTTCTTACTACTACTAATTTATTTTCTTTAATCCATTCTTTATTGTCAAAATTAAAATGTTCATAACTTACCCATGTTTTAAATGGTTCTACATCTGGATAGCAGCTATTGGGCATCCAATTATTTAATTCAAAATAAACTATTTCATTTTGATTCATTTAATTCTTCCTTTTACAAAAATCTACACAATCATATTTAATTGAATAATAGATTAAATAGAAGAGAGCAGTAATAAAATATTTTGAAATTTTTGTCTGAAGTCCGAAATCTGAATAATTTTTATAAAGTACTGTGTATTTATATCCCATTTAAACCTCCTTAATAAATTACATCACAACCAATAGATTCTTTAATTGTTTTATTCTTTATTCCTTCCCTATAATAATTTACTGCTTCTATTAAAAAAATAATTGTATCTTCATTTAAACCAATACATGAAAATTGATATTTAACGTCTTCTGAATTTTCGCATTTCGCAAGTGCATGTTCAATATTATTAAGCATAGAATAAGCAGCAGAATATTTAGGATAGAAATTCTTATTATATTCATATATAGTCATATCTATTCCTCCAGAGGGTATTGAATTGTGATTAGTTTTGTTGTTGATGGTTCTTCATGATATTCAAATGTAAATTGAGTATCAAATAAAAATGACTGGGCATTGTTAATTATAATTTCTTTCTTATTTATTTCAATATTATATTTACTTATTTCATCATGAGTGAATGACAATAATGCATTACAATGCGAAAGTGTGCAATCATGATAAATTATTTCTGAATAGTATGTCCTGTGATTCTTATCTATAAAAGGAACGTTATAAAAAATAATTGTATAATGCTGGACATTATTTTTTGACTTACGAGTTTTAATAATTTTAATTTTCGTTGCTTTAGTCAGGATATTATTATCAATCATATATTCACCCAAATAAATTCAATTAAAAATAAAGACAATAAATGTTGCAACTGTAAGGATAAGAAACAGGAAATAAAATGCTGTTGATATCTTACCTATAAATAAGTAGAGAGTATTCAATCTCTTTTTTAAATATTTTTCTGGATAGGATGGATAAGCTGAATTATTAATGTCCCAGATACAGGAATTAATATAAGATAAAAGTTCTGCTATAAGCAATGTTGTTAGTGTGATTATTAAAGAGATTATTTTTAGGTTCATGTGTACCCCTCCTATTGGTGTGTGATTGATGGTGATTGGTGAGTTATTAATAAGTAAATAATATATTTATACATATGAATAGTATAACAGGGATTGGAAATAAGTCAAGGAGTGAAAAAGGGATATGTGGATAAATGTATCAAAAAGTATAAAAAAGTATAAAAAATAATTTTAAAAAATAGTGTGGATAATGTGGATAATTTTGTGGATAAGATGTGGATTGAATTATGGATTGAATTGTGGTTTGAATTTTAAATTTGGAGAAATTAAGAAAAATATCGAAAAGACAGGCGAAAGTGGAGAAAAGGAAGAATAAAGAAAAAATAAGATTAAAAAGTGGGGTGTGTGAGTGAAGCTCCTTTGGGAAAAAAGCCTTTAATTATGGGCAAAATCGTTAAAGTGTCCCCCCAAAACACGTAAATATTATAGTATTCACAAATATTGAATTTTTAGTATACTAATAGTGTAATATCAATTTGTCAAAGAAAGGAATAGGTTATGAATAAATTGTAAACGCGCCCGCGGGAATGCACGCGGGCGTACATATATATCGAATTGCGCACGATACGCGCATAGCGGGCGGCGGGTGATACGCGCCGCTGATTGAATACTAAACTGTATTTGGGTTATGCTGTGAATGCCTTGCATTACAGCGGGGATAAACCCAAAAACCCGAATAGCACCATGAAAACAGAATAGCGGAATCCTACACCCGCATGCTATATGCGGCGGGCGCGGGTAGTACGCGGGTGTAGCTGAAAATGAAGTTCTTACCTTCCGGTCTTATTCATTTTCAGCGGACGGCGGGTATATCACCCGCATATGCTACTTTAATCGGTATCCGATTTATTCGCATGGTATCCATGCGGGCGGCATATATGCTTATTCCTATAGCCTTGAATTAGGTTGCATCGCAATGATAAATGACTTTTCCCGCATGGTATGCACTGTGTATTATGCGCGGGCGCGGGTTAAGTTTTATCGATTAAACGCAATCATTTTATGTGTAGGCATTCCTACATATGCGGCATAAAATGAAAGCGCGGAAAGATTCAAAAACATGACGCATTAACGCGGGCGGGCGTTCTAAAACCCGCTTTTGGTCTAATATACATCATAGGATGTTGATTAAATATCATCCGCGCGGCGGATGATATTTGGTCTACTGATTATGATTGATTCAATACATGCCGCATATGCGGCGCGGATATTATTCATATTAATGAATTGTATGCGCGGCGCATATGCCAATACTACAAATATATTTATAGCCTATAGGGCGGAAAGGATTCATTATGTCAAACAAAAACCTTATCAAGAACATTGCGAACAACTCCATTAATGCCGCTATTGCAAATGCAATGACTGAATATGCAAATGCCGCGGACATTATCAATGCCGCAAACATTACGCGCATTGACAATATGACAAAATGGGAACGCGTACATGATTATGACGCGGTTAAGACATTAGCACGCGGCAAGAATGCAAAACAGGAAGACAAAGACGCATTTGAGCGTCTTAAAACTGTTCGCGCGGATTATGCGGAAATTATTCGTAATGAATGCACGGAAACTTGCAAGCCCGCACGCGCCGCTCAGAGTGCCGCACTTATTCGTATCTTTGGCAAGGGCGGCAAGAATGATAAGAGTGAGCGCAATGCAAGCTTTGCCCGCTTTTATGCCGCATACGCCGCATATCGCAATGAATATGCAATGAATGCTAGCACACCCACTGGTCAGACCGCGCGTAAAGCATTAAACAACCTTTGGAAAGAATGCTTTGGATTCACTTTCAAAGGTGAAATTGCAAACGAAGTTTCCCGCCGTACATTAAACGCAATCGGAATGCGTATTGCAACTACACGCGAAAATATGAGCGGCGCGTGCGGCGTTTCCGTATTCAATGAAAGACAAGTCAAAACAATGCTAGTATGTATTGCAATCAACCTTATCAATCGTGGCATGGTCGATGCCGATATAATCTAATATGAACATAAAAAGCGGGTGTTAATGCACCCGCTTTTTTTAATGCTCTTTTTTAAGATTGTACCCGCATAAAATACGCGGGTGCAATCTTATTTTATTGTACGAAAAAAAGACTATTTATTAATCGTATCTGATTTATAAATAGTCTTTTTTTGATGCAATAAAAAAATATTAAGAAAGGAATAAACAATGAAAGCACATAAGAAAAGCGGCGCAAATGCACCCAAAGACAAGAGCATGGAATATAAAAATTCTCTTGCTAAAAAGTACGCGGGTGAAGAAGCCACTAGATTGTCACTATGGGAATCACAGAATGATTTTATGAGCGGAAAGAAAGAACGCCCTAAAAATGGCGCGGGAACATATGCGCGCCACTCGGAATACATGCGCAACTATGCCATTAAGAAAACACGCGAAGAACGCCGCATGATTGGAAAAATGGGAAGAAAAGAACGCCGCGATTATAAAGCGGCAAAGCAGGAAACTATAAATATGCCCATTGAAAAGAACGTTTATGTTGTATTCCCTTATGATAATTTTGTTGTACCATTCTGCAATACAATAGACGGCGCAAATCATCGTTTAGAAAAAAATTATGACGCATGGATTATGAATGAACTTCAATGTGAATATGAAGAAATCCGTATTGAAACCATGCCCGAATCTCAGGCACTTACACTTGTAAAATAACACTACAACTATGTTTTTATAAGAAAGGACTAAAGACCATGTTAGAAAAAATGCTTAACGTCATTATCGAATCCGAACCCGAAACTATCATTCCCGAATCTGAAACTGACGATTCATATTGGGATACCATGTCCCGCTTTGCGAACATTGATACTGACTTTTTCGCCATTAACGTAGTAAGAACATTTTAATTAGAAAGGGGTAAACCATGACTATTGGAAAATTGGTAAAAGAGCATAGCAATACAAGCGGGGTATGTTCTTATAGAATGTATGAAATTCATTCCACCACTAGAAAAGAACTCAGATACACCATAAAAAAATATATTGACGGTAAAATGGATAAACAGATTGTAATGCCTGTTAGCTACAAAATCGCGAAAGCAGTCTGGGCAGAACTTGAAGCCAATGACTGGAAAAGCTGAATAAGAAAGGAACTAATAACCATGTTTGAAATTGAAATTGACGGTCAAAAAATTAGAATCAACTTGGATTTAAATGAAGAAGTCATTAATCTTATTGCGCTTATTGAAAAATCATTTTAACAAAATTATTTTAGAAAGGAATTAAAAAATGAAGAACAAAATTTACAGTTTCTGGGGTAACACCGCTCTCAAAAAAGCAGAGAAATTCATTGAGTGTGCTGAAGACTTAGGTATTTCTACAGATTGCATCGACATGATGCAAGATAATCAAGGCGATGATGATACACTTATGGTCGCTATCGCCATTTTCACGAATACGAGCAATTTGCTCAGATTAGATAACTTTGAACTGTTCCTTGATAATAAATATGCCTAAAAATATCTAAAAGGAAATAAAATAATCTTAATGGGCAAATAGGAGCACAGAGAAATAAATCTCCGTGCTCCGATTGTGTTTATTAAGAACGCAAAGGAACTATAAACAGAAATAAAAGAAACAGAAAGGAGTAACACCATGCTCGATTACCATCCAAACTTTCAGTTTACCTATAACGGAAAGCGTCTTTACCTTAACGATGCTTCCGATTGGGCATTCTTTACCAATAAGCTCTTTAATGGAGCTTATGACAATACCCTTGTTAACATCCATGGAATGGATGATTGGGAAGATTCTGTCTTCCCTTGGGAAAAGGAAGAGAAGAAGAGAAACCCTCTGTCCCGCAAGGGACGCAACCGCAAGGCAAGACAGAATGGAAAGCGTAATGCCGATAAGGCGAAACGTCTGCACAAAGCAGACCGCTATCACGGAAAGGGATTAGAATCCTATCTGTACAAGGAAGACGGCATCATCAAAGAGAGTATCGAAATGGTATGGCATAGATGCCGTATGCCCGTTTCTGATAAAGCTCACGACCATTCTGCCCTCAAGGCAAAAGCAAGAGAGCAGGAATATTTTTACACTCCTTCTATCTCTGAAAGAGAACTGGAAGAGGAAGACAGAAAAGAGATGCAGAAAATAGAGAATTATAATACTCTCCTCTCCGCTCTCAATAACCTTGAAAAAGGAAAGTATATCTTCCTCCTTTCGTACTGGAATGGAAGAGACTGGGAAGAGCATGAAAGTGCTGCTTTTGAGTTCAATGGGGTCATATCCCATGATAGTGTAAAAGAACGCATCTTCAAAGAAAACAAAAACCATTTTGGGCTTCCCGAAATGGAGATGGACACTGTTCACGATATTCAAGGAATGTCCATAATGTGGCATGGTTACTATGAAGAAGGTGAAGGATATGTTAAATACACTTTCCTTCCCATTTCTAAAATCTAATTAGTTCTCAGATAGGGACGGATAGTAAGCAAATAAAATAGCCAGTAATTACTATGCGTCCCGATTGTGAGAATTAATTACTCACTTGTAACTTGATAACAGAAATAAAAGAAAGAGAGGTAAATAAAATAATGGAAACAAAAACGACAACAACAGAAATCATTTTAATCTGCACTTTCCACAGCACTTATGATAGCTGTTTTGGGCAATGTGAAAACTGCCCGAATTGCAGAAAAGAGAAAGAAGAGGTGGAAGTTGATGAAGAATAAAATTGCTCTCATCATCTGTCTGTTTATCCTTTTCATAGGTTGCCATCTTGATGCAACCTATACCGCTTCTTGTACTGTATACGACATCAAGGGAACGGAAGTATATTATGAAGACATTCGAACAGGAGATGTCTTTTCCAAAGATGATGCAGACAAAGCATCATCTCTTTATATTGGTCAGAATTGTAAAGTAAAATTTGACCACAATGGAACAGAAACAAATCGGAAAGACGATATTATTCTATCTGTTAAGTATTAATTAATGCTCAGATAAATACGCATAGATAAAGGTAAATAAAATATCTATGCGTATTAATTGTGGGTATTAATAAATAAGATAAATAAAAGAAAGGAGATACCATGTATAAGTTTATTTATCTCAATAAGGCAAACAAAAAAGTTTGTCAATCCTATTTCCATGAATACGAAACTTGTATGGAAATGGAGCAGAACTACAGAAAACAGTATGAAGGTGGTCATGCCATTATTAGTTATATCAGTAAATAAGAAAGGAGACAGAAATGAAAATCAAAGACCTCACATCTATTATGTTCTCAACAAGAGGAAACGTAGTATTTACTACTGTATATGATACTACAACACAAATAGACCTCTGTTCTGGTGCTTCAATAGAATATGCCATTGAAAAATATGGTGAAAAGGAAATTAAGAAAATGTATCCTATTTCTTCATGGAATCATGGAGAAATGGTTATAGAAATTTAAATAAGAAAGGAGAATAAAAATGTCACTTTACATCGACCTTCAGAAACAGTTCATCGACCGCTACCACAAGGGAATTTATCCCGACATGAAAACTGCTCGACTTGCATTTGAAGCATACTGGGAAGCATTGGAAATATCTGCTCGAACAGTTTATAAGAAACTGCAAGAAGACTACGGGAGAGAAACTAATAACAACCACAAATGGTGGACAGTTCCTGACCACATTGCACTTAAGTACATTCGTAATATGTACGAATGTTCTAACAAAAGTGCAAGAGAAGTCCTTTGTGTGATGACCATGGGTAAGACAGATTACCATGAATATATTACAGAAAGACAAGGGGGAGAAATTGTATTATGACAGAAGAATTAAAAAGAGAAATCATTTCCCGACTTCAGTCTGAAATTTCAACAGACGAAGAAATTGAATCTTTGCACTTGCCCTATGACGATGACCATAGTTATGCATATGGTCAGAGAGCAGGATTAGAACATGCAATTGAAATCATCGAAGATATCTTCAATGATTTTGGATATTAAGAAAGGAGTAACACTATGACCACAAACGAAATGCTTCAGGTAAAGATAAATGAGTATCGTATTCTCAAGAAGAGATACCTCGAACTTGAGGATTGGAGAATGGCAGAGTATTACGATACTCTGATTTCAGATACTACAAGCGAAATGATTTATAATATAGTTTGGGATATCTGAATATAATATACAACTAAATATTGAAAAACTAAATATAGGTAAATAAAACAAAGCAAAGTTTAAAAGATCTAAAAGAAAGGAAGTAACTACCATGATGAACAACACAACTGCTATCTCCGTATCCGCTGACTTCAACATGACCACACTGATGAACATGCTCAAGGACACTAAGGCAACAATTATCATCATCAACAACAATGGGAATCCCATTGACATGAACAATATCATTGATTCCACGGCAACGGAAGTAACTAAGAAAGGATACACTTTTGACCTTCATAATTATTATGTCGGTCATCTCAAAGGAATCCTTAATCGTCATGATATTAAGGTTAAGACAGGTATGGGTGGAGCTAAGAAAGGATATGTTTCTGCGAAAGTTTTCAATGAACTGGTCAATCAGCTTGAAACAAAGGAAGTAACCATGCGGAAAGTGAAATTCCTTTTCAATGCACTTGATGAAGCAGGATACAAGGAAGAAGGAAGAGGATTGAAAAACGATATTGTGTTTGAAGTCCTTGACTATATCAAAGAAAATGACTACGCAAGTCATAACAATGTCACTCAGTATCATAAGACAAAGAATCAGTATGACCTCGATAATCTTGTAGATAAGTTAAGAGAACTGATTCTGACAAATGACTTTGCAGAAAAATTCCATGATTTCCTCAGAGAAGACAAGGTTGCATATGCGACCTTTAAAATGGCATAAGAGAAAGGAGAGAAAACAATGATTAAACTGCCCAGATTTGTGAAAGAATATGCCAACTACAAAAGAAACAAAATTAGAGAGATGGATTCCCGAAATGTATACAGACCTATGTTCTTAATGGATATTGACAATATCGTTAATAACATGAAAAGAGGTCTGATTACAATTGATGAAGGTATGATAAGATTGGGTGAGATTTAAGAAAGGAACAAAACAATGTTATATTACAGAGTAATCAAAGAAAAATATGACTACTTCAATAAAAACATGACAGTTATGAATGAACTGCTCACACCAAAAGAAAGGAACACAAAGTTTCGTTATCTTGGAGATGACTGTTTTGAAGAGGTAGAAGTAAGTAAGAAAAATACTTACATCAATTTTGGTGTAAGATTTGAAAAAGGAACTAACCACAAGGGAATTAGAAAGGAGTAAATAATATGTACGTGAACTCTAAGATGTATATGGACTACACAGAATTCAAAAAGAAATACCCATTTACAACTAAAAACTATCCCGACACAACTTCACTGCCCTTTAATAGTGATAAGTTCATCGGGTCAATGACCAAGACCAAACAGGTCAAGAAGGGAAGTAAATGGATTAATACAGAAGAAGAAACAAAATCCATTACAACCCAGTTTTATATGAATATGTTAGAAGCTATCCCATTTTTCCGCAATCTTGGTGGAAGCGAAACAGTTTATAAAGGATATACCGTAATGGGATATATTCCTTATAAAATCATCTCTACAAGTCCTGCAAGAGATGAGAGATATATTTATGAATTTTGTTTTTAAGAAGGGAGAATACTAATGAAAGTATATATTGTAAATTGTAAATGGCACAATGATGGTAGTTATGAAGATTACTCCCATGGGGGGAATCTTATTAAAGCTAATTCTTCTTATGATAAAGCAAAAGGAACTATTCTTGAATATTGTTGTAAGGAGAAAGAAAAGAATCTCAAAAAAGGAATTTTTATGTCTGAACTCAAACATTTTAGTGAAGATAGTGAAAATGATAAAATTTATGAATCACAATTTGAATATATTATTCCCGCTAAAGAATGGTGGGAATTTGAGACAAGAAATGGATATGATAGTCTTTATATAGGACTCTATATAACAGAAATGGAAATTGATTAATAAGAAAGGAGAATTAATATGTGGACAGTAAGAGATTTTTTGGAAGCTTGTGGTCAGGATTACATTGACGTAAACCTGTACAACACAGATACAGGTGATACCATTACAATTAACATTTCCGACATGGATGATGAAGAATATGAAGAAATCATGGAAGCAACTTTTGAAACTTGGGATTTAGATAGTAATGGAATAAATGTTAATTATTCTATTTAAAATAATCTATTGACAACTGAATATGGAACATGTAAATAATATATATAACTATTAATTAAATTAAACAAAAGAAAGGAATTAAAATCATGGCAAACATTATCACTCTGAACAACGTAAGCACTCCCGTTTTCAATCCTGCAACAGAAACAGTTATTGATGCAACTTTCCGTCCTGTCAATCCTATTATCTCCACAAGTTATCAGCCTGTGAGTTCCATTCTTCCGACTTCCAATTGGGAAATCAACGATTGGAACAACAGAACTCTTCCTTGGGAGGGAATTGAAGGAGCAGTTGACCTGTCTCAGACTGTTAATACTGACATGGTATGGCAGATGAGTGGTCTGAACTATGGATTTGTACAAGATAAACTGTTTGGATTTCATGATGTTCACAACGCAAATGAACTTCGTGCTATGATTATGAACATTGCATCCACAGGAATTATTCCTGATGGATTCCTTGAGGGAATTAAAGACACTCCTAAGATTGGAGTGTTCAGAGATGACAACGGATATAACCTTGGAGATGGAACAAAGAGATTTGTTCCGATTGGTAATGAACGTACAAGGGAACTATGCGATATTCTTTATCAGATGGGATTTAAATATGTGAACGCTGGTTGCTTTGATGGTGGTAAGGTAACTTACGTTTCTATGAAATGGAAATCTAATACAATTGCAGGAGAAAAGATGGACTATTATGTAGTAGTTGTTAACTCCTTTGATGGAAGTAAACCGTTTGGTGTATATATCACACCTATCAGAGTATGGTGCAAGAATACATTGAACCTTGCCATTAAAAAGGCAATCAGATTTTGGAAACTGCGCCACACAACAAATGCTCATATCAGACTTGAAGAAGTTGAGAATGGTCTTACCCTTCTTGGTAATTACATTGGAGTGTTTGAAAAGGAAGTGGATAGAATGAAACTCCTTACTTGTAACAAAGACAAAGTCAAATCCTTTGTTGATATGCTGTTCCCTATTACTGATGATATGAAACCCAGAGCAATCAGTTCTGCTGAAGACAAGAGAGCTGAGTTGATGTACAGATATGAATATGCACCCGATGTAAAAGATATGGAACAGAGTGCATTTAGATTTATCAATGCAGTGTCTGATTATGTAGACCATACAGAACCTCTTAGAAGAACTTCTACATGGAAAGAAAAGAGATTTGCAAATAATATGAGCAATAACGAACTGCTTGATACTGCTTACAAGATGATTGAATCTCTGTAAGATAAACAAGTAAATAATAGATAATAGCTGACTAATAGCTGACCTAACGGCTATAATACGGGGAGAAGGGAATTAAAACAATGACAGTAAGAGAAATGATTGATGCACTTGAAGCACTGGTAGAGGATTACGGTGAGGAGTATGAAGACAAAGAAGTCGTAATTGCTGAATATCAGACCTACGGAAGTGATTTTGCTTACAATGTAAGTGATATTGATACAGGAATTTATTCAAACTGGGATGAAATGATTCCTAGTAATAACGATAACGAAGAAGATGATGACGAACCGAATTGTATCAAAATTGTTCTTGGTAGACAAATTGGTACAATGCAAGATGATGAATATTAATTATAAATAAAATAAAAGAAGGGAGATTAATTATGGCATTACAGTGGCATTGGGATAAGAAAATCGGAGAAGCGGTATTTGATAATATTTATCTGTCTGACCCCACAAAGGAATTAACTATTAATCTTTACGAAGGAAACGCTTTGCTCATTATGATTAATGAGTATAAAGATAAAGAAACTGGTAAAGATATGTATGACATGTTTGGTTTCTTCTGTGATAAACAGCACATGAATAATTGTCTTGGTCTTACTAAAGGACATGAAAATATTTATGCTCGAAACGGAAGACTCAAGAGAATTAGTTTTAACAAAGCAAAAAGCAGGAATTATAAACAAATAATTCCTGCTTTAATTAAAGCATTCGATGATATTGAAATTAAGATTTATACAGAAGGAGATGAAGAGAAATGATAGAAAAATACATTGACATTGAATGGGATAATGCTCAAAACGCTAATGAAAAAGAATGTGTTTATAGATGTCAAATGTATAATGGTGGAACAACATATAAATTATATAAACCATCTATTGCAAAATTACTAAGAAAAAGAACTGGTTTAAAAATTGAAAAAATTGAAGAAAAAGGAGAAGAGAAATGACAACTAATATTAAAAGTGTGATTTGGTCTAATTATAATCTCAATCTTGAAGATTGGGAAGACTTTCTTAATGAAGCATATCCCGAAGTAACAGATGAATATGAAAAATATAATATAATAGCAGATGAAAACAACAGATATTTAGAAGATGAAATTTATAATCTTGATTATCCTTTACCTACGGAAATCATTATTATTGGTTCTCTTGGTTTATGGGATGGGAGAGTCCCTTGCGCTTATAAGGAAATTAAATATAAGAATTTAAAAGATTGTCTTCGATTTGAAGATAGTTGTGATTATGCAGCTTGGTATGTAGATAATAAAAATAATCTTCGTGGTAAGCAGTCTCATCACGATGGAACAAACTATTATCTGTACAGAATGTGGAAAGAAAATCTTTCTGATACACAGAAAGAAAATTTTCTTAATAAGATTTTTAATAGACAGGTAACAAGTAAAGATATTACAAGGTATACAAAAAGTCTTGGCAAGATTGTTTGTGATATTTACGGAATCAAATAGAAAGGAGTAAAACAAATGACAATCAAGGTATACAGAAATATCAGAAACTTCAACAAAGAAATCAGAGTTAAACATACCAAAGATGGACACTACTTATGGAAACAGATGATGTGTTTCCCCAATGGAGTCTGCAATCCTATTGGAGTTTCTATTCGTTCAAAATATGGATGCTTCAAGAGAGTGCATAAGGCAACTATGGAAGAAGTATTAAAAGATTATGTTGAAGTTTATCAAGTAATCCCAATCAACAGAAAGGAGTAAATAATATGCCAAGACTGACAAAGCACTCCATATCTCGTCTTGAACAGAGATGTGGAGTGAGCAAAAAGAATGCTCCACTAGTAGCCCGAAGAGCATTCAGAACAGGAATTACTCATACAGAAACACATGGCAATCTTCATCGATTTCTTGATTCAATTTATTTGAGTCAAAAGAAAGGAACTAATATGCGAATCTATGGAAATGCAGTATTTGTTTTTAAAGAAGATATATTGATTACTGTAATTAATATACCAGACAATTTAATGAATGATGTCAAAGAATTAAAAGAAAAGAAAGGAATAAAATAAAATGAAAATCAAAACCGAAGAAGAAAAAAGGATGGAACTTGAAAAAGCAAAAAAAGATGCCATCAAAGCAGCATTTGAACTTGGTTATATGAGAATGTTTAACGGAATTGAAAAAGAAATTAATAATGCTAAAACAGTTACTGCTGTAGATAGAGTTTTAATTACATGTAGGAGGGCAAGTTAAATGGAATGGGAATACGGAAAAATGTTACTAGAAGATGAGCAAATTGAATCATTAGACAACTGGTCTGATGATAAAGAGTATGCTTATAGCATCATGGATAGACAATTTGATTATTTATGGTGGGAAGATGAAGAAGGAATTCATTTTATTGATAGATTATATCATGATGGTATAGTTGATTGTTTGACAAAGAAAAGAAAACGAGAATATGAATTACAATTAGATTTTAAAAATGTAAATAATGTAATTAAATGGATAAAAGAAAAACATATAGAAGAAAGAAGACAAAGAATGAAAAGCGCATGGAAAGTAGAAACAAGTGACATTTATAGAATAGATTATCTATGTTATATAGAAGGGAAAGGATGTGTATGTAAAAATACTGTAGACAGGATTGAAAATTATTTATCTGCAAAAGAATATATTAATGAAGTTTATTATAATAAATGTTTCCCAATAAGCATTGAAGAAGAATTTGAAAATTGTGATGTAATTAAAGTTGAAGTAATAGAAATTAAAACAAATAAAACACTATCCACATATTGGTGGGGCGGTAACGGAAAAGAGAATAAAAAAGATGAAAGTGATTGAAACATGGAATTATGGCGATGCTGAAGAAGGTATTTATTTTAAATTAAAACTAAAAGAAAACGAATACCTCGATGTTAAACGTTTTGAAGATGGATATAATTATATCTTATATGATGCTGTTTATAGAATTGATGAAAATGGAGAGGATGATTTATTTAGAAATTGTACACAAAAAGAAAATGATTTAGCTCTTAAATTGGTCGATGAATATTATAATAAATATTTGAAAGGTAAATAAAAAATGAAAGTAAAAGAATTAATCAAACAGCTTGAACAATATGACCCTGAAGCAAGAGTTTATAATGATAGTTGGATGGGAGAAGGAGCAAGTGAAATACTTTGTTGTTTTTGCTATGCCCATAATGGACATATAATTCTTGAAGACGCAACACAGTTTGATGTCGGTGAAGAAATCAAAGCAATGTTTGATTATTATATTGAAGAAGGATGGGATGAAACAGATGGATATGAAGACATGATTGATAAGGGATATACACCAGATGTTGTAGCAGAATATTACAATGAAGAATCTGCTATGCTTATGAAGCGATACTGTGATAAACATGGTATTGATTATTAAAGGTAAATAAAAAACGTATAAAAAAGAAAAGTTATTTTGAGGGCTGGATACTTATTCCAGTCCTCTTTATTAATTCAAAAAATAATTAAAAATCCATATAAATTTCACGAAAGAAAAGGAGATAAGCTATGGCAAAGACAAGAAAAATGAAAAAAGAAACTATCATCAACAGACTTAAGAAGATGACAGATATGAGAGATGAAATCATTAAGGAAGGAGTAGAGAATTATCATGTCAGACTCATGAAAGGAAATGATAAAACAGGTGTTAACTGTTATACCGTATCCCTTATTCCAATTGCCGATTGCCCTAACTGTTCTGAATGTGCATTTGGTGGTTGCTATGATATTCAGAATGTATGCTGGAAACCGTCTGTACAGAAACAGAGAGCAATTAATTCTGCTATTCATAAAATGGATAGATGCAGATATTGGAAAGAGATTGACCTTCAAGTGAAAGCATTATTTGTAAATGAATTACGAATTAATGTAGGTGGTGACCTTGAAGATGAGGATTTCCCTTATATTCAGTGGCTTGGAGAACAGAATCCTACTTGTCATTTTCTGTTCTTTACAAAAAACTATAAAGGAATTAACAATTATATCTCTAAACATGGAGATTTTATAAAAAATGTACATCGTATGATGTCTCCTTGGTTGGGAATGGAATTTGATAATCCTCATAATCTTCCTTGTGCTCATGTGCTTTGGGAAGATGGAAGAACAACAGCACCTGACTTCAAGGCAAAATATTGTGGCGGTAATTGTTCTGAATGCTTCCACCATTTTAAAACTGAAGATAAAGAAAAGAGTGGATGTTGGGGATTAGAAAAAGGAGAACATGTTATTTTCTTGGCACATTAAAAGGTAAATAAAATGGGTACTTTATATCTTCAAATATAATCATAATATATTATATTGAATTTAAAAGGTACCCATTAACCCCTATATATAATAAATAATATATATTATATATAAGTTAAATATATTAATAATAATATATATAAGTATATATTATATATTATATATATCTATTCCCAGCCCGCCACCCCTACATTATACACAAAAAAATAAAATTTGTCAACCAATAAATATTCGCAAATATAATATTTACGTATTTATTCATAAAAAATGGAATTAATTCTTGGGAATTAATTTCGAAATTAATTATACAACAGAAATTAATAACATGCAAATAAAATAGACAAAGCAAATATATTGTTATATAATTAAATATATTATATGGCATGAAAGGAGATACATAAATATGCAAACAAAAACAAATAGAATTGGTGAAATTAATATAAATTATCAAGAGTATAAAATGAAAATAATTGAATACACAGATGCAAATCATGTTATTGTTCAATTTGATGATAATTATAATACACAATTACAAACATCGTGGCAACATTTTAAAAATGGAACAATAAAAAATCCAAACGCTCCCACAATAAATAATGTGGGAATTGTTGGAGTTGGAGCACCAACATCGGTCAACGGAAAGAAAATAAAAGAATTTGAAACTTGGTTAGGAATTATTCGCAGATGCTATAAAACCTGTTATAAAAATAAAGAATATAACAGAAATAAGACATATTATGATTGTTCGGTTTCAGAAGAATGGAAATATTATCCCAATTTTTATAATTGGATTATTAATCAATCAAATTATGAAAAATGGAAAAATAATAACAAATGGCATATTGATAAAGATATAATTAAAAAAGGAAATAAAATATATTGTAAAGAATATTGCTGTCTAATACCTGATTATATTAATTCTATATTTAAAAACACAAATTCGAGAAGAGGAAATTGTCCAATTGGTGTTTGTAAAAATCCATATGGAAATTATTTTGCACAATGTGGTAATCCATTTACAAAAGAAAATGAACATTTAGGCACTTATAAAACAAAAGAAGAAGCATTTGCGGTTTATAAAAAATATCGAGAAGAAACAAATCAAAAACTTGCAGAGATAGAATATAACAACGGAAATATTACAAAAGAATGCAGAGATGGAATTATAAATTATAAATATGAAATTACAGATTAAAGAAAGGAACTAAATATGAAAGCATATAAACTATTTAAAATTAAAGAGGGTAAAATTTACCCTCTTTTTATTGACAATAAATGGGCAAGACCTTTTGGAGAATGGTTAATAGCAGAGTTTCATCCCAAAAAATCTTTTGCCCCAAGACTTGGATATCACTGTTGTTTTATTCCATTTGCTCCACATCTTAAAACAGAATTATCAAATGGTGAAAAGAGAGTATGGGTCGAATGCGAGGTTGAAGACTGGAAATCATATGACAGACCTGAATCTCAAGGAGGAGCTTGGATTCTTGCACAAAAAATAAAATTAATTAGAATTTTGACTAATGAAGAAGTAGAACAAATATTATTACCAATAAAGAAAAGAGCTTAATATGAAATTTAATTATGTAATTTATCAGGTCAGAGTAGAAAGTGATTTCGCTTTTATGAGATGGGAATGGGTTAAAAACCATAACTGGTCTTTTAATTCTTATCGTTCTGTATGGAACGGAACTGAAGAAGCGAAAGATGATTATGATTTACTTAATCGTCTTTTTGAAATCTTTAACCTTAATCATCCCGAAGGATACAGAGCACACTCAATGAGTGTAAGCGATGTTATTAGGATTGATGATGGAAATAATATTAAATATTATTACTGTGATTCAATTGGTTGGGTAAATGTTACAAAAGAAGTGAAAGAATAATTATGGAATTTATTTGGGAAAAAATGAGGGAAATAAAATGAGGATAAGAAAAAAAGAAGAAATCATAGAATTAAAAAACAAGGTAGAAGATTTTTATGAGTGGGCATGTGAATTGCCCACTTATGAAAACAGAGAAGGAAGAGCAGCTCAAGCTCATGCAATACTCTCAGTACTAGATTGGGTACTTGGAGACAATGAAAATATACAAGCTTATACTGTTGATGCAGGAGATATTTTCACAAACTGTATTGATACATGGGAAGATTTTTATAAAATGCTCACAAGAGAAAAACAAATAAATAAAGACGAAGATGAGGAGGATGAATAAATGATAACGAAAATTAGAAAAAGATATGAAGACAATGGATATGTTGTTTATGCACCAGAAGATGAAATGACATTTTGTAATGTATGTAGTAAACCTGTCTTCCGTGGTATGACAACATATGATGGTGATTTTTATACACATGAAAATTGTTTTGAAAATTATATGAACGACAAATATGGCAAAGGTAAATGGAAAGCTATTGATGATTTTCCTGACTACGATTATTCAGGAGATGACGGATATGGTGGTTATTATGTCTATCTTGATGAAGAGAATGAATGGATAGGGACAGGTATATATTATACAGAATGGGAAGATGATTTTGACGCCGAATGGTGTTATAAGATTCCTAAAAGTACGGTTAAATTTTATGTGAATAGAGATGAAAATGGAAATATTGTTTCTATTAAAGCTTATATTGGAACTGATAATTATGGTAATGATTATTATGAAATATTTGAAAATCCTACTGAAGATGAAATTAAATGGGAGGTAAATGAATGAATTATAAAGAATTAAGGCATACTAAGACATATGATGAAATGACTGAAAAAGAATTTGTTTTTTGTATCACAACGGAAATTGACTATTACAGAGATAAGGTAAATAAGTTAAGAGAAGAGGATGTTCCAGAATATAAAATCACTGCTTATATTCATGACTTATGGCAGGACTATTTAATTGCTGATGATGATGAATTAGCTGAAGCATACAATATTTCAGATAAAGATTGGGAAAAAGGACTTGATTATTATTGGCATGATATGAATGAAAAAAATCCTTTAAAGGATTAAATAAAAAGGAGAATAAAAATGAAAACAAATGAAATTTTGAAAAACATCAGTGAATGTGGTGGTTTTAATAATTGGAATCATTGGACAAAAAAAGAATGTGCCGAATGGGTAAAGGCAAATTATAATTGTTCTCATTATGTAGCTAGTAATATTGCAAAATATATTGTAAATGGATGGTATTAAAAGGAGAATAAATATGGAAACAAAATATAGAATTGATTTTTATTATTGGAAGAGTGACTTAGGATATAGTCATATTGAAACAATTGAAAGAACAAATACACTGATTAAGGCAAAAGAATATGTTGATAATATTGATATGGATTTTTATATAGAAGTTCCCTATGATGCTATTATGGTCAAAGTAGTAGATAATGAAAATGATTATGTACTATCTGAATTCTGGTGGGAATTAAATAATTAAAAAGGAGAATGATTATGATAATTCAGATTAATGAAATTGAAAAAGATTATTTTGATGATTATGTAATTATGCATCCAATAGGTGAAAAAGAAATGGTTGAAGACTGGCAAAAAGTATATGGTTTTGCTGTTACAATAAAGAAAACAAATATATATAAAGTAATGAAGATTATGGATAGCTGGTCTTGTGATAAATTTGGTGTTTGTTGTCATTTTGAATTTGGTTGAAAGGAAATTATTATGGTATATAAATATCCTACAGAAAAAGAAATTGAATATGCAATAAAAAATGGATGGTCAAAAGAAGAAGCTGAGAGAGGATTTTGTGTTTGTGATTTTGATGGAACAGGACTTTTAGAAATTAATGCTATTTTTGATGCTCATACAGAAGAAACTTTTGATAGTTATGATGATGAAT
>JAEIGA010002202.1_pt1 | contig 31180 bp, 59 predicted proteins | sample 9270691 | NCBI WGS metagenome assembly JAEIGA01 (sample SAMN17057246, study PRJNA624740) | gut metagenome | biome: biome; isolation source: fecal sample | host: Bos grunniens | place: China: Xizang | collected 2019
GGATGCTATAAGGTATGAAGAAATTGGAGAATAGAATGAAAATATATGCTTTATATCATGGAGATACATTCTTAAAAGTAGGTACTAGGAAAGAATTAGCAGAATATTTAGGGGTTAAAGAACAAACAATATATTTTTATACAACAGAAATATATGCAAAAAGAAAGAACTATGATTTTAGTAATTCATATTTAGTTATAGAGGTGGAAGATGAATAGTAATGAAATTGAAAAATTAAAAAAGTTAGATAATTTTATATTAGGCGAAATAGAAAGATTAAATAATTTAGAAAAAGAAGATAGTGATTATATAAAACTAGAAGTTCAAAGAAGTAATGCAATGGCATTAGCAGGTAAGACTTTAATTCAAAGTGTAGCTATTAAATCAATGGCTGATAAAAAAAGAGAAGATTTTAAAGAAAAACTTACTAAAAAATTATTAAATTAATGAGACATACATATACAAAAGAAGAAGATAAATTTTTAATTGATAATGTTAAAGGTATTACTGAATTAGAATTAGTAAATAAATTTAATAAACACTTTAATCTTAATCTATCTTATAAATCAATAAAAAATAGAAAAAATAAATTAAATTTAAAAAATGGATTAAAAGGTGGATTTAAAAAAGGATATGATAGCAATAGATTTAAATTAAAAAAAGGGGATATTGCATATAATAGTGTTCCAATAGGAACTGAAGTAGAAAAAGATGGATATATATGGATAAAAATTAAAAATGGATCTGGTAAACAAAATTGGATTCAAAAACATAGATTATTATGGGAACAAAATAAAGAAAAAATACCAAAAGGATATGTATTGATTTTTAAAGATGGAAATAAAAAGAATATTACATTAGATAATTTAGCATTAGTTTTAAAAAAAGAAGTATTGATATTAAATGACTATGGGTTGATTTTTAATAATAAAGAACTAACTGAATCTGGAATTAATATAGCTAAATTAATAAGTGAAATAAGGAGGAAAAAATGACTGATATTATTTTAATAATAGTAGCAATAATAATGGTACTAGCAATATGGAATTTAGTATTAAGTATTCAAAATATGATAAATGAAAAGAAATTTAATAAATATAAACAATGTATAAAAGAAAATGATAAAGAAATAGAAGAAAAAAGAAAATATTATGGGAGATTTAGATAATGGAACAAATAGATATTAAAGATTTAAAAATAGCAGAATTAGAAAAGCAAAAGAAAGAAGTATTAGACTACATAGAAAAGACCTGTATTTATGATAAACACTTACAAGGATATTGTATGGGATTAAAACCAGGAGAAGTAAAGACATTAGTCTATAAATTAGGTGGTAGAAATGAAAAGAAAAATTAGTGATATATTAGAAAAATTAAATGAAATAGGAGCATATATATTATTAGCATTTTTAGGAATATCTCTACCTACAATTATAATTTTATTTATCATAATATTATTTAAAGAGGTATTAAAATGAGCCAAATATTTAATATAGTAGAAGAACTAGAAAAAGAAAGAAAAAAGAATAAAGAATTAGAAGAAAGAAATGAAGTATTAGAAAAAGGATGCAAAGAATATAGGTATCATTTAAAACAAATGAATAAAATACACGATAATTGTTTAGATACAATAGAAGAATTACAAGAAAGAATAAGTAAAGTAATAGAATATATAGAACATTTAGATAATGTATTTATTGATAGTAAAGAACAAGATAATATTGTAAATATATTAAAAGGAGATAATAAGTAATATGAATAAACAACAAATAATTAATTTAATATTTTTAACAGGAATATTAGCACTTATATGTATAGCATTAACAGGATGTAATAAACAAATTATAGATTTAGATTACTCTTACAATAAAGTATATTGCAATTATGATGGAGATAAGTTTGAATTAAAAATAGATAAATGGAATGATTATGATGGAGAACAAATACAAGTAAAAAGTGGTAAGAAAACATATTTATTAAGTGCAAATAAATGTTATTTAGTAAAGGAGTAAATAATATGAATAAAGAAGAATTATTAAATAAAGTAAAAGAAGTTGATTATAATAATATACATTTATTAAAAGGAATATATATTATTCAACAAAGAAAATTACACGATAGTGGTTTTAGACTTATGTATGTAATAGGACATAGTGAATATAAAAAAGATATAAAAGATTTTGAATATTATATGTTAAGTTGTTGTAGTGATGTAGTTGAGTTTGAACCAGTATTTAATATGTTATTACATCGTAATTATGATATGTGTGATTTACATTTAGATATAAATAAAAATGGTTTAATACATATTTGGACTAATAGTGAAAAATATTTAATTACTGATTATCTTAATTTATCTAATTGTAGTTTAAGTATAGTAAATAATAATAAAGAATTTTTGGAGGAAATAGAATGAGTACATTACAAGGATTAGCAGTAGTAGTTAGTATTTTAATAATATGTCTTTTATTAGCTTTTATCATAATTGAATTTATTTTAGGAGATATGAAAGAATGATATTTTTAGCAGGTGTACTTACAGGAGCAATTTTATTTACATTATTTTTAATTATATTTATTAGCAAAAAGGAATAAAAAACTATGAATGATAAAATGTTAGAATTGATAGGGGAAAATAAAGAATTAAAAGAGAAAGTAAAAAACTATAAAAAAAGAATTGAAGAACTTGAATTAGAAAAGCTAGAAATAGTTAGAAGATATAGAAAACAAAATGATGAATTAATCATGTATATTAAGGAGGTAGGGAATGAAAATAAATCTAGAAAGTCAAAAAAATGAATTACAAGATATAAATAATCAACTTACTTTACTTATGAAAAAGAAAAAAGCGATTCAAGAGTATATTAAAGAAGAAACTGATAGATTAATGGGGATTAAATCAGTAGGTACTAAAATGGAAGAATTATTGAATGATCCAGAATTTATAAAAACACATGGAAGAAAAAGATATTACTGGGAAATAGGACAAATAGTAGGATATAGTCAAAGTGCAGTACAACAATATTTCTCAAAGACAAAAAAGAGATAGCTAATTGCTATCCTTTTTTAATGTTAATTTTTTAGGTTTATTTATTTTAATGTTCCAGTTAAAACCATCATCTGTTTGCATTTTAAATCTATCAAACTCATCTCCACCTTTAAAATATACTTCTTTTATTTGTGGACTTGAATTGATAACATCTACAAATTCTTTAGGTGTTAAAGTGTAATTTCTTTTATTTAAATATTCTGTTATTTCAAAAGAATACATATTATTGCTCGTTTAACCAATGTTGAAATGCTTTAACCATTACACTTGGATTTGAAGCAATACCATCAATAGGAGTGCCTAACCATCTTTGCATAGCACTTATAGTATCACTACCTATATATCCATCATCATTAACACCAACTTTTCTTTGAATTGCTGCAATTAATAACGAACCACCAGCCATATAATCTAACCATTCAAAAGTAGAATCTAATAAACCTGGATTTTGACTACCTACCCAAGATACTTGTTTAGATACAACTCCATCAACAGGAGTTCCAAATACTGCTTGAGCTTTTTTAGTAGTTTCAATTCCCCATAATCCATCTTCTGCTATTTTACCAGTAGGAGTAGGAGTAGGTTGACCTCCACTAATTATTTCATTAGCTCTATCACAAATATATTGCATTCTTGCTCTTAAGAAATCTCCAGGACAAGTAGTTGCTGCATACATACTATGCCAAGTCAAGTTAGATCCTGGTGTTAATAAACCTAAACCATTTCTAATACTTATATCAGCACATAATTTAATTAAACTATCTAAAGCTGCATCACTAACAGGCCAGTCGCCACCATAATCACAATTACTTGTTTCAATAGTTATTGAAGTACAATTAGATACCCAATTAGAATCAGTCCAAGCAGTATCATATTCATCTACATATTGACCTATTCTACCATCATTACCAATTCCATAATGAGAAGAGCATTCTCTACCAGGATTTTGCCATAAATAACCAATACTTTCTGCACTCATTACTCCAGCACAATGATGGATAGTTATTTTTTGTATTCCATAGCCACTTCTACCATCACTAAAATTGCTATGGTCTGCATAAATTACTACATTTGTTAAAGGACTATTCATCTTCTTCTTCTCCTTTTCCATTTGTAAATTCTTTTTCTTGTTCTTCTGTTAAAATTATTTCTTTATTTTCTTCCATATTTTTAACCCTTTCTTTAATAAAACAAAAAGAGTAGGCATAATTTACCTACTCTTATAAAAACTCTTTAAAATACCCCTTAAAAATGCCTTTAAATAGCATTATTTATTTTGTTTACTATATTGAATTGAACTAATACCTAAAATAGCACCTAAAAATGTATCAATTGCCATAATTGTTGCACTTATTTGTGTAGGATATGGTATGTTAGTCCATATTTGCCCTAAACCTACATATAAACTTGATAATGCAGGTAAAACAACAAGTGCTATCCATTTTAAAATGTCATATACTTTATTACTCATATATCCTCCTATAAACCCATTCCTAGTTTTAAAAATAGAATAAATATTCCAATTAATCCAGTAATTATAGTTCCAGCAATGGTTCTTGTGATCCATTTCAACTTATCATTGATTTCATCTATATCTTTTCTATTCTCTCTACTTAATGTATGAGCTTCTTCAGTTTTATCTTTTATGCTTGTATAATCATCTATTTTTGTTTCTATTTTTGCTAGTCTTTCTAGTACTTCTCTTTCAAACCCTTTTTCCATCTTATGCTCCTTTTACTCTTACATTTGTTAATCTTGGTACAGCAGTTTCTACTAAAGTCTTTTGTGTTTGGTCTTTAACATAAATCAAACAATTATCAGGTAGATTATTTGTAGCAGAAGCACCAAAGAATAAACTTATATCAGCAAATAATGAAAAATCCATACTAGATACATCTAATTCCTCTAGCGAAGTACAATAAGCAAACATATTTTTTATATTATCAGTATTACCAGTCGGATTAAAATTGCATAAGTTAATTTTCTTTAGATTAGTACATCTTTGGAACATACTAGCACAATTTAAATCAGTAGTTATATTTCCTAATGTAGACATATCTATTTCTGTCATAGCAGAACACATTCTAAACATTCCTGCCATATTTGTTATTAAAGTACTAAATGTAGAATAATTAAAATTTACTTTTGTTATTTTTTTACAACCTGCAAATGTGTTTGAAAATATAGTAATTTCATTAAGATTTGTTATTATTGGTAGTTCTTCTACTCCTGCACCAACAATTTGATTAATTGAACAATCACTTATTAAGTTAGTAGCATCTCCATTTACTATTGTTAGAGGAGGTAGTTTTTTAATCATATTTGCATAAGCAGGTTTTTGTTGTGCAGAATAAGTATATGTTGTATTAAAATAATCATTTAAATTTGCACCACTTCCACCTGCTTCTTTACCTATTAAGAAACTTGGTATATCCATATTAATTCCTCCTTCCTAGAATTCTCTCCATGTAGAGTTTTCTTCATCATAAAAATAGATTTTTTTTGTGTCTATTTCTATAAAAATAGAACCATTTCCTATATCTTCAGTAGGTTTATTATCTGTAGAAAGACCTACATATTGACCTACTATTTGTTTTCCATCTTCATTATTTTTAATTATATCTGTTTTTATTATTGAAACCATATTAACCCTCCTTTTCTTAACTTGCTTTTGTATATTCAAAAATTACCTTTATGGAATTTATTGGAGAATCTGTTGTTGCCATTCTTATTTGAATTGTATATAGTCCATCTTGTTCTCTATAAAAAATTCTTCCATAATCGTTTGAACTAGAATAATAATTTCCTATATCTATTGTTCCTTTATTTCTTTTAGTAAATAATCCTATAGTTGTTATAGGTGTATCTACATTTAAACTAGCTACATCTATTGAAGTATTAATTGGGGAAGCAGGAATAGTATCTAAATTTAATACTATTCTATATATATCTTTACCATCTATCCATTTTTTATGTGTATTTACTTCTGTTGTTGAATATTCATAATTTCCGTGCAATTCATTTATTGCATTTACTACACTTAATTTATCTGTTGTATCTAAATCTGTTAAATCTCCAACTTTATCAACATTTGTATTTACTACTGACTTTATTTCATTTAAATCATCATCAGTACATTTGTTTTCTCTTGCTACACTAGGTTGTGGATTCAATGCTGTTTTATCAGCCCATGTTATTTTTGTTAATGCCATATTAACCTCCTATCCTTATTTTTTGACTTATTGAGTATGTTTTTCCTATTTCTACTTCTACTGGTATATGTAAGTAAATAGTAGTGGTATCATGACTTAATAAGTCTATACTTAAAATTGCTTTATCTACATAAAATGTTATTTGTGTTTCTTTATGTGTATCATCTATTGAAGTCCATGTTAAATCATCTGTTGAAGAAGTACCATCTCCATAATTTATTCTAAATTTATTGCATGGTGTATTTTGATAATTTGTACTTCCACCATCTGTTGTTGCATTATTTAATTTAATAGCACTTTCTTCATATTCTTCTCCAGTATCTTCATCTATTACTGATATTGTATTTAAGAAGTTAACATCTACTACTTCATATATATTTTTAGTCCATTCAGTTGTATCATTATTCATTTCTAAATTAGTTTCACTTATTAAATCATTTTGATTAATTGTTAAATCATTTAAATAAGTACTTGGTATTTCTACACTCGACATAGTCATATTACTTTGCTTTGAAATGTTGTATAAGTTTCTTGAAAATATTATTGATCCATTTGAGTATAGATTTGAATACAGGGGGCTTAAACTATCCTCACTTACATAAGGTATACCATTATAATGATTTTGCACTGATAAACATTTTATTTTTAACAAACCACCTCTTATATATTGTTGATTAGGATAACTCGATATATACATTCCAAACGATATTAAACTTAATAAATTATAGTTTCTTACTACTAATGGTTTTTGTGCATCTGTTCCTTCATAATTATCCAAGTAAATCCAATTATTAGGATGCTTACTTACATTACACAAATACATATCTATTCTATTAGCACCAGTACTATCATATTTAAAAGCATAAATGCTATTATCAGTATCGTGCATTAATTGTATTTCTATTTGGTCTGTTCTTAAAGAATCTCTATATATTAATTTAACTCCAGAACCATCATATTGATATATACCTGTTCTATAAGATACATCTTCTGCACTTACATAATTTTGTTCTTTTAATACAAAATATATATTATTTTGATTTATTCCAAAATATGATTTGTTGTAAAGTTGACTCACTGGGTATAATTCAACATCTGCAGTTAAATCACTATAACTTATATTAGATCCATTATCTTGCACTAATTTTAAACCTCTTGGGTTTATATCTTTATAACACACTAATTTAAAATGTGGGTTTTCATCGGTAAACCATAAATAAGCTCCTAAAAATCTTGCTGCATTATCTTCATCTACTCTCCATGTTGTTAAAACATTACTTTCTCCTACATTTATTTCTAAATTGTAAACTACAGGATAGATATAACTATCAAAACTTACTAAAATTATATAATTAGCTTCTGCTTGTTTTTTAACTATATCATAAACTCTATACCAATTACTTCTTGGAGTAGTAAATTCATATAAATAAGTTTGCCTTACAGGATTATCATCATTTACTATAAATAAGTTATTAAAATATGCAAAATATATTTTATTACTTGCATTTTCACTTTGACCATTTCCATTGTCTGTTAATATACCATATATTCTGTTTGTTTCTTCATCATATTTTAAAAATTGAAAACATCTATATTCAGTTAGAATAACTTTTAATGGTTTACCATTTCTATCTAAATATATTAAAAATCCTTTAGTATCATCACTTGAAGTTTGAGAATATCCACCATACATTATATAAATGTCATATCTTTCGCTTGATAAAATACCTTTAATTGAGTTGTAGTATGGATTTAAAGCATCTACTACTATTTTCCAGTCATCACTTGAATATGCTGTGTTTGTAGTTTCTTTTATATTAAAATCTTCTTCGTGAGGTGTACCAGAATTAAGCATGTTTGTTGCATAATCTATTAAATTTTTTTTATAATCTTCTGTCATTTTAACCTCCTATATTAATGTTCCATCTAATTCAAAGTCTAATGAAGTAGGATTTTCAGTTTGAATTTCTTCTATATCAGTATCATAGAATATTAAAAGTGCTGTACTTTCTAAATCTATATTACGAGTTATTGTTTGTCCTACATCAAGATTACCTTGAGATTTTGCTCTTTGATTATCAAAGTAGTTAATAGCATTTTCACTATTAAAATTACTACTCATTTCATATGTATATATAAATCTATCTGGACTTATATACCAGTCTATTGTTTTCTTTTTAACTAAATATTCAGTAGATAAATCTTCTAATGGTGCTTCATACTCAACTATTTGTCCTATATTAAATAAATCTATCTCACTTATTACTTTAAGTGTTATTTCAGCTTTACCTTTGTATTTTATATAACTTTGACCTATTTTTTGTAATTCTGTGCTTGAAGTAGTATCATTTCTATTTTCATATCTTGAAATAGTACCTTTACGATTAATTTGAGTACCTATTCTTGAGCTTTCTCCTGCATCTAATACTATTTCTCTACCTTTAACAATAGGGTAGTAAGTAATAACTATAATTGAACCTGCTGTTAATGTATTTTTACTTGTGAATGTTGTTTCTCCTGGTTGATATACATAATCTGCACTTGCACCTTGTTCTTCTTCACTTTTTGTAGCATAACTACTTGGTGTTCCATTTGTTGTTATTGAAGTAATTTGACCTATCTTATTATCACACATAAAACTTTTATTATATCCATCAGCTACTAATGTTTCAGTTTGTGTTATATTTGCATATACTTCATCACTTGTCATTATTTGTTTATTTCTATAATCATTTGTAGAATAATTAAAACTTATATCTATTATTTTATTTTCTTTATAATATGCTTCAGTACTTTGTATAGGATCTGCTGTTGGCATAAGTGTTGGATCATAGAAATCTATTGCAATAGTGTTTTCATCTATCATTCTAGTAGACCATTTACTTTGTGTTATATCTGCTATATATTGGAATACATCATAAGCAGTTTTTTCTAGAGTAGAGTAGGCATTAATTATGTCATCTGGATTAAGTATATTTATATTTCCTACAACGAATCCATAATCACTTATTGAACTAACAACTTGGTTAATTGCACTTGTTATTGTTTGATTATTAATAACATAGTTTAGTGTTTCCCCCTCGCTTAATAGACATTTAAAATCAAGAAGTTGTAAATCAACATAATGTGGTTCTCTAGGATTTAAACTAATCTTACCTGTATTTTTAACACATCCACAGAATAACAATTTTTCATTTACATTATTTAAGTCATTTAATAATACACTATCAGTTATTTCAGTAATAGTAGGTGTTTGTAATGGATAAATAACATATCCACCTTCTAATGATACTTTTATATCATCTATAGTAGTATCATTATATCCAATTACCCATTTATCATCATCTTTTAGTATTCTATCTATATTTAATTCAAATTCAAGTGTTTCTTTCCATAATGCAATATTACTTAATAAAGGTAAATTACTTGTTGTAGCATCTTCTGGAATATCTATAATACCATAATCTATTCCTTCATAATCTCTATATGCTACATTATCTATATCTATATCATAAGTTCCTGTTTGTTTTTCTAAATACCAAATTCCATTTTGTTTATATATTCTATCTGTATAATTTGCTACTTTATTTAAACTTATATCTCCTAAAGTAAATTGATATTCTATATCTCCAATATTTTCAGTTATTGTTCCAGTTTTACTTACAACTGCTATATGGTTTTGTGGTGTAGGTGTTCCATCTTGACTACAACTACCTTGTATTTCAAATTCTACTCCATCACTATCTATTATTTTGCATTTAGAATAGTCTTTAGGAAAATAATATCTTGAAGTATAGTCTTTATCTTCCTCCCATGTTTTTGGATAACAATTTTTTAGTATTGTAGAAGAAGTAGATAACATTTCTTCTTTTATTTGAATATTGTTTTTACATACTACTTCTTCATTATTTATTAATATCTTAATCATAGTCCAGCACCCCAGTTATAGTCATTTTTAGCTCCACCAGAGAAAGTCTTTATTTGATTAACTACTTGTCCTAATGGATCTAATTCCATGTTATTTTGTACTATTACATTCATTTGTGGACTATATGTAGAACTCATATTACCATTTATATTTGGTTGTAGATTAAATGCACTATCAATGGTACTTTGTACTTTATCTTTCATACTTTCCATACCTTGTTCTAAACCTACCATATTCATTTTACCAATCCATTCAAATTCAGTTGAAGGAGAGTGTACACCAAATATTCCCTTAATTGCTTTTAATACTGAATTACCAAATCCTTTGATTTTATTAATAATCCAGTCTTTAACATTCACAATACCATTCCATAATCCCATAACTAAATCTTTACCAACATTGAATATTCCACTTATTGCAGAACTTATACCATTTATTATCTTTCCAAGTAAATCTTTTCCTAATTGAAATAATTTTGAATAGTAATCTTTAATTGCTTGTACTAATTTTGTCATTATTTCAGGTATCTTTTCAATTAATTTTGGTATTGCTTCTACTAATCCTTGTGCTATTGCTACAAGTATTGTTATTCCTAATTCTAATAATTTTGGTAAATTATCTATTATTGCATTTGATAAAGCAATTATTATTTCAGGTAATTTTTCTATAAGTATTGGTAATGCTTGAATTATCCCTTGAATTAAACCAATTAACAATTGAATACCAGCATCTATAATAATGTCTATATTGTCTAATATAGTTATTAAACCATCTAATATAGCTTGTATTAATAAAGGTATTAGAGTAGGTAGGGAATCTGCTAGTGCTTGTATTATTATTACTATACCTTCTATTAATGCACTTATTAAATCTGGTAATACTTCTACTAATGCTTGTACTATTGATAATAATGCTTCCATTAATACTGGTACTGCAGTTCTTATTAATCCTGGCAATACTTTTATTACTGAATTTATTAATGTTGTTAGTGCTTTAATTACTGGAGGTAATAGTGAATCTATTAAACCAGGTAATATTTCTCCTAGTTGTTCTGCTAATTTTGGTAATGCTTTTGCTATACCATCTAATGCTCTCATTATTACTGGTACTATATTACCAACAAATGTCATTACAGAATTAACAAGTTGGTCTATAAGTTTGTCTATATCTGCTCCATCTTTTGAAAGTCCTGTAATGAAGTTGCTCCATGTTGCTTTGACCATGTTTAGTGAACCTAATATAGTTGATCCAGCTTCTTGAGCAGTTTTACCCCATACACCATATGCTTCTGCATAGTGTTGAATAACATCGATTATTTCATCTGTTGTTAATTCACTTACATCTTGAATATTTCTTCCAAGTATTCCTGAATTATTTGCAGCTTCTATAAAACCTTCTTGTGTACCTTTAATACCTAAATTTAAGTTATCTAGATATACAAATGATCCTTTTAATGCCCAGTTAATAGCATTTTGGTAATAATCTATACTTCCACCATAAGTATTAAACAAATCACTTGATAATTGAAGCATTTTATTAGTATATTCTATTCCATCTGCATTCTCACTTAATCCAGCATTTACTAATGGATAAGAACTTTGAAAGTTAGTTAAATATTCATTTTGAGACATTGTTAAGGTTTTATATGCTTCTTCACTATCTTTTAGTATTCTGTTCATTTCATCAGAACCTTCTCCAAATAATGAAATAAGTCCACCTTCTAATTGTTCAAATTGTGCATATCCTTCAACACTTGTTTTTATTAAACCTACTAAAGCAGTTGTACAGGCAGTAATTCCAGCAGTTGCTAATTTAAATGCAGTTCCTATACCACTTGCAAATCCTTTTAAACTCGATTTCGCTTGTGCTGTTTTCTCATTTAAGTCTTTAGTATCTCCTTTGAATTTAACTAATACTTCTGCACTTTTCATTTTTTCCTCCTTTCTTTAAAAATAAAAGTGAGAGGTTTTTGCCCTCCCACCTTAAAGGATTATTATGCTGATGTAATTTCAGTTGCTTTTCCTATTAATTGCATTTCAAATGAGAATTCACTCTCATCTTCAGCTGCTCCTCCTAAATCACTTAATGATAGAGAAACATTTGCTTGGTAAGATGTATATTCTAATACACCACCAGTTGCACCACTTAATAAATCGAATTGAATACCTACATTAGTGAATTGAGATACTTCTCCATCCCCAATTAAAGTATGAACTTTATCAAGTAATGCAATATCTCCTGTGTTATTAACATCAAGTTTTAATGTACCTGTTAATGTTGCACTTGCACCAGTAATAATCTTTCTTTTTAAAGAATCACAGAAAACATAAAAATCTTTAGTTTCTAGGTCTGTTGTCACTTGTACTTCACTTGTAGTACAAATAGGTGTATATACTGGATTTTGAGTAGTACCTGTGTTAATAGCAAGGTTTTTGATTAACTCTCTATTATTTATAAACCAGTTCATAAATTTCTCCTTTCTTATGAAATTCTATTTATAATACATTGTAATGTCATGGTATAAGATACTCTTCTTATATCATCCCAATACAATGTTTGTGGATTACTAAATTGTTTTATTAGTATTTGCCACTTTTGTGTTTCTTTTTCTTTATTAGTCCAATTAAAATATATATTGTTTCCTATTAGGTTGCCTATATCTACACTTAAATCCTTTGATTCTTGTATATTATCTCCAAATATATCTACATTGTAGTAGTTATATATTGGATTTGCTTCAAAAAAGACTACCTTTGAACCACTTTCTTCTTGGACTACTATTACTTTCTTATCTTTGTCATAAGTAGAGTATTCTGCTCTTACAACAAAGTCATTAGTTAAACTTCTTATGAAGTCTATCAATACTAAATTTTTATTTTTAATATCTTGTTCTGTCATTTTAATTCTCCTAATGCTCTTTCTTTTGCTCTATCTATTATTGTTTTTTCTTTCTTTCTATACACATTTTGATACCATTGTGGTTGTGTACTTGGATTAGTCCATTTAACATTAGTCATTTTCCAAACATATTTAGCATAATCAACACCATCTAATAGAGTATAAACTCCTTTTTGTTGTTTCTTTATACGAGCTTTTACTTCTTGACCTTCAAGTTCTCCAGTTAAATGTGGATATGCTCTTGAGTTCTTTGTATATTCTCTTGTTAGTACTGCTGAATAATAGATAGTTTTATCCTCAAAATCAGTTATTTGTTCTTCTGGTATGTCTTTTGTTATTTTAACTTGTATCACTTGACTGCTAGTATGATATTTGCAACTTTATTCCAAATCCAATCATCTTGTACTTTTAATATGGAGTAGGTATGCCCATTAATGATTAATTCATCTCCTTCTTGAACTTCTACATTTGCTTTAGTTATAAAATAACCTGTTGCTTCTGGTGTAGTATATTCTCCAAATTTGACTGCTTGATCCACATTATAAGGACATACTTTTATATCTACTTGTTTTTTATTTTGGTCATCATAATAGTCTAACTCATCTGTTGTTCTATTATTTTGTACCAAAGTTGCTTTAAAGCCATTTACATTAAACATATTTAATCTCCAAATGGTAAATTTAATCCCATATTATAGTTAATTGGATTTCCTCTATATAAATATCCATGATTACCTAGTATTCTTAAAGCATTCTTGCTTATATCACTGATTAAATCACTTTCCATAGCACCTGCTTTTATAGAACCTCTATTATCTAAACATGGTATATCATACTCCAATATAAATCTTAATTGTTCCATACTTGCATTTTTAATAGCAAGAGGGCAAGTAGTATCATCCCAATTTGAATTTCTATATCTTACCCCAACTTGACTATATATCATTTCACAAGCTATTTCTATTTGATACATAGAAACATCTTGATTATATTTACTTTTATACTCTGTTTGAGTAAAGAAAGTCATAAATAGACCTCCTTTCTAATTATGCTGATATTTCATCTACTAATTTGATAATAGCATTTTGTTGTACTATTTCAGCACCGAATAGAATATTAGATTCTAATACCCAATATCCTGGGAATCCTGGATAATTTCCATTGAATACTTGCATTGAATCGAAGAAAGCATCTCCAACAATTGCTAATTCATTGAAGAAGTATCCTTTAGCATCTCCTATAACAGCATCTGCTACTGGGAAGATACTTACTCCATAAGCTTCATCCATAGTTCCCATATCTACACCTTTAACTCCTACTTCAGTTTCGAATTTAAGAATTGAAGTTAATGCAGATACTAAATTAGCATATTCAGTTGCAGATAAAGCTAATCTATATCCATCATAAACATTTTTATTGAATAATGTTGCTTTTAAAGTATTGATAGCATTGATATATTCTTCTTTAGTTGCTGGATCAAATTCAGCTTCATTAGAAACACCTGCTTCTAGTTTAGCAAATCCATAAGTATCGATAGCTTTTGCTACTGCTTGGTCTTTTTTATCCATAGCATCTTCAATAGTGTTAGCAAAGTTAGTTCCACTTACTAATACTGGTATTCTAATAGAATAATCCATAGGTAAATCAGTTAAATCTACTTTAACACTTGAATATCCTTGTAGACTTGGAGTTAAAGCATTTGCGATTTCCTTTGTGCTTCTTACATTTACTGATGTATCAGTTGATTTTAAAATTTCAATCATTGGAGTTCCTGTACTTCTTAATTCTCCAATGTAGTTAGGATTTAACATTTTGTAGAAAGTAGAACGATATAATAAACTATCATATATTCTCTTTGCTACACCTTGTAAATCTAAATTTACTTCTGTATAGTTCATATAATTTAATTCTCCTTTTCTTACTTAATTATTAAGTCTTTTAGACTTGTTTTTCTTGTTATTTTAATTTCCTCTTTTGGTTTTGTTGTTGAATTAAAACTATCCTCATTAGGAATGTTCACTTTAGTTTCAGCTTCTGGGAAATATGTTGCCTTATACTTTTCTTTAATCATTGAAATTGCTTTTGCATCATCTTCTTCATCTTTAAATAATGAATTTCTTAATGCACTGATTTCTTCTAGATTCTCTTTTTTAAAACCTTGTGAAACCATTTCTACTTGGAGTTTTAATCCTTTTGTGCTATTAGTTAGTTCTGTGTTTCTTGTTTCAATATCATTGTAAGACTTTTCAAGCTTATTATATTTTTCTTCTAATTCAGTATAAGATGCAGTGTTTTGTTTTAAAGCTTCTTGTCTTGCATTTTCAACTTCATCACTTGAAACATATCCCTTTCTAATATCTTTTTCCAACTTTTCGATGTTAATATCATCATTGGATAGTTGAATATCCTTGTTTGTTAGATATTTTGTAATATCCATACATTTCCTCCTATTTGTCGACTATTTAGAAGTGCATATTTAAAGTTTATAGACATTCAAAATCTGGTCTGCATTATCTATTTATAGCTACTACTTGATTTCTCATTTGAGTAGTAGGTAATGCCTCTTTTAATTCTCTTATCTCTTTGTTGATAGCATTTCTTTGTTGATTTAATTTGTCTACTTCATTTTGATTTCCTAGACTATTTTGTATTTTCATATCTCCTTTTAACTTTTCTTTCTTTAAAGTTAAACTATTTACTTTTTGTCTAATATCATATTGTTCTTGTAATTCGCCTTGTGAATATTTAGGATAATTGAATTTAGTTTCTCCAGGAAAGTAGAATGCTATTTGACATTTACAATTTGGATGTAATAAATCTCCTCTAGACATTTCTCCTCTTCCTGCTATTCTTTCTATTTCTCTTCTTGTTAATGGTCTATTTTGATATTGAATACAATGTTCACAACTAAATGGATGATATGGTATCCAATATAAATCTTGCCCTAACATATCTCCATCTCTTATTGTTTGATTCCATCCTGCTCTTGTAAGGTTTGTATTATGTATCATACTTACATATGTACTTAATTCAACATCTCTAACTTTCTCATTTGTTTTAATAGAGAAGTAGGGTACAACTTGATTTGAATAACTTTCTACTTTTTGTTTTAAATAATTATCTTTATCCATTTTATAAGCATAACTTTTAGTTGCTCTATTATATTCTTTTATCTTTTGACCAACAAACTTATCTTCATATCCATTGATAACTGATTCAGGTACTAATTCAAATATGTCTCCTTCTTGTGCTATTCTTACTACTTCTTTATCATGTATATTCTTTGTATGTATTAATTCTGTATATCTATCAATTTCTTGATCCATATACGAATGGTCTACATTATCCCATATTTCCCTTAATTTCTTTTTAAAGTAGTCTATATCTTTTCCTTCATTTAAACATTGAAAGAATAATGATTTGGTTTTATTTTGTAAGTCAACATATTTTAAATTAACTAAAAATACACTATCTGCAATACTAGAACTCTTCATAATTTATCTTTATATCTTCTTTTTCTAATTTAAATTGTTCTGTTATTGAATCAGCATCTACTTGTTCATCTATTAACTTATTAAGTATAGGTGTAAGTATCTTTGCTCTTGTACTATATGGAATAGACATAGTTCTTTGAATTGCTTGTATTGTTCTTATCTTCTTATCATCATTTAGTTTTTCATTATCTCCATAATCCCATACTAAATCACTTGGTATTCTATTTTCTTGAATGTTTAGTAATTCTTGTAATTTGATTATGTTTTCTAATAAATGATTAATTTGTGGTTCTATTTGTTTTTTAATAGCTTCAATAGTCATTTCAGTAGTGTTCATACTTAAGTCTATACTTGCTACATTTTGATAAGCATCTTTTTCATATCCAAATGATGCTGGACTTAAATTAGCCATTTGTATAATTTGATAATCACAGAACTTAAATGTATCTATATAATCATTAACTCTTAAATTACCTTGTAAGAACTCAAATACACTATGTTCTTTATCTCCTGGAAGTAGAGTAAAGTAATCTTGCATTCCACCAACACTTAATTGTTTTACATCATATAAATTAGCACTTGGTTGCCATTGATTATATATATCTCCACTTTGGAAGTGTTGAGTAGTTGCTATTCTTGTTTTAGTCTTTTGTACTTCTTCACATAAAGTATTGTATACTTCCATTTCTTCAGTTAAGAATTTAACACTATCTTTAAAGAAGTCTTGACCTATATCTATGTTTATTAATACTTCATATGGTAGTTCATATACTTTCTCATATTCAGTATTATTAATTTCATTGAATTTAGATAATGACATTTCTTGCCATTCTCCTCTGTTCTTTTCTCTATAATATGCAGTAAACTCTAATTCAGTATTACCATCTTTCATTTCTATATGTCTTTTTAAGCAATAATCATATTCTTTGCCATCAAAGTCTTGTATTAAATCACAACTTATTACTTTGTCATATCTTTGTACTAAATTGTGTACATCACATTTTTTAATACATTCCAAATAAATCTTATTATCAAATTTATGTATATATATAAAACTTTCTCTTTCATATACACTTAACTCTAATGCTTCACTTAAAGTAGGCATTAACCAGTTTATATCTAATCCTTCTGCTTGTGTTAATAAATCACTACCAAATAATTGGTTTCTTATGTATGTTCCTATCTTTTTAGCAGATGGAGCTAATACATATCTATCTTCATTAACTATATTAGGTTTTCCATTAGTATATCCTGGATTTGTTATCTTTACATTTATTTTGATATAAGGTGCTTGTAATGGATTAAAATGTCTTAATTTTCCTAACATTTATTTCCTCCTATATCTCTATACCTGTTTCAAAGGTAGTACCCCAATAAGTCTTTTTATTTTTTTCATCATTCTTTAATAATCTTATTGGTCGAACTATTACACCTGCTTTATTAGATCCAAATAGTTTTTTCTTAAAGTAAACATTAATGCAATAACTATTATCTCCTGGTGCTTCTTGTTCCTGTATCTTTAATTTTTTAATAAGTATTCCACTATAATATAAATATAGTGTCCATTTCTTGTGCATATATCCTCCACAACAAAAAAAGCATAAGGTTTTCATCCCTATGCTTCCATTTGCACCTATTAAGGTCAAATACACTGCACTTCTATATATATAATTATATAATATAATATACTATATGTCAATACCTTTCTTTTTCTTATTTTCTACAAAGACATAATGATCCTTGTATATTCTGTATACTTCACTTTCATGGCAATTTCTACATGGTATTACTAGTTCTAATGGTCTTTCTAATACTACATTATATTTCTTTAACAAATCTATTATTTCATTATAATTTATTTCACATAAGAACCTTTTAGTCTTTTTACATTTAATCTCCAAGTTATCCTCCTATACAACAGGACTTCTACCTGTTAGTTTAAATTCCATTATTATATATCTAATACCATCACAAAAATGGTCAAAGTCTTTTACATATGCATTTATTCCTTCTTTTTCACTTTTTAATTTATCATAATGATAACTTTCTAATTCTTCTAATCCTATATCATGATTACCATATATAGCATCTTTACCTTGAAAGTATCTTATATGTGGCATCTCTTTTATTAGTAAGAAGTCTTTATAGAATAACGATTGCATATATTGTACTGATTCATCTACTGATATATTATTCTTTTTAGCAAGTTCATGTCTTATTCCATCTACTTCAAGTCTATTACTAAAGTGTGATGCTTCACTATCTATTACTAATGTATTAACTGGTACATGAGGATATTTAGTGTGTAAGTAATTTATAAACTCTTTTAATTGATTTGAATAATATTCTGTAGTAGGTGTATCTCCTTCAGTTTTTGGATCATGATAGTATTTATCTAATATAAGTAAATTCCATCTACCTGTTTTTGTATTATTAGCTAATGCTAATGCACAGAATGTAGTAGCATTAACACTACCATAATCACATCCTATTCCTATTTCTCTAATCATATAATCTTCTAAATTATCTACTCTAGGTATATGATTAAATACTTTACCTTCTGCAACTACCCATTTATTAAATACTTTTTGTTCTCTTAAACTTCCTTTAGGAAAAGACTTAACTGCTTCTTTTATCTTTTCTTCTGTATCTAATACTGGATTATCATATGGATAGAATATATATTGTTTCCAATTTCTTTTATCTATATATTCTTTTTTATATGGATGATTTTGACTACCTTCAACATTGAAACTATCTATTCTTTTGTAATAAGGGTGTCCTGAAAATGACATCATTCTTCCTGGTAGTTCATCAAAGCTCTCTCTTAAATTACCAGAAGAGTAGATTCTAGCACTTTCATCTATCCATTCAAATATAAGTGGTTTACCTAGTATTCTATTAAATGATAGGTTATTATTAAACCCAAAGAAGTAAAACTTAATACCAAATATTTCTAGGTATTTATCTTGTTGACCATATTTTAAAGTAAAGTCTTTACCATTTGTTAGTTTTAATTCTTTTTCTAATATGTTAATTAAGTTATCAACTATATTAGACTTAATTGTATCAGTAGTCCATCCAATAATAGCACCATTATATTCTCTAGGTACATAATCTTCTTTTAATCTTTGCTCCTGTTCATACTTATATAATTCTTGAGCATAACTTATTAATGCTAAACATATATCATATGTCTTACCACTTTGTGTAGATCCAAGTACACTTATATTTGGTACATTAGGACTTATTATGTCATTATATAGTGCTATCTGTTTCTTTGATAGTATCATTTTCTTCTATCTCTTTTATTTTCTTTTTATTTTTAGTTATCTTTTTAGTAGTCTTTCCTTGACATTCATTACTTTTAAAATCTTTAATGATTAACTCTTCATTTTCTAATTGTAGTTTTTCTTTTTCACTTATTAATCTACCATTAGATGCTTTAATTAACCATTTATCTTTGCCAACTTTAATAAACTCCATTTTTATTCATCTCCTTCATACATTACTTTTTCTAAATTGCTATTATCTATTACATTTATACTAATACTAGGTGTACTTTTAACTTCTTCTTGTTTTTCTAATTCTCCAGAACTTTCAAGTAATGCTCTATAACATTCTGGTTTACTACCAATAGCACCTAATATTTGACCTAAATTCATTAAATCAACTAAACTTACTTCTTTAGTATTTATTCCTAATGCTTGTAGTTTATTCATATAATCTTTAATGTCTTTATCTTCTATATTATCAGGTATTTTTATATTGCTATTTAGTATTTTTTGTAGTGAGTTTCTAATAATGGCATTCTTCTTTCTTGCTTGACCTGATGCAATACCACCCATAACAGCTATTCTTCTCTTTTCACTCTCTGTTCGTTCTGTGAAAGGAATAAGGTTTTCTTGATTCTGTGCCATTATTACACCTCCTTTTATTTTGATTTATTTTTAGGAGCAACTTTAGGAATATTTTTTGGAGTAGACTTATTCCACTCATTAACATTCTTTTTACCTCCTAATGCTTTAATACCAGCAGGGCTATTACCCCATGCTTGTTGCCTCTTACTAACAAATGGCATTATTAATCACTCCTTTTCAAACTTTACTTTTAATTCTTCTAATTCTTGAGGACTATCTACATCCATAGTTCCATCATCTATACATACATAATCTTCAGTTATTCTTTGTACATTTATATCTAGACCATGTAAATATCTATATAATTCCCATATAACTGGTTCTCTTGCTACTTTACCTGCATCTTTTAGTTTTTTAACTTCTTCAATACCTTTAAAGAATGTTTTATAATCACTAACTATATATGCAAATGGTTCTCCCCAGTTATTATGATATTCATTCTTTGCATCACTTGTACCAAATAATACATTTCTATCTGTTTTATAATTAACTATTTTTTTAATTGCATCTTCAGTAAAGTATACATCTCCACATAAATAGATTACTTTTTCTTCTACTGGATAGAATGCATCTAACCAATATCCTGTATTAGTTCCATCTTTATCAAATACATAAGTGTTTTTATGGTCTAATCTAGGTACACCACAATCATCAAATAATGGACTATTACTACTTATTGCTATATCCTTAACACCATTTTCTTTAAGTAATCTAATAGTTCTATCTACTAATCTTTCTCCATTTATAATAGATAAATGTTTAGGTTGAGTGAATCTTTTATTAATTCCACCACACATTAAAATATATTTCATTTTCTAGTTAATGATCCTTTCCTTTCACAATTGTATATATATATTTGTTTTTTAATACATAAACTTGTTATAGGTTTAATATTTCTAACAAATCTTAAATCTTCTGCTACTTTTAAATAAGGTTCAAATCTAATATCTCTAATAATATCTTTCTTAAATACTCTACACCATACACTACAATTCCATTTAGATGGTTTACCATTCATAATAATGTTATGCTTTTGACTTTTCCAACTTAAATAAATAATATCAGGTTGTTTTTTCATTTTTTTAAGTATTTCTTCAACATAATCAGGAGTTATCATATCATCACTATCTATAAATGCTATATAATCTCCTTTAGCATTATCTATTCCTACATTTCTAGGAACACTAGCACCACCAGAATTAAATGGTAAATGTATTATATTTGCATTATAATAATCTAATGCTAGTTCATGACATCCATCATCTACAATAATAACTTCTACATTATCATTTAATTGAGGTTCTAATACTTCCATTAGTTTAGTAGTTTCTTTTAATGTATTATAGTAGGGGATTATGATAGATAACATATTAAATCCTTACATTCAAGTTCACTAGCTCTTGCTCTAGTTAATTCTATTATTTGACCTCTATTAACATGGATGTTTTCTTCTACTAAATAAACTCTTTTATTCATTTTTATTTTTATTAATTCATTAGGATCATAATTAGAGTTATTATCTAAATATTTATCCCAATTGCTTTTAGGTGGTTTATAAGTGAATTTAAGAGGTTTTTCTTTTATATAATCTAAATCTATGTTTGACATATTAAAATCACAAATAAAGGCATTTTCTTTATGTTTAACACCTAATTCTTTTAATACAGGTAAATCTGTTGCTATTACTGGAGTATTTACTGATAAACTTTCTACTATTGAATAACAAAATGCTTCGCAGTCGCTTAATTGGACTAAATAATCTGCTTTTGCTATTTCTGGAATAATATCAAACTTTGGATCTTTGTATTTAACTTTATTCCCTACAAATTGTCTTTGTTTGTTTGTATATATATCCCATTCATAATCAATTCCACTATTATCAAGCATAGTTCCTAGTTTTTGCATCCTTGCTAAACCTTTTTCTCTTGTTAATCTTGTAGCACTAATAAGATGTAATTTACCATCATTGTATTTTTCTACTTTAGGTATATCTATTGCCACAGGATTATATATTAATTCATAGTCTTTTCCAGTTATTTCTTTAAAACTATCTCCTGCTAATTTAGAAACTGCTATATATTTATCAAACTTTGGATTCATAATTGGATTAAAACTAACTTGTTTGTAATCACAATGTATTATATGAGCATACATATTAGCATTTACATTATTTATAATATCTGGATTATAACAACAGAAGAAATTATCACAATTTATTATTTCTCCTTCTTTGTATTTATGTACTTCTACATTTTTAGCAAGTCTTTTTATTTGTTCGACACTACCTTCTTTGTAGTATATAACCATATTCTTATATAATCTTGATAAGTAATAAAACCAACTTTCACAGCCTAGCCCCCAATGGAACTTATTGTCTTAAAATAAAACACATTTCTCATTGGCATTTGGCATCACCTCACTTTTGTTCTATAAAATACATTATTCATAGAAACTCATTACTTTTTTATTTATATCTTCAGCTAATTTAATAGCATCTTCTTTATTAGTAAAACTTTTAAATGCACCATAAGGATTAGATACATTCCATATTTGTCTAACAGCAACTTCTTTTTCAGTAATAGTAAATTTATCTTCATCTTTACCTGTTATTTCATTTTTAGGAACAGGTTTTTTAACATTTATTATGTTATATTCTAAATCTTCTATTTTTTGTTGAAATTTAGCAACTTGGTATTCTTCTTTAGTTAATTCTAAATAATCTACCTTTGCTAATTGATTAATAGTGTTAAAAATAAAGTTATTTCCTTTATCATCACTATATTTAGAAAAGTCTTTATTGATTATTTCAATATTTTCATTAAATTTACATAAATCTTTTTCCATCTTTTAATCCTCCTAATTTGTCATTCAATTTATTGTCTAATTCTTGATTAGGTAAGTATATATCAGGTATTCTATTTTCTGCTTTTAATTTACTCCAATGTTTTCTTTCTTCTTTATCTTTAATTTTGCCTAGATTAATAACTCTAGACTTTAAGATAGTAAACAATGGTTCATTTTCTGGAATACTTGCTATTTTCATTTGTAATTCACTAATACCTAAATCTAAAAAGTCTTTATATCTTATATTTTCATATCTTGCACAATAAAAATCATAAATTTGCACTAAATCTTTATCATAAGCAAAGCATATTAATGTATCTTTTACTCTATGATTTTCTATTGTTTCATTATCTGGGTATATTACCACTCATATAAGCAATAAAATCATTTGAGAACTTACTTCCTTCATCTTCAGTTTCTAAACCAATATCTTGCATTAAAGTAGCAATATCCATATTAAAAAATTCCATACATTTTTTATTAAAGAAATCTAGTGTTAATTCTTCTTGGTATATTCTTTCTAATTCTAATTTGTTAGTGTTGTCAAAATATGTTTTACCATCTTTTTTAGTTTCAACTACTAAATCTTTAATAGATTGACCATTTTTAGCAAAATCTTGGATCATTCTTTTTCTTGCTTCCATAGTTATACCTTGCATTTCACTAATTAGCTTAACATTAGTTTTAAAAGTAAATTCTTTATCTTTATAAGTTAATTTAACTATATCTTCATCTACACTAAATTTATATTTCATTATTTATCACTTCCTATCTTGTTAATAATTGCTAAAATAATTATTGTTATACATATACATAAACAAATATCCATACACATTTTTCCTTTCAATTTATTTAGAGAAGATACATATTAACAAAAATACATTTTTAATTTTTATTAGTGATTTGAATGAATGACACATTATTCAATAATGGAGATACCTATGAAAAAAATAAGTTTGTATCTTCTCTAATGGAATCTTAATAATTCCTTGAAATAGACATACTGGTTATGGAAGTGATGTATGCCTACTTCAAGCAACTATTAAAGTTGCTAATTTGAAAAAAGAGTGGTTATGAAAAACCTATAAAAAAGGCACTTATCCTAGTAGGTAAAAGAATAAGTGCAGTTATAAATTGATTGCTATTAAGCATTTATTTAAATAAATTAGAAATAAATTATTATCAGGGGTAGATAACAATGCTTTTTCTTTAACTAGGTTTAGTGTTCCTAATACAAATCAATTTACAATTTTATCTTAACAAAAACAGACTACAATAAAACTACATTGTTTTAATGTAGTTTAAATGTAGTTTCTTCCAAATATTTCTATAAATTCTTCTTTAGACATTTTATAATATTCCATTACTGCTTTTTGTCCTCTTTTCTTCCATTTATTTTCTAATTCATTATCATAAGTTATTTTATTATGGCAGTCTCTACATAATGGTTGTACTGCTCCATATCTCATTGAATTTAATCTGTTTCTACCTCTAAATATTTCATTTAAATCAGTAGCATATCTTCCACAGAACATACAAGTATCTAAATCATCTGTAAATATTGAGAATCTACTTCTTTCTAATTTTGCTAATTTACTGCTCTTCTTTTTCATAATTTCACATCCATTCTACATCTAGTTTGAGTATTTTTTAACTCTTTTGAGTAGGGTAGAGTACTAACAATTCCTTTATTTTATAAGGTTTTTAGGTTTCACTAAGTATAACTAATAAATTCCCTTACTCCGCCCCAATATGTATAATTCCCTTATTTTATAAGGGTTTTTTATTTTCACATCTAGTTTCACATCTAGTTAGCTTATAAATTATCCAATAAATCTACTATTTCATCTTGTACTGATGGGAAGAAATGTAGGTAAGTCTTTTGCATAACTGGAATTGAATGTCCCATCCTATTTGACATCATAATAAAGAATTTACTTGCATCAGTTTGACCTGATTTAAGATATTCATTTATTAGTAGAGATACATGACTATGTCTAAATTCATGTATAGTTATTTCATGTACTCCAGATAATTTAAAGTACTTATGTTTATATCTATCTATTGTTGTAAGTGGTAAATAAGTAGATCCATTAAATACAAACCAAGAATCTTTATAATCAGTATAAGATTTTTGTTCTTTATAGTAAGAGTAAAGCTCATCATATAGTGTTTTACTCATTTTTATTGTTCTATTTAAATAATTTTTAGTAGGAGTAATATCTATTTGACCTTTTAATTTAGTATTTAGAGTTTTATTAATAGATATTTCTTTTTTATTAAAATTAATATCATTCCAGGTTAATGCTAATAATTCTCCTTTTCTAGCACCAGTATAATATAGTGTAGTAAAGAATGTATGCCATATAGGAATATCAATAACTTCTATAAATTTATCAAACTCCTCTTTAGTGATATATCTTAACTTATCTTCATCTTTTTGTATAGTTTTATTTTTAAATCTTCCAATAACAACAGGATTATGTTCTAAATTGTAATTTTTAATAGCATAATCAAATATATTTTTTAATACAGAATATACTTTATTTAGATATTCATTACTATAGTCCATTTTAAGCATCTTTTCAGCCCATTTTTTAATATCTTGAGTATTTACTCGATTTATATAAAAACTCCTGAAATAAGGGTATATATGTCTATTATAACATTGCTTATAAGTTTCTATTGTACTTTGCTTTCTATACTCTTTTAAATAATTAAAATATTCTTCTGCAACTAAATCGAAACTTTTATTGATAGGATTATCATTTTTTAAAATAAATTTAGATTCAGCTTTTAAGCATTCTTCTTTAGTAAGATACTTTTTAGAATTGTATTGAATACCATTTTTGCTTCTTCTAAAATACCACATTCTACCATCTTTGGTAGGTGTTCCTTTATATACACTCATGATACCACCTACTTTAACATTTCTTTAATAAGATTATCTACTATTGCTTTTTGAGTATCATTTAATTTTTTATAATCACTTTCAAAATTAGATGTCATTGGTATATCATATCCCATTAACCAAGCAGGATCTACATTTAAAGTATTTGCAATTAATTCTAATTTAGTTGCTTTTATTCCAGATACACCTTTAATGTATTTATTTATTAAAGATTTACTTATTCCTGTTTTATTCATAAGTTCTGTTTGTGTCATTCCTCTTAAATTTAATGCTAATTTTAATCTAGTACCAAAATTCTCTTTTTTCATATATAATCTCCTAATATCATTTTACTTTATAACACTTGAAATGTAAAGTTGAATTTTTTTCAAAAATAATATTGACTTTACTTTTTTGATAGTGTATTATGAAGATAGTTGAAAGATATTCAACCGAAAGGAGTGTTTAATTTTGAAAGATTATAGCAAATTAAGAGGAAAAATTATTGAAGTATATGGTAGTCAAGAGAATGTAGCTAAAGTACTTAAGGTTTCTAATCAAACTATGAGTAATAAAATGACTAACAAAGTGCCATTTAAAACTAACGAAATAGAAAAGTTAGTTGAAGTGTTAGATATTGATCCTCAAGATATAGGTGTTTATTTTTTTAAGAAAAAAGTTGAATAATATTCTACTATAAAGGAGGAATAAAAAAATGAATAAATATTACATAACAGCAAAGGATCTACAAGATATGATTCCAAATCTTACTTATGATAATGCAATTAAATATATTAATAAAGCAAGAGAAGTTATGAAAGAAAAGAATTATCTAATACCAATAACTAGACCAAAAGTAGCATTAACAAAAATAGTATTAGAGATGTTAGGAATAGAAAGGAGTTAAATATGAAAAAACAAAAAAAAGAACTACTTGCAGTAATTCTTATGATTATGTTAGGAGTGTTATCACTATTGTTTCTATCTTACAGGGCAGAACAATATGGTAAAACACATCCTACAAAAGATTACTCATATTACAAATATGAGGTCGACCACAAATAAAAAGGTTGACACTTTTATTATAGCACAAATTATAAGGAGGTTCAAATGGCACAAAAAAGGATGTTTGATAAAACAATAACAAATAGTGATGATTTTTTAGAATTACCAGATAGTTCACAAGTTTTATATTTTCATTTAAGTATGAATGCTGATGATGATGGATTTGTAAATAATTGGAAGTCAATAATGAAAATGACTGGAACTAAAGAAGATGATATGAAACTTTTAGTGATTAAACAATATATTATTCCTTTTGATTCTGGAGTAATAGTTATAAAACATTGGAGAATAAACAATTATTTAAGAAATGATAGATATCAAGAAACAAAATTTAAAGAAGAAAAAGCACAATTATTACTTGAAAAAAATGAAGAATATAAATTAAAAGATAATTCTGGTATACCACTGGTATACCCAGATAAGAATAGAATAGATAAGAATAGTATAGATAATATATATGGTCAAAAATTTGAAATTTTTTACCAAGAATATCCTAAACATTTAAAGAAAAATGAGGTTAAAAAATGGTTCATTAAGAATAAACCTGATGATGAATTGTTTAATACTATAATGGAACAACTTAAAAAATTTAAAAAATCAGATGAATGGAAAAACAAAAAATATATACCATATCCAACATCTTGGTTAAACCAAAAGAGATGGGAAGATGAAATTAAAACTAAAGAAGAAATAGAAGAAGAATGGGTCGAAGAATTAAAAAGAGAGGTAGGAGAACTATGACTATAGAAGAAGTTAAGAAATTTTTAAAAAGAATAGATATGAATTATCAAACTAATTTAAGTGAAGATAAAGACGTTGTTAGAGAGTGGCATACTGATTTAAAAAACTATTCTAATGAAGATTTAGATAAATCTTTAAATGAATATATGAAATCTAATTATGCTAGTATTCCACCAAAAAGATGGGCTTTACTAAATGATTTAAAAACAATAGAACAAAAAGAAGCTTTAAAAGATATATATGAGACTTGTATATTCTGTGGTAAGAAAGTTCCTTTATTGGAATATAAAAAACATCATGGTAGATGTTTAGACATTGCTTATTTAATTAAAAATGGTAAGAAATTCCTTAATAAAGACTGGGATAAAGAACAATTTTATAAAATGACTGATGCAGAATTAGAAGATAAAGTAATTAAAATGCAATTAATTGTTTATGATAAAACAACTAATCTACAAGAAAAAGCAATGTTAGAAATTTATTTAAAAAGAATTAAAGCAATATGAGTGAAAGAGAATTATTAAGTAAATTAACTATTGAATCATACAAGTTAAGACATACTGCTTTTAGTGATATTCCATTCGATAGAGCAGTGCAATTAAGAACTAAACAAGATGAATTATATAGAAAGAGTGAATTTTTAAGAAAGTATAGAAAGGCGAAAGAGAAACTTAATGAAGGATCTAATCAAAAAGATATTAAAAAATAAGTACTCTAAATTATTAAAAAAGAATAAAGAGTTAAAAAAGAATAACAAAGAACTTACAGAAGAATTAAATAAACTAAAAACATTCAATATAGAACTAAAAAATAAAAACTATGAAATAAGTTCTAATAATGAATATTTATTAAAACAAATAAATGTATATAAAAAGAAAAACAAAGAGTTAAGGGAGAAAAGAAAATGAGTGGTAATGAAATTTTATTAGATATAAGAGAGTGGAATAGATGGTTAAAAGATTTATTTCCAGATAAAGACACAATAACACTAGAACAATTACTAGGAAGATTAGAAGATTTAGTATTTGAAAAAGAACATTATGAAGAAGAATTAGAAAAATTAGAACAAGATTACAAAAGAATGTATGAAGAGTTTGTTCTACCAAGAATATAGGAGGTATTTATGAGTTATTTAGATATAGCAGTAGCTAATGAAACAATACAAACAACAGATATAAAAGGTAAAGAATATGCAGAAGTAAACCAAAGAATTAAAGCATTTAGAATGATATATCCTGATGGATCTATAACAACTGAAATGTTATCAAATGATAATGGAGTATGTATATTTAAAGCAATAATAAGTGATAAAGATGGAAGAGTATTAGGAACAGGAACTGCTTATGAAAAAGAAGATAGTAGTTTTATAAATAAAACATCATATATAGAAAATTGTGAAACATCAGCAGTAGGTAGAGCATTAGGAATGTGTGGATTTGGAATAGATGTAAGTGTAGCAAGTGCAGAAGAAGTAGCAAATGCAATTCATAATCAAGAACCAACACAAGAAGAAGCTGATAATTATGTAATGGAATTTGGTAAATATAAAGGAACTAAATTAAAAGATGTACCAACAGATTATATTGAATGGTTATTAGCAAATAAAAGTGATCCAAAATTAATAAAACTAATTGAACTAGCAACAGGTTTAGTAATACCAGGACAAGAAGAACAAGAAGAAAGATTATTTTTAATAAATGAAATACAAAAACTATGTGATGAAAAGGTTGTTGATTTAGAAGAAGTAAAAGATAAATTCAAAGTAGATTCACTTATAGATATGACAACAGAACAATTAAATAAATGTGTGAAAGCACTAGAGAGGAAATAAATATGAGTGAAGAAAATAGAAGATTTTATTCAACAATAATTAGACTTGAAATGGAAGATATTAAAAATGGTAAAAAACAAATGACTATAGGAGATGCAGAATTTTATTATGAAGAATGGGGCATCTCAACAATATTTAAAAATGGAAAGGTGGAGTTTATAAATGAATAATTTTTTAGAAGAATTGGCAGTTAAAAATTCTAATAGAGCAAATGAGTTAGGAATAGAAAATATGAATTTAAAAAAAAGAATTGATAAAGCAATAGAATATATAGAAAAATATTGTATTGATGGAGTAGAAAATGAATATAACACTCCTCAAACTGTTTTTGAAGAAGATGGAATAGAAAAAGACAATGCAAGAATAGAATTATTAAATATATTAAAAGGAGAAGAAAATGAATAAAGAAGAATATAGAGCAGGACTTTGGAAGAAAACAAGTGATAAAGGAACAATATATTATTCTGGAAAAATAAAAATAGGAGATAGAGAGTTTTATTTAACACTTTTTAAAAATAATAAAACTAATGAAAAACAACCTGATTTAAACATAATTGTAAGAAATAATACAAATAATCAAGGAACACAAAAAGTCTTTGAAAAAGAGCAAAAAAATAGTGAATCAGGGCAAATTAAACCTCAACAATTTGTTGTAGATGATGTTTTTGAAGAATTTGGTAATATGTTAGAGCAAAGTGATACAGAAATAGCATTTTAATAGGGGTATTTTATGAATGATAAATTATATTTATTTAATCCATTTGAATTAAAAAAAGTAAAAGATAACAATGAGATAGCAAAATTATATAGTGAAGTATTTAAAACTTTAATAGAAGATCCAAATACAATGTATGAATATTCACATAATATTGAAGTTTATTCAAATCTTAACTACATAATTGGAGAAATTATAGCAAGATTAACAAAAGATTTAATTGAAATAAAAACTAAAATTGAAATTGATAAAGCTATTAAAACTATAGAAGAAAGAAATAATTGGAATATTGAAAAAGATGGTAAACAACCTGCTATGAGTTATTTTGAAGCACTTGCAACAAGATTTTGTGAAGAAAATATAAAATTATTAGCACAAAAAGAAAGTGATTTAAAAAGGTTTAAAAATGCTTATCAAAGCACAGAAGAAAAATTAAATGCATTAAAGAAAAGACAGGATGCTATAAGGTATGAAGAAATTGGAGAATAGAATGAAAATATATGCTTTATATCATGGAGATACATTCTTAAAAGTAGGTACTAGGAAAGAATTAGCAGAATATTTAGGGGTTAAAGAACAAACAATATATTTTTATA